>WNFO01000443.1_pt1 | contig 29581 bp, 25 predicted proteins | sample 5400251 | NCBI WGS metagenome assembly WNFO01 (sample SAMN13153354, study PRJNA577476) | soil metagenome | isolation source: 100 cm saprolite under Madrone tree | place: USA:California | collected 2016-06-14
CGACTCTATCAACTGCGGGATGTTTCGCCCGTTAAAAGGGTATTAGTTACGAGCGCCGTCGCTGGGGAAGGGAAAACATTTGTGGCGACAAATCTTGCCCAAGCCATCGCCTGCGAGCCCGATCGAAAGGTCCTCCTAATTGATGGAGACCTGCGAAGTGCGAGACTGCACATTCCGTTGGGGGCGCCCGTGTCCCCGGGGCTCGCAGAATATCTTCGCGACGAAGTGAGTGAGGCAGAAATCATTCAGCACGGGCAAGAGGGGAATCTTTGCTTTGTCCCAGGGGGGGATGGAGGAGGAAGTAAGGCCAGTGAGTTGCTCTCGAACGGGCGATTGCAAAAATTGCTTGATCGTGTTGCGCCTCTTTTCGATTGGGTAATCATTGATTCGCCACCGTGCCTGCCGGTTGCGGATGCGAGTGTGTTGGCTGGTTTTGTCGATGGGGTGCTGCTGGTTGTGCGTGCCAAATCCACTCCATCTGCGATGGCCCAGAGGGCCCGGCAGGAATTGCGAAAGAGCAACGTGATCGGCGTGGTTTTGAACGCAGTGGAAGATGTTGATTCATATGGAGCTCATTACTCCTACGGATATGGCAATGGGGACAAAAAGCGCGACAAGCGACGCACGCAAGCACCCGCCCGGGGCCTGGCCGTCCCGATTATCGATGCTAGGTCGGACCGCATTCGCCCAGCGTTGAAGCAGAACCAGAGTGAGCTGTGAACATCCTTGGACCGAACGAGAAGAGGTTTTCCTACCCTTCGGAAAGCTCCCTCAGAGCATGTGTGAGCTATTGAAAACAAACACTTTACGGGATTAGCTGTGGTCACATAATTGCACCCTCCTAGTCATTGAACTTATCGAAAGTCGGAGTCTTGAGGTGAGACGCGCTTCAGCGAATCTCCTCCTGAATTTAGGAACAAATGCCGCGAATCGGATCACATGAGGTTCCAACCAGAACGCTCCTGCTGGTGTGCGTGGACGTCATAGCAACTGTCTGCGCATTGTTGACAGCTGCAGCTGTACGCCTCCCAGAAACATTCCGTGCCAGTATCCATGAGAGTCTCTTTTTCGCCAAGATTGGCGTGGTCACGGTCGTTTGCTGGTTGTCGCTTTACTTCAACGATCTTTACGATTTTCGGGTGGTGCGCCAGCGAGCCGATCTTCTCGCGCGCACTATGCAAGCGCTGGGCACAGCTTGTTTGGTGTTAGCGGTAATCTATTTCATGGCACAAGGAGCGATCCTTGGCCGTGGAATTGCCCTGATGGCAGCTCCATTGATTTTTGTTCTCCTACTCAGCTGGCGGCTATCGGCGAATGCTACAAATCTGCTCGCGCGCGGAGCCGAGCGAGTACTAGTCCTTGGAACGGGTGAAAGTGGTGTGTCGTTAGTGAGACATGTTCTTGGCCACCCGGAATACAATATGAGGGTTGTGGGATTTCTGGACGAGAAGGGGCAGGACATCGGGAAATCGCTGGTCAATCCGCGGATCATCGGCGCCACTGAAGACGTTGAAGAAATCGTCGCGCGTGAAAAAATCGATCGAGTGGTGCTTTCCCTGAAGGAGCGAAGGGGCGGCACTCCGGTACGGGAATTATTGAATCTGAAGCTTGCCGGAATTCGCGTTGAGGACGTTCATAGTTGTTTTGAGAGGCTCTCAGGGCGGATCACTCTCGAGCATCTCTCTCCCAGCTGGCTCATTTTGTCGGACGGCTTTAAGAAGTCTACCGTAGTGCTGGCTGCTAAGCGGGCGATGGATATCCTTGTCTCTTCGGTCATCCTTTTGCTGGTTTCTCCGCTGTTGCCGATAATTGCTATAGCCATCTACGTCGAGTCCGGGTTTCCAATTTTCTTTCGTCAGACACGCATGGGTTATCGGGGGCGTGATTTTCAGTTGCTCAAGTTCCGTTCGATGGCTCAGGATGCGGAGAAAAACGGACCACAGTGGGCCGTCCAACAAGACAGCCGGGTCACGCGTGTCGGCCGCTTCTTGCGGAAGACCCGGCTCGATGAAATTCCCCAATTGTTCAATGTGTTTCGCGGCGAGATGAGTCTTGTTGGACCTCGCCCGGAACGCCCCGTTTTTTGCGAGATGTTATCAGAAACAATTCCCTTCTTTAACTTGCGACATTCCGTACGTCCCGGGCTGACGGGATGGGCGCAGGTGCGATTTCGATATGGAGCCACTGTGGAGGACGCACGGGGAAAACTCGAGTTCGACCTATTTTATCTGAAAAATCTGTCTCTCTTTGTAGATTTTGCCATCTTGTTTGAGACCGCGAAGGTGGTACTCCTTGGTCGGGGCGCGCAATAGAGGTGGATTTATGGAAAGTATAACCATTCACTGAACTGACTACGCTGAGCAGTAATTCACAAGATTGAAAGAACGATCTAGACTTCTCTGAAAGGACAATGGGCTGGAAGGATATGGGAGATGCGAAGCAGGGAGTTTCGGTCCTAAATATTCTTTTCACCGCCGACTACTTTCTTCCTCACGCCGGAGGGTCGCGGGTGTATTACTCCAGTTTGTACTCGCGGTTGGCTGAGAAGTTTCCAGATCAGTTGACTATTCTGACAAAGAAAGTACCTGGTTGGCAGGAATTCGACGCTCGACATAGCAAGCATTCATTTCGAATTGTTCGCCGATTCAAACCTCTGCCAAATTGGCAAGTACAGCATTTACCGAAGATTTTATTTCCCCTGTTATGGACCTTTGGCCACCTGTTGCGACAACGTGTGGATATCATCCATCCCGGGGATCTCTATCCTCAGGGTGTGATTGCGCGATGGATGAAGGACTTGTTTGGGATTCCCTACATCGCATACTGCCACGGAGAAGAAGTGACGTTAACAGACAGGTATCGCTACCAGCCTAGCGTGCGCGATTGGATCTACCGGGGCGCAGACGTGGTTGTGGCTGCATGCGAATTTGCCAAAGAAAACCTGCTCAGGATTGGAGTGGAAGAACAGAAGATCGTTAAAGTTACTCCTGGCGTAGATTTTGTGCGTTTCGCGCCCAGGCCTCCGAGTAACGAGCATACTTCCCGGTTTGGATTGCAAGGGCGCAAAGTGCTGCTGACAGTGGCGAGACTCTGCCCTCGCAAAGGCCACGAAGCCGTAATTCGGGCGGTCGCAAAACTAGCCGAAACGAATCACGACCTGGTGTACTTGATCGTCGGATCGGGTCCAGAACGAGAAAAACTGCAAAGTTTGGCCGCTGAACTAAGGTTGAATGACGTCGTAAAGTTTACCGGGTACGTTGCCGACGAACGTCTCGCAGAATTCTATAACTTGTGCGATGTGTTTGTGATGGCAAATCAAAAAGAAGACGACGGTGATATCGAAGGATTCGGTATGGTGTTCCTCGAAGCTAATTCATGCGGAAAACCCGTGGTCGCCGGACGTTCCGGCGGGACAGCCGATTCGGTAATCGACGGAGTCACTGGCTATCGCGTGGATCCCAGGGACGTTGATGAGCTAGCTGCGACGCTCAGCCGCTTGCTGACGAACCCGGATTTGTGTGCCCGCTTGGGCGAAGCTGGGTTGCGACGGGCGAGAGAAGAATTTGATTGGGAGGAGCGAGCCACGCGAATCCGCGAGTTAAGCATGGAAGTTGTGGAAAAGAGACGAGCACAAAAGTACGGAGTTCCACAAGTTTCTGGCACTATACAGATTGACTAGAAAAACCTTGGGAGAATCAATTGTCCACTGCAGACGAATATGTAGATCTGAGAGTCCGACGCCTCAAGCAAGAGGACTTGCAACGAAAGCCGAACAAGTGGGTCGCATCGCTGGCGCAATTCAAGACGGCAAAACGGGTGTTGGACATTGCTTGTGGAATGGGGTACGACAGCCTGGCTTGGGCGCGGGAGGGTAAGAGGCCAGTCGGAATCGATTGGAACTCGGGACTTTTGAAGAATGCGTCGGATCTGGCGGCGCAGGAGGGACTGGAAATCGATTTTCTTGTGGCTGATGCGACTCGGCTCCCCTTTCCCGACAATTCGTTTGATATCTGTTTCTCTGAGAATCTGTTTGAACACGTACCGGAATGGCAAAGAATTGTTTCGGAAGCGAGCCGCGTACTGAAAGATGGTGGAGTTTTCTTTGTGCGTACCAGCAACCGGCACTGTCCAATCAACCGCGAGATCAATCATCTGCACTTTTATCCTTGGCTGCCGGCTTCCCTGAAACGGCCCATCTTAGGCTGGGTGCGGTCAAACCGTCCCGCGTGGATCAACTACTCGAGTTTCCCTGCGGTCAACTGGTTTACGCATCGAGGTCTGGCTAAAACATTCAGGGCATATGGATTCTCAACATACGAAACATTTGATCTCGTCAGGAAGGATTTGCTCAGCGAAAAGCGGCGAAGAATTTACTTCGTATTTGATTTGATGAGAAAATTTCCATTACTCCGCTATCTAATCTATCCTCTAATGGGTTCCATAGAAATCGTGGGCGTGAAGACAAGTGGTTTAAGCGAAACAACGCCGCCTGAAACATCTCCGCGCGAGGTCGCAAGTCTGCTCTGAGCGTGCGCTGCGGGCAGAGTCCCCATTGGAAAGCAAGTCGCGGACTTAGGAGATCGTGGCAAGCAGAATAGAAAAGGTGGACTAGGACTGGCGGTCAATGAAACGACCTTGACCAAAAGAGACGGAGTCCAAGAGTCAGAAGGATTGGCAAGAGAATTTCAATGCATTTGGGAATATACCATCTCGAGCCCTTACTCATCTATATAGGGGCTATTGTTGCTTTCTTGCTTTCGATCCTTTGGAAGCCCCCAATTGGACTCTATTACTTGGTTCCTCTACTCCCCATGCAGACAGTTAGGTATTGGCTTCACGAGTTTTTTCTGGGAGAAAAGCTCGTTGATATTCTCCTGCTGGGCGTTCTCATCGGGCTGTTCCTACGCCGGGAGCGGCCGATATTCATAGCCTCGATGCTCAATAAACTCCTCATCGTCCTTTTTGCGCTGACCTACCTTTCCCTATGGCAGGGCGCCTTTTATCTAGGCGGATCGCTGCCGATATCCTATCTCGATCCGCGTTTTTCTGATTGGAAGAACTATGTCGAGATGCTGTTCTTATTTTTTGTGGTGGCAGCTGCAATTCGCACTCCGAAACAGATGAGGATCATATTGGTGTTGGTGTGCTTGTCCATTTTGCAAGTAAACCGCACCTATCACAACACCATTGGAGATCGTGATTTCTCTCACTTTTCGTATGACCTTCGTGACGCCGGGCCGCTGGGTTACGCAGGCGAAAATGGAATGGGTGCTTTTCAGGCAGGGATGTCAGTCTTTCTGATCGGATTAACAACATCCACTAAGAGGCGGATAGCGCGATGGGGTCTCTGGGCAGTTGCCGCCACTTGTATCTATTCACTCGTTCTTACATTTTCTCGAGGGGGCTACCTGGGATTCATGGCGGGACTCTTGATTCTAGGAATTGTCAAGGAAAGGAAATTGCTAATTCTATTTGTCGGAATTCTTCTAAGTTGGCAGAGCGTAGTTCCGGGGGCGGTTACGGAGCGCGTTCTAATGACCTATGGCGATAGCCAAGGATTAGATCCTTCCGCGGGAGAGAGGGTTACTCTATGGAAAGACGCGATGCAAGTGATTGATCATGATCCTGTAATCGGGACGGGATTCGACACCTACAAGTTCATGGGCCGCGTGGGAGATTTCACGGACACCCACAACTACTACGTGAAAGTACTGCTTGAAATGGGCATTATCGGGCTTCTCTTTTTATTCTACTTCTTGGGGGTCCTATCCAAGATGTGCTGGCGCCTGTTCCGTCAAGCTCAAGATGAGTTTTTGCGTTCGATTGGTTGTGCGGTTTTCGCCTTGAGCATCTGCACCATCGTTGTGAACTTCTTTGGTGATCGGTGGACCTACCTGCAAGTGAACGGATTCTTTTGGGTATTACTTGGACTGGTTGCCCGCGGACTATTTATTTTCAGGCAAAATGAGGTAGCCCAGGAGGCAGCTGCATCGCAAGCATCCCTTACATCCGTTGTCACGATAAATGCCTTGCCCGCATGAATAAATCAAAACCAAAACGAGCTTCTCTTGGGTATTCGCCCATTCACATACTGTTCGTAATCGATCAGCTCTGCGAAGCGGGAGGGGCAGAGCGGATGCTTCTGAACATGATTCGGCTCCTTCCAAAAGAGCGATTTCGCTGTACCCTGATCACATTTAAGATCGATGAGACGCTCGACCTATTTAAAGAGCTTCCGTGTCCTCACCTTGTCTTGCCCTTGGGCCGCACCTACGATTGGAACGCGTTTCAAACTGCGCGCAGGCTTCGAAAGTTCATCCGCGAGGGAGAAGTAAGAATCGTCCACACTTTTCACGAGACTTCTGACTTGTGGGGGGGGCTGGTTTCCCGCATGAAGGGGGGACCTGCTCTTGTATCCAGCCGACGCGACCTGGGGATACTTCGACTGCCAAAACACAACCTTGCATATCGCCTGATGAATTCGAGTTTCGATCTCGTCCTCACGGTATCTGAAGAAGTGCGACGTGCTTGCATCCGGATGGATAAGATTCCTGAAGACAAAATATGCACACTCTACAACGGGATAGAGCTGAGTAGGATCTCCCAAGTGAATGGCGCAGGGCAGCTGCCGAACTCACTGAAGCTTGCTCCGCATGCGCCTGTTATCCTGACGGTCGGTCATATCCGGCATGTAAAGGGAATTGACGTCTTGGTGGAGGTGGCCGCAAAGGTGGTTCCAGAGTTTCCCAATGCGATGTTCATGGTCATTGGAAGAAATTCAGACCCTGCACATTTTCTCCAGATCGAGGCACGCATTGCCCAACTCGGAATTAGTTCAAATCTCAGATTTCTCGGAGAGTCCGAAAATATCCTCTCTTTGCTTAAGATGGGAGATGTTTTCTTCCTTCCTTCCCGGAGTGAGGGATTTTCCAATGCCTTGATCGAAGCGATGGCCTGCGGTTTGCCGTGCGTGGCGACACGTGTAGGAGGGAATGCCGAAGCAGTCGAAGAAGGTCATAACGGGTATCTTGTCGAAAGTGAAGATGCGACCTCCGCGGCTGACCGGATTCTGAGACTCTTGCGGGATCCGACCGCCGCGAAAAAGCTGGGGGCGGCCGGCAGAAAAATCGTTGAGGAAAGGTTTTCGGCGGAACTCATGATCGGACAACTCGTTCAACATTATGACCAGCTGCTGTACGGGAGGAGGAATTAGAATGGTCCGAGTGCCGGAATTTGTTTTCTTTTTGGCTCTTGCGGCTCTCCTATACGTTTACATCGGTTACCCGCTGTTCCTCGTTCTGATATCACGATTTTTTCGCCGCCGACTCCCAGATAGGAACCACGAGCCGTTTCTCTCAATCCTTATTGCGGCCTACAACGAAGAAGCGGGGATTCGGAAGAAGCTTGAGCAGACACTGTCGCTGGAATACCCAGCAGAAAAGATGGAGGTCATAGTTTTGTCAGATGGCTCCACCGATGGGACGGATGAAATCGTGCAATCTCTTAGGGATCCTCGTGTCCGTTTGCTGCACATCGCCGGACGCAAGGGCAAGACGAACGCCCAGAATGAAGGTATGAAACATGCACGGGGCGAGGTCTTGATTTTCTCCGATGCCACAACAATCTATCATCCGCTGGCTTTGCACTATCTTGCCTCAAACTTCAGTGATGAACGTGTGGGCGCGGTCAGCGGACGGTATCAATATTTCGATCCCCAAGGGAAATCACCCACGGGGTTGGGAACGATGGCATTCTGGAGCTACGAAAACATTATCAAAATGATGCAGTCGCGTGTCCGCACGATCAGTGGTTGTTGTGGATGCATCTACTCAGTACGCCGTGGAGCCTACACGGCACTGGCGCCGGGTGTGATAAGCGATCTGGTTCAGCCTTTGCATGTCATTCGGCAAGGATACCGTGTGGTATTCGAAGACCGGGCGCTGGCTTACGAGGAGACGACACAGTCGACAGCTGAGGAATTCTCAATGCGCGTACGCGTGATTACCCGTGGTATCCAGGGGCTGCTCAGTGTCTCGTCGCTCTTGATGCCGTGGAAACATGGTTGGGTAGCTTTTCAGCTGTGGTCACACAAGATTCTTCGTTGGCTCGTTCCATTTTTCCTGCTTGCCGTTTTGTGCAGTAGCATTTTTCTATTGCAACTGCCCTTCTTTCGGCTGTTTTTTCTGGTCCAAGCGGTTTTCTACCTCATGGCAATTCTCTCTCTTTTTGTTCCGGTCCAGCGAGTTTGGAAGCCTTTGGGCATTCCACTTTATTTTTGCACCCTGAATGCCGCTGCATTCTGCAGCGTCATGGAAGCCTTGCGGGGTAAGAAGTACGTCATTTGGGAGACGGTGCGGACCTAATTCGACATGCGTATTGAATTCCTAACCCAGGATGATCCACTTTACGTTTTACCGTTCTTTGACGAGTTCGTCCGTCACTTCAGCTCGGAGTTTGAGATTCTTCAGATCTCCACTTCGCCGACTATGGGGAAACGCTCTCGGTTCCAGATGGCCAGAGAGCTTACTCAACTCTACGGAATCGTTGGGATGGCGCGTTTGGTCGGGCGGGTGTTTGTTTCTAATGTACTAGGCATTTTTCCCAAGAAGGCGAGCGCCGCTCGTTTTTGGACCTTGTCACAGCTGTCTCGCGGGTATGGAATTCCTCATGTCCAGATTGGCAACCCCAACGCTTCGGAGTTTGTTGGATCGGTAAGGCGCAGGGCGCCTGATCTGTTGATCTCCGTTGCCTGTCCGTATATTCTCAAGGAGCCATTGCTCTCGATCGCTCCGCGGGGTGCGATCAACATTCACCACGCTCCTCTGCCAAGATATAGAGGAATGATGCCGACGTTCTGGCAGATGTTCCACGGAGAAAAGACAGTCGGACTAACCATTCATTACATGGTTGCAAGAATAGACGAGGGTGAAGCACTTTTCCAGGATGAGCAAGCCATCGAACCGGGGGAATCGCTCGATCACTTGATTCAACGCTCTAAGCGTCACGGCGCACATTGCATGGGTAAGGTTCTTCGGAAGATCCGCGATGGCTCTGTTTCATCCATCATGCTGGATCATTCCAAGGGTAGCTACTTCTCCTTTCCCACTTCCGACCAAATTCGCGAATTTTATCAGCGTGGCCTTCGAGCCATCTGATACGAGCCTACATGTGTTCTTTCATCTGCAAAAGCGGAGGGCGGCCCGGAATGGAGTCCGATTTTCAAGACCGCTTAAGAATATGGGCTCGCTGGTTGTGGATCTATTTTCTCTACGCGAGCGGATTCACACGTTGGGCACGGAACAGACTCAAAGCGTCCCGAGGAATCCTCGTGCTGACGCTTCATCGAGTACTGGACGACGCGGATTTTTCAGCAACCAACTCTCCACCCGGCATGGTTGTACGCAAGAGGACTTTTCAAGACTTGCTGCAGTATTTGCGGGAGCACTGTGAGGTCGTGTCCGTTGGGGATCCGTTGGAGCGGCGAAAAGGAAGCACAAGCCGGCCGCTGTTTGCCGTCACCTTCGATGATGGGTGGAAGGACACCGCACTTGTTGCTTTCCCTGAAGCAAGAGAGAAGGGAATACCAATCGCCCTCTTTGTTTGTCCCGGCTTGCTTGGCAAGGTCTTGCCCTTCTGGCCGGAACGGGTCCTGGCGGTTTGGAAGGCCGCAGTTTCTAAAACTGGTTTACGAGATGAGCTTGCATCATGCTGTCAGTCGGCAGGGCTGACGAATCCGTTCGCTTCCGACGGGGGCGGAACGGGGAAGCCTGAGGCACTTTTGGCGCAGTTGAAGCGACTTCCAGTTTGTGATCTAGAAGCGTTTGTCAAAAAAATTAACAATTTGGCGAAGATATGGCGGTGCACGGAAACCATCGGTCAAATGGAAGCGACGATGACCAGCGGCGAAATGACGGAACTCTGCCAGAACGGAGTTGTCATCGGTTCCCACACCCAGCACCACCCGATTCTCACCCGCGTACTAGAGCCGCTGGCCGCAGCAGAGGTGGCGGAGGCAAAACGCGAGATCGAATTGACTCTTGGTTGCCCCTGTACCCAGTTCACGTATCCAAATGGTTCCTGGTCGCCGACGATAAGGGAGATTGTACGGGAAAATGGGCATAGCCAAGCCTTCATAAACGAACCAGGTATATGGAGCTCGAGCACGGATCCCTGGCTCATTCCCCGCGTGAATATCTGGGAAGGCTCAATCGTTGGCCCGTCGGGACGGTTCTCTCCCGCGCTATTCCAATACAATACATTTTGGCGAGCCCACCGGGCCGAGAAACGCAAGCTGCGAAAGGGGATGCGTTTATCCCGTTAGCCTGCAATGGTACCGACATCCGCTAAAACTCTTGAATAAAGTGTCTTCCGGCTGAGCTGTCCTCGCTATCCCGACGTACAGGGTAACGACCTGTTCGAACTCTGTACGTTGAGTCAGTAGCCAGCAGACTTTCAGCGCTGCTAGGATGCTCCTAGGATTGACGTGGGGGTATCTGCGAGACGCAACTGGCTGTAGGGTACCAGATAAAACTAAGTTGCTACTTCGTACATAGGACCTGAGAGCACTCCGATCATTAAGGCATCACACAGCAAGGATGGGGTAAATCGATGAATCGGGTCATTGACTTTTACTGCAGGAGACTTCTGTCCACTAGTTTCAGCAAGTATGGATTGTTCTTTATAGGGTTGTCCCTGCTGAGCACGTCGGGGACTTATGCAGCGACGACTTCCACAGCCCCGCCGCGACTGTTTTTCATGGACTTGGACAGCGGGCCGAACTCGGGCGGTGAAAGTGTCAGCGGATTCTCTGGTGCCTACGTCACTCTGTATGGGAATTTCTTCGGGACGAACCCGACAGTCACGCTCAACAGTGCAAACTGCCTGCGCACGGTGGGGGTTCCTGTGGCGCATCTGTGGTATCAGAAGCTAGTCGTGCAGCTTGGCCCAACTTGCACCAGCGGAAGTTTCATCGTCTCCAACTCACAGGGCACGTCGAACGGAGTCTCCTTTACTGTGCGAGCCGGAAACATCTTTTGCATATCCCCAAGCGGAAGCAATTCCAACAACGGGCATTTTCCAAGTTCGTGCTGGGCTGCACCAGCATTCGCAAAAAACGCCATGGCTCCGGGAGATATAACTTACGTTCACGCTGGCACCTACACCGGCGTCGATGGCGACGGCGCATTCATGGACCTACACGTGAACGGAGGAACGGCGGGGAAGCCATTATCGATGATCGGTTATCCAAACGAGAATTCAGTGTTCGATACATCCTGCTGCCAGTATGGGATTCTCGCTTGGGGTTCGGCTGGACCATCTCCTTACTGGACTATTGCGAATATCGAATGGAAGAACGCCGGGTATCGAGAAATTTATTGGGAGATGGGAGGATCACCGCAGCCGCAGATTGGAACAGTACGTTTCATTGGCAACGTGGTGCACGACGCCGCCGCAGAACTGATTGTCTATGAAGGCTCCGGGACGAGTATCGTCACCGACGGTAACGATCTTTATAATATGGCGGCCGCTGGTGGAACCGAAAAGGGCTACGCTGTCTATTGGGGTGCCTACGGAACACAGAATGGGGTTGAATTCAGCTGGAACAAGATTCACAACGAGTTATCCGGGAACCGGGACGCCAAAGGGCTCCAATTTTATGGCCACGTCGCTGGTGACCAGATACTTGGAGTCAAGATAACGAATAATATCATCTTCGGGACCTGTATGGAGGGTGCTGTGATGGGGGGATCCGATGGTGGCAATAGCATCTGGAGCAATTCGGACACCGAGTACATCTACAACAATGTGTTTGCTCATGATGGCCCATGCAGCCCCAATTATGGCTACAGCGCCATCAAATTCGTCGGTGGCACAGGAAATTTCAAGGTCTACAACAATACGTTCTACGCCAACGGCGCGAGTCCTTTGCCGAGCCCCAGTGGGGATGTGGACGATCAGGGCGTGAACAGCATCGATTGGAAAAACAACCTCCACGTCGGCCCGACGCCGAATGGAACCTTCTGCGGATACATTTGTTATGAGGGTGGCTCCAGTTCGGAATTCGCGAGCACATCGGACTACAATGATTGTTGGAATTTCGGTTCGCACGGTTGCCCTACGGAAGTAAATAAAGGATCGCATTCGCTTAACGTCGATCCCCTGTTTATAAGTCCCACATTGAGCGCTTCCACCGCGAACTTTTCGCTGCAGGTTGGAAGCCCTCTGATTGGTGCGGGAACGAGCGCTGTTTCCTCAACCGTAGCAGTAGATATCACAGGCCAGCCACGGCCAAGTTCTCCATCCATAGGGGCGTACGAACTAGCTGGCTCGGTCGCGGTGGTTCGGCCCAACCCACCCACAAACTTACAAGTCACCGTCCAGTGAGTTGGTAGGCTACCGGGAACGAATTTATCTCTCCGAAGCTGAACAGCGACAGCGGCCAGCAGGTGTGAGTCTTCGCTCGTCTTCTTGGGCAAGCTGGTGGGGATGGTCTTTCGGTAACCTTATCTGGAGGTCCGAGGACGTTCGAATTCGAAGCCAAATTAACGACATATTACTTATAATTTTTAGCGATCTGACTGATAACCATTCGAAACTTTCCATTTGGCTCACGTGGGATAGAAGCCACCGTGCGGACTTCCACGGCGATTTGGGGGCCCAACCGGGTACACAGGCGGGACTTGATCGCATCGATGTCAGTTTGGGAAAAAACGGGTGTTGGAACTACGTTGACCACAAAGTGCTCATAGTCCTTCTGGACAATCTGGCCTTCACTGATTCCCTCCAAGTCACGAAACGCGTGGTCAAGACGCATAAAGCGACGCCCATCGCGCAAAACAACTGTGTCTTCCACTCGCCCAACAATCTCCTTGAGGGTGGGCAATGTTGCTCGCCCACAAGCACACGGTTCGGTCGCCCAGGCGGCGAGGTCGCCGATACGATATCGAATAAAGAGCTGGTTAGTGTTCGTAAAACCAGTCACAACCATTTCCCCAACCTCACCTGTTGCGGTGGGCTGGCCGTCTGGTTTGAGAATCTCTACGTAGCCAAAGTCGGGGTGAACATGTAATCCCCCTCGCTCGCACTCCGTGGCTAGCGCGCAATTTTCCACGCTACCGTACTCTTCACGCACTTTCGTTTGGTAAACAGATTCCAAAGTAGGCCGCATGTAAGCCTCTAACCGGTCGCTGTTTGTGATAATCACATGCGGGTTGTAAATCGGCAGGCCACTCTCTTGGATGGCTTTCGCCAGAAAATAATTAGCTGACGCATAACCCGTTAGAAATGCGGGCTGAAAGCGGTTCAATGCCGCAACATAGTCTTGCACTGTTGAGGGGCCGATGTGGAAAGCCGAGAGATATAATTGTTTCTCCCAATAGTTATATCTCCAGAAGGGTGGCCCTCCATCAACAGTCGGAACAATGAGACGCCCTCCCACGACGGCTCTCGACTCCCGGTAGCTCGTCCCTGCCCATCGCAATGAACGGGCCTCTCTAGCCGCGATGTTCCTCTGGTGAGTTGACCTATCCCAAAACACACGAATGGGAAGTCCTGTTGTCCCGCTGGTGGAAAAGATCTTGGGTGGGTTCTTTGCGGCCTGGTCAGTCAGGAGACACACTGGGTTCCGGCGAACAGAAGACTTGTCCAGCAATGGCAAACGTGATAGATCTGCAGAAGTAAAATGGCCAATCAATGATTCTGGGACACCGTGTTTGCGATAGGCTTCCCGGTAATAGGGAACCTCCCGATAAGCCCTTTGCACTTGGGCCTGGAGCTTGCTCTCCACATACTCACGCATTCTTTCCGGTGCCCATGTCTCACGTTCTACATATTCTCGCCACGCCTGTTCAAAAACCAGGCCAAGCCGTCGCCGGGCCCAGAAATACCCAAATGTGTTAATACCTAGTGTTTGAAGCCAAAGCGGGCTGGCTTTGTAGACTTTTTCCGTCCATTTCCCCATCACGGGTTCCCGTAGACTCCAGAGCGGTTTCTGCTTGAAAGTTTGAGAATGGCCATCCGAACAGTACGGCCTGGAAGCAACAATCGCTCGCGCCAACTCATCGTGCCCAATCTTCTCGCAATTTTCAAAAGTGCTTCGCGGCGGCGGAGTTTTGCATAGATTGCGGGATAGAATTCGTTGAGCGGGGCAGAAAGCAGTTCAACCTTTTTGCGAAATGCTATCTGTGCATCGAGTTCCACGGGCCGCGGCTGGCCAGCTTCGGAAATGAGGTACGGAGTCGTATTCCAATTCCACTTTTGATTCTCAAACTCTCCCGAAATAACGAATCCTTGATTGCTCTCATCATCCCATTTCTTCAGGTATCCATCAATAAGCGGGATGGGAGGGAACGCAAAATTCCCAAGGCTGTAATAAACCGGCGTCTTCCCCAAGACTTCCGCACCGCGTATTACATGTGGGTGCATGCCAACGATCAGACTTGCTCCAGCTTGTGAAAACACCCGAGCAAGCTCTCTCTGTTCCGGTTCCGGATATCTCAGGTATTCTTGGCCCCAATGTAAGAAGAGCCAGACGTCGTCTACTTGTGCCGCCAGGCATTTCAAATCTTCAGTAACTATAGATGGATCGAGAGGTGCAACTCCCGGGCTGTAATCTGTAGCAGCAATCGAACCGACATGGTAGCGAGTATCGGAATAGGCCAGAATCCCTATGGTGCGCTCGGGAAATCTTAGAACGGCGGGCTTACGAGCTTTCGCAAGAGTTGCTCCTGCGCCGACTGCCTTGAATCCGTTTTCTTCGACGAATTGAATCGTCTCTAAAACGCCCGCGTGTCCGTAATCAGTGACATGATTGTTTGCCAATACGCATACGATATTCTCCCCCAGCCTCAACTCGGACAGCCGTCCTCCATCGAGGGGCAATAGGGCACGCCGCGCAGGGCGTGACGGGCCTGCCGGCAAAGCGCATTCCAAGTTTGCAATAAAAATGTCAGGCGACAGCCCTCCCCACACCGATGCAAAGTCGGCTTTACTCGAGTTTGCGGCTAACCAGCAATCGCCTGCAATCCAGGTTCTGATCATGCTCCTCGTCGATTATCCTACGTAACGATATATTCGTCTGGCATCTTTTGTTATCTACTTGAGTAATTATTCGCTAATTAATTCTTCGCGCCGCCCACACATTCCGTCAGCGCCGTTCAATCTGACCAATTCCTGATGTCAACCAGGCACCGGGCTCGTGAAAAGCCGAAGACCAGATACAGGCTGGCCAAAGGAATGACTTCGGTCCATCGCTTGCGCGCAATCGCTGCGCGCAAACCGAGCAAGAAGGGGCCTACGAGCAACGCAAACACAGAAGTCGTCAATACCTGGAACCGCCCTAATGCGCCCAGCGCCAACCCCAGGAAAACCCCAACGAGACAAGCGAGGATGTAGAGAGCGAAAAAGACAGGTCTTGCATTGGGCATGGAGGAAATATTGCGAAGAAACACCCGTACCACATGCTTGCCGTGCCAGCGATTTCTCCGGTAGAAATTACCAAGCGTTTGAGGTACTCCAAGGTGAATGACATTAAGTTCGGGAAAAGCGACGACCCTAAGTGCGGCAGCGCGAATACGCTGACAAAACTCATAATCCTCGTTTGTTTCCAGTGTTTCGTCGAACCCACCGACGCGGGAGAATGCCGCACGAGTGACCATCAGATCACCCGATGGGACGTATGGTACGATCCCTCTCTTGTTTACTGCCTCTTCGGGATACCACGTCCTTGCAACCCAGGAAGATCCTTCGGGAATTCGGTAAAATCCTCCCAGAACGCCAATATCCTGAGCATTGAAGCAATTTAACGCGAAAGAAAGCCATTCTCTCGGGACGAGACAGTCGGCATCCAAGAACGCAAAGATGTCACCGCGGGCTTGCGTGGCGCCAAGATTTCGCAACGCAGAAATGTGCACTCCTTTTTTTTCTGTGACCGTTAGTCGAAATATGGCGGCATATTCATGGGCGATTTGTATTGTCCTGTCGGTTGATCCGTTGTCGACGATGATGACTTCAAGCTCCTCGGAAGAAAAGTTCATGCCCCTCAGAGAATCGAGGCATCGCCCGAGAACCCTCTCCTCGTTCAGCACAGGGATTATCACCGAAACAACAGGCCGTCCTTCATGGGAGGACCGTTGTGCGTCCAGATATTGGGAATTACTACCGGACATGGTGCTCATGTTTCTATTTGTCCCTCGAAACTTGAGTTGCTCGGACTTTTGATAATGCTTGTCGGTAGGCATCTAAATAACTTGAGGTCATCAGATTCACTGAATGTTTTTCGCGCACCAGTTCCTGACCGTTCCTCCCCAATGCGATGCTGAGTTTTGGATCCATCAGCAAGCGTTTTATTGCTGCCCTGAGACCTTCGACATCTCCTGGTTTGATGAGAATTCCAGTCTTCTCGGGAATAACCAGCAGAGGGATTGCCCCGACAGCCGTTGCGACCACCGCCTTCCCTGCTGCCATCGCTTCCAAGATTGACATGGGCATCCCCTCACTCAATGAAGGAAGCACCACTACGTCCAACGAGGCATAGACCTCCGGCATGTCTCGACGTTGTCCAGCAAATACGCAACTAGCTTCAATTTTCAGCTCCCTAGCCAGTTTCATCAGTTTCTCGCGCTCTGGTCCGTCGCCAATGAATGCAAAGACCACGTCTGGATACTCCTTCAGAATTTCTTGCGCTGCCCGCAGCAAGAAGTCAGCTCCTTTTCCCAGAACTAGACGTGAAACCATTCCTACCGCGATTTTTCTTCCCTTTCCTATCTCTTCGCCAAAAGTTGGCAGCGCTTTTGCATACACCGCAACATCAATTCCATTGGGGATTGATCGGATGTCGCTCGGGTGGATCCCCTGATGCGCAAGCACGTCCGCGAGAGGATCTGAGACCGCAGTGACTATACCAAAACGCTTCAAGGCCGCCCTGTCCAGAACCCCGTAAAGCCTGAGTGACAAAGGTGGCCGTCTTAGCCGGTCGGGCCAGCTGTGACATGTCGCCACAGTGGCGATAAATTTTCCTCTCACCGCTGCATAGCCGTAAATGTCCGCTTTATATCCATGGGTATGAACCAGATCGATGCCGTTCTTGTCGATATAACTGCGAAGGGCCCTCACAGTGCCAAAGTCCAGTCGGCCGTTGCAATCAAAGGTCGTCCACTCCAGACCGAGACGTTTAGCCTGGCTGGTCGTGTCGATGTTTGGGCGATGGGAATTGAGGAATACCCCAACCACGGTATCGCAGCCCAAACGTTGCAGACCCGTGCAGAGAGACAACATCATGTTCTCTGCTCCATAATTTCCTCCACTGCTGATCAGATGTAAGGCTCGCATAGAATCGTGGGGCCTCAACCTGCGAATGGAGAGTCGCTGGCCTCTTCAAGGCTAACAGGACCGTCCCACCCAGAGAGTCGGCACCAAATCCGATGATAAAGACGATCTCCCAGGACGCATTTCATGGATTTCTTCGCACCATGTTTCAGTCGCAGGCGGAGCATGGCTCCACGGTCTTCCTGTAGAAGCAGTTGTAGGTCCTGGTCGCTCAAGGTGCGATTCATGACCAGTCGGCCAGCCAACAGTACTCCCTCGCGCATGTGCGGTTTTATCCAAGGATCGGAAGTGAATACGCGCGTGTACCCAGCCCTCGCGCATGCTTCTAGAACTGCTGGATTCCACCTTCCATGCGGCGTGGATATGGCCTCAACCTTCACCTGAAGCCTGTCTTCAAGCGTTTGTTTCGAACGCACGAGCTCGTCTGTCAGCTTGGAGTCGACGCACTGGGTCAAAGGAACATGCGACCATCCGTGAGACTGTACCTCATGCCCTCTCAAAGCAAGCTCTTTAAGTTGTTCCCATGTCATATAGTCTGACCGATTGCCAATGTAGCTGCCGACGGCGAAGAAAACGCCAGTTACAGCATGTTTTGTAAGCAAAGGAAGGGCGAACCGAAAATTCGACACATGGCCGTCATCAAATGTGAATCGGTGCGAGGCATGGACACAGTCTTCCATTGTCTGCAGCTTGCCCATGAGTTCCAGGTGGCGATCCAAAACTGATGAAGTCAACGCATAGCGGTAGGATTGTGCCGTAGGGACTATTTCGTGATAGCCAAGATCCATTTTTCCGATTGTCTCCCGAGGTCGCTCATTGCTCGCAGCTAGTTTCTTCCAAGGTCACCACTCCAAAATCGATTTCAACTCTGAATCGTCCATTGTGACCTGGATGGTGTTCCCAGCCTCCACGGCAGCCTCACGAATGGGCACAAATGAGCGCGTTTCAAGAAGATGATGCAAGCGCCCTTCCATCTTTGCGAGATTGGTGTAGTGTCGAAAGCGAGACTTCATCTTCCCTCGAATTCGTGGCTGCCCAGGATCTATTTCCCATGGATGAAAATAGACGACCACGGGCTCTCCATGTTCTCTCTCAAACTTGCGAAAAACGAAATTTGTGTAGGCGAGGGGAAAGATTCTCAAATATCCGCCGCCTGCTCCGGGCAGATTCTGGCCGATCAGCCGGATGGTTGCTGGCGGGTATTCCCTCAAGCTTAATCCACTCCTACATTTTACGTCATACGGAAATCTATGGGCTCCTGGCACACCGTAAAGATCATGATGAATGGGATAGATACTCGAATCGTACGTGAAGCCCTCTTCGGCGAGAATATCCAGCGCCCAGAGAGAGGCTTTCGTGATGGACCAACTGGGAGCGCGATAGCCCTCCACTTTGACACCCGCGGCGTCTTCTATGGCCCGAATTGCGGCCCGCGTGTCATCTCGGAATTCGTCCGGTGTGAGCGAATAAATGGTGCGATGCCAATAGCTATGGCAGGCCAATTCGTGTTTGCGTGCGTGAACATCGCGGACGAGTTCTGGGAACTTCTCGGCCACCCACCCCACGAAGAAAAACGTCCCCTTCACATTGTAGGCATCAAACAGATCCAAAATGCGCTTTGTGTTGTCGGCCACTCGTGAAGGCCAGTTGGACCAGGTGTCGGGCGAGACAGAATCCGAGAATGCTTCCACCATGAAATAGTCCTCCACGTCCACCGTCATTATGTGTTTGGGGCGAGAAGGACTCTTATTCATCGATGTCTTAATAGTTTTAAAATTCATCAAACACATCCAGTTGCCCTCGTGTCGGCCTAATCCGGCAGCGCCCGTTCCAAGGAGGGAAGGAGTGCCGTCCGGAATTTTTCGAGGCGAGTTTTTGCGGCCGCCTCATCTTTGCCTTCGAACGGAGTCTCCAGTCTTACGAGTGACCCGTCGGGTCTTCCTCGGAAAGAAGCCAGCGCCAGTGAGATATATAAATGCCGCAAACGATTTTCAAAGGGCCGCGTGCCAGCGTTATACCACCACATGACAGCCCGATGGCCGCTGATGGAGTTCACTATCATTTCTCGCGCTCGGATTCGGATACCTTGCTGAACGGTCTCTTCGGACTCTCCGATGGTTTGAATTGACCATCCCTGTGCGGGGTAACAAACCTCCGGATTATGAAGTTCCATCACCGCAGCCAAGTCCTTGTAGTAGCCAGCGTAGACGACAACTGGCTTGCCGTCCCCGCCCTCGTAGGCACGAAGCAGCATGCTGTCTGAGGGATCTTGACCGTAGACAGGGTCAAACTGTCTGTCTGACCCTTTCCATTCTCCGAAGTGATAAGGGATCACCTCCCAACGAGGTGGCTCTGATGCGAGTCTCAAGCGGAAATCTCTGGCTGCACGAGCGCCTACCAGGGTCGCTGAAAAGAGCACGATTAAGAACACGGCGCGGATTCTCTTTATTCCCATCTCATAATCCTCTGAAAGCCAAAGAGAAAGGAGACCGCCACCAGAAAGACGACCACGCCCCAAGCAGAATGAAGGGATTCGTTCGCAGCAAGTTGCCCGCTATGTGAAGCTAAAAGTCCCGTCCCAACTATCCGGATTATGTTCCCAAAGACAGCCAACACCGGTGCCAACGCGATGAGCAAGAGACGTTTCCACCACCTTTTCTCTGAAGTGATCCCTAGCACAATCGCCAGCGCGAGGAGCGCAAATACCGACCGGGTCCCACTGCACGCCTCTCTAACTTCCAAAACGTAGTCAGGCAATCTCAACAGATTTCCATCTTGATATACTGGAATCCCTGCCATTCTGAGCAGAGTGGACGAGGATGCAGTTGCAGACACCTTCAGATGCCAGCTCAACTGCCCAAGCAAGTATGATGGGATTGGGGCCATCAACGTGAGGACGAACATGGGTGCAGCAACAAGCCGCATGCGCTCCCGTCCCGATAGCGTTCCCACCAGTCCCAACGTTGAAACGGCAAGAGCGAGGCTGCAGAGTAAGAGATTTCCGCTTAAGTGTGCCAGAACGAGGAGGACACAACCCAGTCCGGCGGTGGCAACGCCGGCGATCCAGTCATCTCCCTTCGAGGATCTGACTTGCTCTCTACGGAGCCACAGGAGATAAGCCACAGTTGGTGGAATTACAAAACCATAGGAAAATTCGGTATCCCCCATCCAGACTTTAAAGAATTGACCAAAGAATCCCAAATAGGGCAGAAGGAACAGGAGGAGTGCCAGGGCGAGCAGGGCTCTACCGAATACGTCGTGCCCACCTTTAGAGCCCATATACTATCCCTCAGCAATGCGAGGGCCTTGAAGTTCTAATTTAAGTTCAATCTAGTCTGTGAGATAGATCATCTCAAGTGTCCCCGAGGGTCGCGGCCGGAAGGATTTTTCCCAAATGTACTGCAGTTATAGCACTTAACGCGGTTCCAAGTGAGCGTCCCAGCCACAGTAACGGGCATCGATATTTGGCAACCTCTCCATTTTCAATGGATTGGATGGGGGGTATTGGCTCATGGCTTCCTTTTTTTCCTTCGGGTTTGCGCCTCGAGCGAGTTGTTCTAACAGAGTTCCTCGAAGTGGTAACCAGCTCGTCCTGATTGCCTTTCCGGCACCTGAATCATGGCCTCAAAACCCCATTCTCCACGGAGTCTCCTTGGAAAGTACTGTAAATAAAGTGGTTACATGCCACGTTCGTGGCGTCCCCCACCCTGTGCAGTTGGCAAGCGCATTGCCTTTGTCACCTGGGAAGAAGAAAGAGCTTGGCAGCTCTTGGCTGTCGACTTGTACGAGGTAAACCGAATTGATTCGAATTGGAATGATTGGTGTGGGTTACTGGGGTCCTAACCTGATCCGCAACTTCAGCGATCTGGACGATGCCCAGGTCGTATCGTGCTCAGATCTGTCTCCAGATAGGCTCAACAAGATCGCTAAACGCTATCCTGGGGTGAAGTGCACAACTAACTTTGAAGACCTGTTGAAGGACCCCGGAGTGGACGCGGTGGTGATTGCCACACCGGTCTCCACCCACTATCCCATCGCCAAGGCCGCTCTCGAGCACTGCAAGCATGTGATGATTGAGAAGCCGCTTGCAGATTCTGCGGAACACGCCCTGGCGCTCGTCGAGCTGGCCAAGCGCGTCAACCGCGTGCTGATGGTGGATCACACGTTTATCTACACAAGTGCTGTGCGCAAGATGCGCGAACTGATCGACTCAGGAGAGCTAGGCGATATTCTATATTTTGATTCCATCCGTGTGAACCTCGGGCTTTTCCAGAAAGACATCAATGTGATTTGGGATCTTGCCCCTCACGATCTCTCGATCATGGACTACCTGCTCCGGGCGGAGCCCATTGCCGTTTCCGCCATTGGCGCAAGCCATTCCGGCAACGAAATCGCCAACATTGCTTACATGACTCTTCGCTTTCCCAACAACGTCATCGCCCATTTCCATGTGAACTGGCTCGCTCCCGTGAAGATCCGCCAGACCCTACTCGGCTGCTCGAAGAAGATGGTCGTGTACGACGACGTTGAACCGACCGACAAAATCCGCGTCTACGACAAGGGCATAGTTATCAACGGCTCGGCAGAAAAGCGCTACCAGGCCCTGGTCGGCTACCGCACGGGCGACGTTCTCATACCCAAGATCGACACCACGGAGGCACTGCAGCGTGTTGCCCAAGAGTTTGTTTCCTCGATCAATGAAAACCGTGCCCCGATTACCGATGGCGTCGCGGGCTACCGCGTCGTGCGTTATCTGGAAGCTGCGCAACAGTCGCTTGAGGCCAACGGCCACGAGGTGTTGCTCGACAATCCGAACGTCGCACAGAGTGCCGTCGAAGCGCTCGCCGGCACGAGGAGCTGACCCTTGGATTTCTGCCGCATCGCTCCAGATGTCAAACTGGGCAAAGACGTCAAGATTTTTGCTTTTGTGAACCTGTACGGATGCACTATCGGTGATAATTCGAAGATCGGTACCTTCGTTGAAATTCAGAAGAACGCCATCATCGGCAAGAATGTGAAAATATCCAGTCATACGTTCATCTGCGAAGGTGTCGAGATCGAGGACAACGTTTTCGTCGGCCACAACGTATCGTTTATCAACGACAAATATCCCAGTTCCGCAAATGCCGACGGTAGCTTGCAGACCGAGGCAGACTGGAGAGTAGTCAGGACGCACGTGAAGAAGGGCGCATCGATCGGAACCAGCGTCACGATTTTGTGCGGTGTAACCATCGGAGAAAACGCCATTGTGGGTGCGGGAAGCGTTGTAACCAAAGATGTGCCGGACAACGTCATTGTTGCAGGAAACCCCGCCCGTCTATTGCGGAAAATGGAGGCAGCGTGAAAGTCAAGTTCGTAGACCTGTCGGCGCAACACAGGGCCTTGGAGCCTGAAATAAAAGATGTTTTCAATCGGGTACTTGCAAACTGCAGTTTTGTTCTTGGCCCTGAAGTCGAAAAATTCGAAAAGGCTTTCGCCGCCTATTGCGAGGTCGCCCATTGTGTCGCCGTGACCAACGGCACCGCCGCCATACAGTTAGCTTTGCAAGGACTCGGCGTTGGGCTGGGTGATGAAGTGATTACCGTTGCCCACACCTTTATTGCGACAGCCGAAGCGATCAATGCCACTGGCGCGCGTCCTGTCTTTGTTGACATCGATCCCGTCTCTTACACGATGGACCCGGCAAGGTTGGAGATGGCCATCACTCCCCGCACAAAGGCGATCATTCCTGTCCATCTCTATGGCCAGCCAGCTGATATGGATGCCATCAATGCCGTCGCTTCCAGGCATAACCTCCCCGTGATCGAGGACTCCTGCCAGGCGCACGGCGCCAAGTACAAGGGTCGCCGCGCAGGTTCGCTTGGCAATGCCGCATGTTTCAGCTTTTATCCCAGCAAGAACCTTGGCGCTTGCGGTGAAGGCGGCGCGGTCACCACGAATGACCCCGAACTGGCAAAGAAGCTACGCATGCTGCGAGATCACGGCTCGGTCAAGAAGTACGAGCACGATTTCCCTGCCTACAATCTGCGCCTCGAAGGCATTCAGGGCGGTGTCCTCGCCGTGAAACTTCCACATCTCGATGGCTGGAATGAGAATCGACGCGCCCTTGCAAAGCGGTACAGCGAATTGTTCGCTGGCAGCAGAGTAGCCGTGCCACAGCAGATGCACTATGCGGAGCATGTGTACCACCTCTATGTCATCGTGGTGGAAGATCGCGAGGCGCTCCGCAGGGCCTTGACGGAGCATGGGATAGAAAACGGTTTGCACTATCCCGTTCCGCTACACCTGCAGAAGGCTTATGCTGATCTCGGCTACAAGAAAGGCGATTTTCCCGTCAGCGAGCACATTGCATCGAATCACGTTTCGTTGCCGATGTACGCTGAACTGCCCCTTGAGCACGTCGTACACGTCGCGAAAACAGTTCGGGAGATTCTAGAATGTCAGCAGGTGGTCACATCGAGCGGGCGGGCATAGCCGTTCGCGAAGTTCCCGCGACCTTTGGCCGGAAAGAAGTGAAGCCTGATCCTGCTTGGGAATGGGATTTCGCGACGTCGCTCCGCGAGAAACATTCGAACGAGGAGCTGCATGCCCTCTACTCACGGCACCGTGAGGGCGAGGGCGCGTTTGACTATCTCATGCGCCGAGTGCTGGTTCGGGCGATGTCCAAAAAGGCTGGACATGGCCTTCAAATTGGCCCTGGGGTTGTTTTGAAGCACCCGGAGACGATGGAGTTTGGCGACGCCGTTTTCATTGGCGCCCAGGCCATGATTCAGGGACGTTACGACGGTACCTGCAAGATCGGCAATCATGTCTGGATTGGCCCACAGGCTTATCTCGATGCCCGGAGTCTGGAGCTCGAAGAGTATGTCGGCTGGGGACCCGGGGCGAAAGTACTCGGCTCTGCCCATACTGGGGAGCCACTCGAATCCCCGATCATCGCAACCAGCTTGGCGATCAAGCCAGTGTTCGTTGGTTATGGTGCCGATGTGGGTATGAACTCCAGCATCTTGCCGGGCGTCCGGATCGGCGCCAATTCCATCGTGGGAGCGGGTGCGGTTGTGACCCAGGATGTACCCGAATTCGCAATCGTGGCCGGCGTCCCAGCGAAGTTCCTCCGCTCTCGAAGGTCATAAGGAAACGTACTCTTGTAGAAAGGTGGATTCGTGGCAGCAACGTTTGAGTTAGTGATCAGACCGCGCAAAGGATGGCAGCCGGTCGACTTGAAGGAAATCTGGCTCTATCACGAGCTCTTGGGCTTTCTCGTATGGCGGGACATCAAGATTCGTTACAAGCAGACTGCCCTGGGGGGATTGTGGGCTATCCTGCAGCCACTGGTCGCTATGCTGATTTTCGGCGCTCTATTCGGTCGAATAACTGGCATGAAAGGAGACGGCTCCCCATACCCTCTCTTTGTTTTTGCGGGCCTTGTCCCTTGGACCTTTTTCGCTAATGCCGTTAGTCTCTCGAGCAATAGTCTCGTTGGCAGCGAGCAGATGATTCGAAAAATCTACTTCCCGCGCATTCTGGTTCCTCTTGGTTCGATTTTTGCTCTCGGACTCGATCTCATCATCAGCCTTGGCTTCATGGCCTTACTGATGCTGTACTATCGGTGGCATGTGACTCTGGCTCTGCTTTGGATTCCGTTCCTCCTGATTGGGACTCTATTGGCAACCAGCGGGATCGGGCTTTTTCTCTCGGCACTCAACGTGCAGTATCGTGATGTTAAGTATGTGGTGCCGTTCTTCACCCAGATGGCTTTCTTCCTTACCCCCGTCCTTTATCCCATGAGCAATGCGCCAACGAAGTTAAGGGTTTTTCTAATACTCAATCCTATGTCCGGAGTAGTAGAAGGGTTTCGCCACGCCCTGCTCGGAAGTCCCATTTCCTGGGAGCTCGTCATTGTTTCTACGATAGTCTGTATTTTTCTTTTTGTCGGTGGAATGTATTTTTTTCGACGCAGAGAGCGCTTGTTTGCTGATCTTATTTGAGGACTAGGTGCGAATGACCCCAATTATTGAAATTCGAAATATCTCGAAGCAGTATCTGCTCGGTGAAGCGGCTGGGATGTACGGCAATCTGCGCGAAGCGTTGATACACACTGTGGTGGAGCCCGTGAAGTCTCTTTGGCGCAGTACCGAGGTCAGCAGGAAGAGTGAGAAGCAAACTGCATTCTGGGCGCTGAGGGGCGTAAGCCTTGACGTGGAAAAGGGAGACACGATCGCAATCATCGGCTCAAACGGGGCGGGCAAGAGCACCCTTCTCAAAATACTCTCCCGTATCACGGATCCAACTGAGGGAGAAGTGAGAGTGCGTGGCCGAATGGCAAGCTTACTTGAGGTGGGTACCGGCTTCCATCCTGAACTCACCGGGACAGAAAATATTTACTTGAATGGTTCGATTCTAGGCATGCGAAGGGAAGAAATCGACAAAAAGTTTGAGGAGATCACAAATTTCGCTGGAATCGGTAAGTTTCTCGACACCCCGGTGAAGCGCTACTCGAGCGGGATGTATGTCCGCCTCGCATTTTCTATTGCCGCCTATCTAGAGCCAGAAATCCTCATCGTTGATGAAGTGCTGGCGGTCGGGGATGTGGCCTTTCAAAAAAAGTGCTTAGGCAAGATGGCTGAAGCTTGCACACAGAATCGCACAGTCCTGTTTGTTTCTCACAATCTAGCTGCGGTGGAAGCTCTTTGCAACAAGGCGATTGTGCTACAGCAGGGTAGGGTCACATTCAGCGGTACCGCTAAAGATGCGATTAAGTTTTACTTGCAAACTGTATCGGGCGTTGGCTTACGTCCGGACTCACATATCGTTGATCTCACCGAAGCTCCTGGACGACCCGCCAAATACTGTCCTCAATTGAAACGGCTGGAACTCTACACTGACGATGACCGACCTCTCGTCGGGGAACTTCCCGTGGGCGCCCCACTAAAAGCAGTCATCACCGTGAACCTTGAGGAACCCTGCACCAGTTTTGATGCTTCAATTGCATTTGATACCGTCAGTGGCCAGCGTATCTGTACGGCGCATTCCGCTTATGAGCCAACTAGGATCCATGAAGAACGCGCAGGAGAGCAGGTATTTACTTGCGTCGTTCCAGTTGTGCCTCTGTTGCCTGGGGAATACCGGATAGGGGTTGGTTTAGATATTGCTAGCCATGAAGTTGACTGGGTAGATGACGCAACTCGGATCAGCATCATAAAATCGGACTTTTACGGAACCGGGATTGTTCCGACGCGCGGCACCTTTCTATTGCAAAACCACTGGGCCTTGCAAGCGGCCCACACAGAGGTCAGAGTTTGAACCCCGTAGTGTCATTTGTAGTTCCGTGCTACAGACTTGCGCATTTGCTTTCGGAATGCGTGAACTCCATCCTCACCCAAACCTATGAGAATTTTGAAGTGCTGATTATGGACGACTGTTCGCCGGACGACACTCCGCAAGTGGCGCGCTCGTTTACCGATCCACGAATCCGATATATTCGGAATGAGCCGAACTTGGGCCACTTGCGTAATTACAACAAGGGGATCGAACTCTCCCGTGGAAAGTATGTTTGGCTGATCTCCGCTGACGACCGCCTGCGCCGACCTCACGTACTCGGGCGATATGTGAAGATTTTGGAGAATCATCCGAGGGTAGGCTACGTATTCTGTCCAGGCGTCGCGCTTTTCGAAAACAAGGAAGTTCGGGTTGTCAATGCCCATGGCTCGAGCGATTGGATTATGAACGGTCGCACTTTTCTTAAGCAATTGTTGCATTCTAACAGTATCGTTGCCGCCTCCGGTATGGCTCGTAGGCAATGCTATGAAAAGGTCGCGTATTTTCCTCTCGACATGCCATGGGGTGGTGATTGGTACTTGTGGTGTGCGTATGCATTGCATTATGACGTGGCCTATGTGGCAGAGCCTCTCGTCAACTACCGCACCCATGAGCTAAGTCTGACAACTTTTTACACCACTAAGGAACCTAGTGTTTGCACCAAGGATGACATGCTTTTATATTGGCGCATCAAGAAGCTCGCTGAGAATGCGCGGGCACGCGCCGCGGCAACACAGTGTAGACATATGATTGGTTATCATTTTGCTCGGAACGTTCTCGCGGGTTCCCCCAAGTCTCCTGTCCCGCAGACTACACTTTCCGATAGTGAAGACTGCATACGCAAAATGGCTTCTGATGAGCGAGACGTTGCATTGATCCTTGCTCGCCTGCATTCCTGTCTTGGTGACAAGCATTTCTGGAACGGAGAATTTGAAGCTGCGTTGCTGTGCTATCGCAAAGCCCTGGATTGCGATCCCTTGCTCGTTGGAGTATGGGCGAAACGCCTTCTTCTTCCATTTGGCGGCATCGGCCTTCGTTCGAGGCGGATTATCGATGATTTCCGGCATCGCAAGCAGCGGGATCCGCTCGTTGATCAGCGGGCCATGGGTCTGGAGGAGTAGATTCTCTCATGTCGATAAACATCTGCGTTGTCGTGCCCACCTATAATCGCGCGGACCTTATTCCGCTGACCCTAAAAACTATCCTAAGTCAGTCGTACCAGCCGGACGAGATAATCGTCGTAGATGACGGTTCGAAAGACAATACGGAAGAGGTCGTGCGCCGATTTGGTTCAAGCGTTCGATACCTTCGCATCGAAAACTCCGGCGAGTGCCGTGCTCGAAACGTCGGTGTTTCCCATTCACAGTGCGAATACGTCGCCTTCTGCGATAGTGACGATCTCTGGCATCCCGATAAGCTGATGTCCCAGGCCCGCATCTTTGAGGCCACCCCTGAATGTGACTACAGCTTTACTAACTTCAGGACCGTCGTTGATGATATCTGGTCGCAGAACACCAAGTTCGACACACTGCCTTCAGATTTCTTCAATCTCCAGCGTTGCGAAATTGACACGGATCTCTTCGTCATTCAGGCACCCATGTTTAGACCGCTGCTCCTCAATCAGCCCATCTTCCGGTCCACGACAATGATGAAGCGCTCCTTTTTCGAGAATGTCGGGCGTTGGGATGAGCCTCTGGGCCGGACTCCATCGGTAGACCTCGAATTCCATCTGCGCTGCGTGGGCCGCCCCAATATTGGAGTTGTTGCTGCTCCGATGGTAGGCATTCGCAAGCATGCATCCAATTTTTCTGGAAACCCACTCAAACTCGCGCTCGGCGAAGTCGCCGTCCTCCGATATGTCCTGGCCAACAATCCTCAGGCACGGCAGTACGTCAGGACCATTGAGGATCAGATTTCACTTCGAAGCGGGTGGGCTGCAGGCCTTGCTTTTGCCGCAGGCGATCTAGAGCTCTCCCGCAAGTTGATGGGTCATGTCCTCCGCAAGCATCGTTCTTGGAAGATAAGAGTAAAGAGCATGATTCTTCGTTGTCCGAATTGGATCGGTCGGAATTTGCTCAAGACTCCCGGGCTCTTGGGGCGAAAACTTCGCCCTCAACACTCTCGTTGACAGAATGACTTATTGATATCAAGGAGAACTCACGCGCATATGAATCGCATTCTTATCACCGGTGGCGCAGGTTTGGTCGGGTCTCACATTGCGGATCTGCTTGTTCGCGAAAACAATCCAGAAATCATCGTATTCGACAATTTTGTCCGCGGACGGCGAGAAAATCTAGCCTGGGCGACAGCTAACGGAAATATAGAAATTGTCCAAGGCGATATTCGCGACGCAAAGCTGCTTCACGAGGTGATGCAAGGCATAGATCTAGTATTCCACCAAGCCGCCATTCGCATCACGCAATGCGCCGAGGAGCCTCGCCTCGCCGTCGAAGTACTTGCCGACGGCACCTTCAATGTTCTCGAAGCCGCGGTGGCCGCCAAAGCAAAGAAAGTAGTCGCCGCTTCTTCGGCCTCGGTTTATGGTCTCGCTGAGGAGTTTCCCACGACCGAAAAGCATCACCCATACAATAACCGCACACTTTACGGAGCGGCAAAGGTCTTCAACGAAGGACTGTTGAGAAGTTTTCATGAGATGTACGGGCTGGACTATGTGGCTTTGCGGTATTTCAATGTTTACGGCCCGCGAATGGACATTTACGGCGCTTACACCGAAGTTTTGATTCGGTGGATGGAGCGGATCGCTGCCGGACAGCCGCCGCTCATTCTCGGCGATGGCACTCAGACGATGGATTTCGTCTATATCGGGGACATCGCTCGAGCCAACATACTCGCAGCGAAGGCTAACGCCACCGATGAAGTCTTAAACGTTGCCAGTGGAGTTGAAACAAGTCTGAATGACCTGGCCGCCAGCCTGCTG
>WNFO01000448.1_pt1 | contig 29527 bp, 19 predicted proteins | sample 5400251 | NCBI WGS metagenome assembly WNFO01 (sample SAMN13153354, study PRJNA577476) | soil metagenome | isolation source: 100 cm saprolite under Madrone tree | place: USA:California | collected 2016-06-14
CGAGAGTGCGTACTCGAACACGATTTCCGCCATCATCCCGTTTCCGTAGTAGCGGAAGGTGGAGGAAGAGTCACGAATTGCAATTGTCAGCGGAACTATGGGGTACGCTGGAGAGATGAGAATGCGGAATTGCAGTGATTGCGAAGATGGAGTCGGCAGCTTGCAGTCAAAAGGGGCTGTACGTCATCTTACAGATTTCAAACACACTAATACGACGGCGCCGATTCTTTCTGTGGTGCGGCGTTAAGGACATAAAATGAAACGCAAGTATGGGCTCCTGTTTTCCCTCATCCTCCTGTTAATGGTTCCGACGACCGCGTACGCTCAGCTTTGGACGGGAATCATCGACCCGAGCCGCGCTATAGATTGGTCGAAGGCAGGCATACCCGGCGGCATTCCGAATCGTACGACCATTTGCGCCACGCTCAATCCGGGGGCGACCTCGGCGACGATCAACTCTGCGATCGCAAGTTGCCCGGCGAACCAAGTCGTGTTTCTGAATGCCGGCACTTATAGTCTGTCGGCTGGAATTAACTTTACAGGTAAGAGCAATGTCACGCTGCGCGGGGCAGGACCTGACGCTACGATCATAGATTTCACCGCAGGTACCAGCTGTGGGGGAAACGGTGGCGACATTTGTGTTGGTCCTTCGACGCTTCTGTGGTATGGCAGTCCGCAGGTTCAACCAGGCGGATCAAACGCCGCTACTTGGTCGGGGGGCTACTCGAAAGGCACGACGCAAATCACTTTGAGCAATGTAGGTTCTGCCGGAATTTCTGTCGGCACTGCGCTTATTCTAGACCAAGCCAACGACACCTCCGATACCGGGGGAGTTTACATCTGTGATATAGCCAATTCCTGTAATCAAGAAGGATCGAACAATCGAAACGGGCGAATCATTGGCGGGGTTACTCACAGCCTTCAGCAACTGGTGACGGTGACTGCGATCAATGGCAGCAGCTACACAATCTCGCCCGGCCTTTATGCTAACAACTGGCGCGCTGGCCAGTCTCCCGGCGCGTGGTGGATACCGGCGATTAGCCAGGTTGGTATCGAACACATGACTGTGGACCATACGAACAGTTCGACTGGAGGAGCAGGGATTTATCTCTATTCTTGTCATAACTGTTGGGTTAAGGACGTCAAATCGTTGAACGCCAACCGAAATCACGTGTGGCTCTTTTATTCCGCCCACGATACTGTGCGCGATAATTATTTTTACGGCACGAAGAATGCCGCTTCCAGCAGTTATGGGGTCGAAGTGTACGAGGCTTCGGACCATCTGATCGAGAACAACATCTTCCAGCACGTTACCGCGCCGATCATGTTCGGCCAATCAGCCGGCACGGTAGTTGGCTACAACTATGCCCTAGACAATTATTATACCTCATCGGTAAACTGGCTGGAGGCCTCATCTGCGACACACAATGCCGGAAACGAGATGAATCTGTTCGAGGGGAACGAGCTTTACAGCATTGAGTGTGATACCACTTGGGGAACCGGCGGCGACATAACGCTCTTCAGAAATCAGCTTCCCGGCCGAGGTATGAACGGCGCGACGCTGACATCGCTCAACACAAACTCCATTATCTTAATGTCCCACTGTCGAGGGTACAATATTGTTGGAAACGCGCTAGGGACGTCCGCCTATCACACGACTTACGAGGCTTTCCCGCCTAATTCGGTCTCATCAAGTTCCTGCGACCATACAGTTTATCAGTGGGGCTGGGGAGGGACCGAGTGCGGAACAAATTCGAACCTGGGGGTTCCCGATGACACTTTAGCGAGAAGTACCTCACTCCGCTGGGGCAACTACGACACAGTAAACGCATCGGTACAGTGGAACCCGTCAGAGATCCCGACGGCCGCGGTGCCTTTCATCAACGGGAATTCTGTCCCTGTGGACCAAAATCTGCCAGCCTCGTTCTATCTGTCCTCAAAACCGAGTTGGTGGGGCACAGTGCCGTGGCCAGCAATCGGCCCTGACGTTACCGGGGGTCCCTTGACGGCGGGACACGCGTACGCCATCCCGGCTCAAGTCTGCTACAACAACAGCGCGAAGGACAGCAGTGGTATATTAACCTTCAATGCGAATAATTGCTACCTGCCATCATCTGCGCCTGCACCTCCGACGAACCTCACCGTCGTGGTTCAATGATTTTGCCCTCCCGCTGGAGACCTGAGGCGACAACTAGCCTGGGGTCAGATTTGTGAATTATCTGTGAACCTGCGGCGGCCAACGCCGGGAATTCATCACAATCCTCGAGCGAGGGCGAAAGGGGCGGGGGAAGGGATATGCACGCGCCAGGTGCAGCCGGGAGCTGACGCACGACCTCGACGCCGATCTTGAGCAGACGTTCGCGCAGCAGTCTTATTTACGCCCGGATGGAATAACCTTCACGTTCTGGATCTTTGTTGGAGACGCGGGCCTGATGGGCGCCTTGTTCCGTTTGTTCTGATTGGCGAGAGTGGGTAGCTGCAACGCATAGAGGGCGCAGGCCTTATTTATCAGGTGTTCCTTTTTGGCTCCCCTGCGCTTCCGCCATATCTTTTTGATCTGACGGAAGGTGCAAAAATATGGGGCGGCAAAAGGGGGCATTAGCACATTAGCAGTGGAAAAGGCCCGGTTCTTGTGAGTCCTTTTCTGCGGCACGAGTGACAACGGGATCATTGCACATGGCGCTGCGATTGGCCCCCGATTTCAACTTGGTTTTTCGCGCAAAGCTATAGGTCCGCCCCCCTCTCCTTTCAATCACGGATCGCCACGGTCATGGCTGAGTGGTAATCGCACGTAGTCTACATCGTTGGAATCGTGCCCGGCTCGGCGTCAAACACCGAACCCTGACACAAACGTTACCGGGGGATGGCAATATTCGGCAAGCCAAGCAAGATGCGCATCAATTCCGACTGGCGGTGCGTCCCCGTTTTGGCAAAGATACTTTTGAGCATGAAACGTGCTGTACCGCTGGTGATTCGCATGCAATCGGCTGCCACAGCCAGTTCCAAGCCCTGGAGCAAAAGGTCCGTCAAGCGACACTCCGCAGGGGTCAGTCGATACAAACTGGAAAGGACCACAGCCCGCGAGGCCGGCAGCGCATCTGGATCATTGATGAAAATCAGCGCACAAGGAGCAGCCTCGGTGAGCATATCGCTGGAACGAAACGGCATCACAGAAACGCGTAGAGGGCGACGTTGCTCTCTGCTCAGCAGCATCGCGCCACCCGGGTGCATGCCCCTGCCCGCTCCCGTGGCTGCAGCTGACTGAACCAGCGAATCCAGCTCGCGCGCCTCTCGCAGTTCCGTTGCCGCGAGCTGCTTCGCACACAGCATCAAACCGTCCTGCTCGCGTACAATCTTTTCTGCCCTGCTGTTCATCAAGACCACATCACCCTTTCCGTTCAGAGCAACAACCGCTGCTTCGAACGCATCGAGAGCGCCTGCGGCGGCAGCTGCCGTAGAACGAAGCGACTCCATCGTATGACGAATTTTGAAAACGCGCCTCAAGTGAGGCATCAACAGCCCCATCAGGTTCACTGCTTGTTGGTCTAACGGATGTGCTGTCTCTGACCGCATCAAAGATAGAGTTGTCACTTCGTGCGGAGAGTTGCGAACTAACGCGTTCACTACCCAGTAGGTTCCGTACTTGCGACCGAAGTCGCTATAGTATTCAGAAGCCTTGTACTCCCGTTCTCCTACAACTGATCGGGCCAGCCCGTGCCACGCCCCTGTCTTGGCAACCAGTTGGGCGTATGGCCCTACAAGCGGGTTTCGCGCGCCGTAGTAAGCGTTGTACTCCCGCGTGGCTTCGGCGGGAAACCCGATGCCCTGTATCGTCACCGCTGTGTTTTTCTGATCAGTATGAATCGTCAGGCCGGCCCGCTCAGCGGCAAATTGCTCGACAGCCAGCCGCAAAAAGTCCTGCCACCGGTCACGACTGGCGATCGCTTCGTAAAGCGAACCGATCAATTCGAATCGGATTTTTTCGCCCGGAAGCATCGAACGTGCGTAGTCCCTTCGATCCGGCGCGACTCTGCTCTTGGTTCTAGTTATCGTTGCTTGCGTTTGCGGACTGACATTCGACGGCAACGCAAAGCAATCAATCGGCCGGATTCTGCTCCCCACAGCCGAACAATTAGGTTGTAGAACTTAGTCTCAAACCATTCGAATGACAATCGGGGAAACGCCCTAGTCTTGGCCGGGCGCACGCTAAGTGGTAGCAAGCGCGTAGGCCTGGCAGCGACTGTCCCTCCAGGGCTTCCCTAGGTTGGGGTCAGTCTGCGAGAGAAGTTGCACGGGTTATTATCGAGGTCCTGTTTCTTGCCTCGGATACATCCCAATGAACCACGACTAGGATGCACCTATCCGCTTCGCTGGCATCTTGCTTGCGTGTTCCGACCGAGATCCCTGTCCACACCAGTGCTCCCACCGGAGAATCCGCTCAGGGCAAAAAAGTCTCCCAAATGGGAGATGCGCCCAAGCCTCTCACTGCGTAGAGTCTAGCGAAATTCCTGACCCGTCGTCCGTGGCACGGCGCCGAGCGATTTACGCCTGGGCCCGCAACTGAGGGCGTGGAAAGCACATGAGAAAATCAGTCCCCGTCTTTTTGGTCGCGTTGATTTCGGTCTGGTTTTTGTCGCCGGTTGTGCGGGCTGGCGCGCAGTCCAATGTTCTGACCTACCACAACGACAACGCGCGTACTGGACAGAATCTGAATGAAACCCTCCTGACGCTGAGCAATGTGAACTCCACGAATTTCGGCAAACTGGGATTCCTTGCCGTGGACGGCAAGGTGGATGCGCAACCACTTTATGTCTCCAACCTGACGGTGGCGGGAAGCCAGCATAACGTGGTTTTCATCGTCACGGAGCACGACTCGGTCTATGCCTTCGATGCGGACACGCTCGCACAGCTCTGGAAGGTCACGGTGCTGAGCTCGGGCGAAACTACGAGCGGCGATCATGGATGCGGTCAAGTGACGCCCGAAATCGGAATCACCTCGACGCCGGTGATTGAGCTAAGCGCCGGTCCAAATGGGACGATCTTCGTGGTGGCCATGTCGAAGGACAACTTTGGAAATTATCACCAGCGACTGCATGCGCTGGATGTGACGACTGGCGCCGAGCTCTCCGGCAGCCCAAAGGAGATTCAAGCAACTTATCCGACCGCCGGCGGGGGGACAACCACCTTCGCCCCGGGGCAATACAAGGAGAGGGCAGGGTTGATGCTCCTGAACGGCGTGGTCTATACGAGCTGGGCCTCGCACTGCGACATCGCGCCGTATTCGGGCTGGGTCATGGGCTATGGCGAATCCACGCTGCAGCAGGCGAGCGTGTTCAACTTCACGCCGAACGGCAGCGAAGGGTCAGTCTGGATGTCGGGGGCAGGCCCGGCTGCAGACACCCTGGGGAACATTTATTTCCTCGCGGCGAATGGAACGTTTGATACCTCACTTAACGCGAACGGGTTTCCGGTGAACGGGGACTACGGCAACGCTTTCATGAAGCTTTCGACCAGTGGCAACTCCCTGAGCGTGGCCGACTATTTCACGATGCACAATACGGTGGCGGAGTCAAACGCAGACCAGGATCTGGGCTCCGGTGGCGCGCTCCTCCTGCCTGATTTGACGGACAGCTTAGGGAATACCTGGCATTTGTCCGTTGGTGCCGGAAAAGACTCGATTATCTACGTCGTGAATCGCGATTCGATGGGCAAGTTCAATCCGACCAGCGACAATATTTATCAGGAGATTTCCGCGAACGGATTGGCGGGGGGCAGCGGTGTATATGCGATGCCAGCATATTTCAATGGCACCCTCTACTACGGGGCCGTCAATGATTCGCTGAAGGCCTTTGCGATCGCAAATGCTCGAGTCGTGACGCCGCCGTCCTCCAATACCGCCAACACATTTGCTTACCCGGGAACCACTCCGGCTATATCCGCGAACGGGACCTCGAATGGAATCGTCTGGGCGGTTCAGAATAGCGGCGGCACCGCCATCCTCCACGCCTATGACGCGACGAACCTGGCCAACGAGCTGTACAACAGCAACCAGGCCGGCACACGCGATCAATTCTCGGACAACAAGTTCATCACGCCGATGATCGCCAACGGAAAAGTCTTTGTTGGCACACCGACAGGCGTGATTGTTCTCGGTCTGCTGAACGGCGGAACACCGCCAACACTGTCCTCGATTGCGGTAACTCCCGGCAATCCATCGATTCCCAAGGGGACAACGCAACAATTCACGGCCACGGGCACTTACAGTGACGGCAGCACCCAGAATCTGACCAGCACGGTGGCCTGGAGTTCGTCCAATACTACCGTTGCCACCATCAACAGCACCGGGTTGGCCACCGCGGTGGGAGCCGGCAGCACCACGATTCAAGCCAGTTCGGGTTCTATCAGTGGGTCCACCACGCTGACGGTGACCACGTCGGTCTCAGCGACCCCCGCCTACGTGCAGTCGGCCAGCGGCAACGACAACTACAACACGGCGTCAGCGTCGGCAAAGTTTCCGAGCAATGTGACCGCCAGTGACGCGATTGCGGTGTTCTGCGTATGGCATGGACTCTCGCAAACGTTGAACAGCGTCGCCGATACGCAAGGGAACACTTTTACAATCGTGGCCAATCCGACGAGCGGCCGATACGGTCGCGCCGCGATGGCCTATGCGATCGCCCGTTCCTCTGGGCCGGATACCGTGTCGTGCAACTTCTCCACGGCCTCGATGGGCAAATCCATCATCGTTCATGAGATCAGCGGAGTGAACACGAGCACGCCGCTGGATGGGCAGAAGATGAATGTCCAGAACAGTCCCGGCGGCGGCACAAACGCGATCACCAGCGGCAGTATTACGACAACGGTGAACGGCGACTATATTGTGGGTTTTACCTTCAACGATTCTTCGAACCAGGCGGACTGGAACGCCGGGACGGGATACACCAAGCGGCAGGATCTGCAGGTTCAAAGTTACACAGCCGCAAGTGAGGATAAAGTTCAAACCTTGTCGGGTTCGGTAGCGGCGACGTTCACTGTCACGGCCGCCACATTCGGCGATTTCGTTACGGGTATTATGGCCTTCCAGCCGCGGCAAGGGCCGGCACCCACGCTGGCCTCGATTGCGGTGACGCCGGCCAATCCTTCGATTGCGAAGGGCACGACGCAGCCGTTCAGCGCCACGGGGACGTACAGCGATGGCAGCACGCAGAATCTGACCAGCACGGTGAGCTGGAGCTCCTCGAATACGGCGGCCGCGACGATCACCGCTGCCGGCGTGGCGACCGGCGTCGGCACCGGGAGCAGCACCATTCAAGCGGCTTCCGGGTCCATCACCGGATCGACCACGTTGACCGTCACGCCGGCGGTGCTATTGTCGATTGCGGCGACGCCGGCCAATCCGTCGATTGTGATAGGGGGGACGCAACCATTCACGGCCACGGGCAGCTATAGTGACGGCACCACACAGAATCTGACCAGCACGGCGAGCTGGAGTTCCTCAAACACTGCGGTCGCCACCATCAACAGCATCGGCGTGTCGAGTGGCGTCGGCACGGGCACCACAACCATCCAGGCCGCATCGGCCGGCATCAGCGGATTCACTACGCTGACGGTGACCGGCCCATTGGCGGTCTCTGTCGCCGTGTCGCCGCCGACGGCCAACGTGCTGGAGAGCGGCGGTACACAACAGTTCACGGCCACCGTGACGAATGACGCCCAGAATCGGGGCGTCACGTGGAGCCTGTCAGGTGCCGGCTGCTCAGGCACAACGTGCGGAGCGCTGTCGACGAGTTCCAGTGCGTCCGGCGCCGCCATCACCTATACCGCCCCGGCCAGCGCGCCGACGCCTGCGACAGTCGCGCTGACCGCGACGTCGGTCAGCGACAACACGCGTGCCGCGTCCGCGAGCATCACAATCACGCTCAGCGACACGGCCTCGATGTACATCGACTTTGAGACCGCCACCGACGGCACGACGATCACGGCAAGCGTCATGGGGGCGAGCACGCACTGCGGAAATGGGAGCTGGAACTATTTCACCGACAATCCCATGACTGGCATGACCATTTCCACGACTGCGCAGAAGTCGCTCGTTGCTCCGGTCACGACGTGTGGCACGCAATATTCCGATGCGGCCGGTACGCGAGGACTTCGATATGACATGTCCCAGACCGGCAGATATGCGGCCTATCACTGGTCCACGACGTCCAGCAGCGCGTCAGTGGGGTTCTTCTATAAGATCGACGTGGTCGATTCAAATTGGTACAGCGTGTTCGCCATCACCGCGCAAGGGCACGATTATGCGATGCTTCATATGCATGGCGGCGCCATGTACATCGAGACGTGGGCCGGCATCACGACTCCCATACCGATTTCTGCGAACACCTGGTACTGGGTGACCATGCAATACAACGCCGGGACAACACATTACATGCGAGTGTACGACGCGACCACCTGGGCGCTCCTCGGAAGCGTGTCGAATGTTGCGACAGGGAACTGGACCCCGGATGGTATCGAGGTGGGCAGAACCGGCAGTGAGCCTGGCTATCCAGCCTCCTTTTGGTATTACGACAACATTGTCGTCGATTACCTGAAAGGGACATTTCCGATCCTGCAAGGGACGCCGGCTACCTTGACGTCGATTGCCGTGACCCCGGCCAACCCCTCGATTGCCAAGGGCACGACGCAACCGTTCACCGCCACAGGCACGTACAGCGACGGCAGCACGCAGAATCTGACCAGCACGGTGACCTGGAGTTCGTCGAATACGTCGGTCGCCACTGTCACCGGCAGCGGTGTGGCGAGCGGCGTTGGGATCGGTGCCAGCACGATCCAAGCGGCGTCGGGTTCCGTCACCGGATCGACCACGCTGACCGTCACCGCCGCAGTGCTGTCGTCGATTGCGGTGACTCCGGCCAATCCATCGATTGCCAAAGGCACGACGCAGCCATTCACCGCGACGGGCACTTACAGTGACGGCAGCACCCAGAATCTGACCGGCACGGTGATCTGGAGCTCGTCGAATCTCGCAGTCGCCACGATCACGAGTGCCGGCGTTGCGAGCGGTGTGGCAACCGGCACGAGCACCATTCAAGCGGCGTCGGGTTCCGTCATCGGCTCGACCACGTTGACGGTCACCGCGGTGCTATCGTCGATTGTGGTGACGCCGGCAAATCCGTCGATTGCCAAAGGCACGACGCAACAGTTTACGGCTACCGGAACCTACAGTGACGGCAGCACACGGATCCTGACCGGCTCGGTGAGCTGGACTTGTTCGAATACCTCGGTCGCCACAGTCAGCAGCACCGGTTTGGCGAGCGGCGTGGGGACCGGCAGCGGCACGATTCAAGCCGCTTCAGGTTCCGTTACAGGCTCGACTACATTGACCGTCACCGCCGCGGTGCTGTCCTCGATTGTGGTGACGCCGGCAAATCCCTCCATTGCCAAAGGCACGACGCAACAGTTTACGGCTACCGGAACCTACAGTGACGGCAGCACGCAGAATCTGACCAGCACAGCGACCTGGAGTTCCTCGAATACTGCGGTCGCTACCATCAATAGCGCCGGTCTGGTAAGCGCTGTGGCAACCGGCAGCACCACCATCCAAGCGATTTCGGGCTCGCTCAGTGGTTCAACCACCTTGACGGTCACTTCGCTGGCAGGGCAAGGAACGGCTTACGTGCAGTCGGCCAGCGGCAACGACCACTACAGCACCTCGTCGGCGTCGGCCAAGTTTCCGAGCAATGTAACCGCTAATGACGCGATTGCGGTGTTCTGCGTCTGGGAGAGCCTCTCACAAACCTTGAGCAGCGTCACCGATACCCAAGGGAACACTTTTACGATCGTGGGCAATCCGACAAACGGCGGATACGGTCGCGCCGCCATGGCCTATGCGATCGCCCGTTCCACTGGGGGCGATACGGTTTCTTGCAACCTTTCCACGGCCTCGATGGGCAAATCCATCATCGTTCATGAGATCAGCGGAGTGAACACGAGCACGCCGCTGGATGGTCAGAAGATGAATGTTCAGAGCAGTCCGGGCGGCGGCGCGAATGCGGTGACCAGCGGCAGCATCACGACAACGGTGAACGGTGACTACATTTTGGGGTTTACGTTCAACGATTCAGCCAACCAGGCGGACTGGAACGCGGGGACGGGATACACCAAGCGGCAGGATCTGCAGATTCAAAGTTACGCAGCCGCAAGTGAGGATAAAGTTCAAACCTTGTCGGGTTCGGTGGCGGCGACGTTCACCGCCACCGCAGCCACATTCGGCCATTTCATCATGGGAATCATGGCCCTCCGGCCCTAGGCGGGGACGCCAGGCGTCCCGTCCGGCGGCAGGCATAGGCGTGCATTCGACGGCGCAGTCGGTCAGCATCTCACAACGGCCGGGACATCGATCTATTACATCACCGAGGGCAGCACGCCCACCACGTCTTCGACCGTGTACACCGCGCAAAATATTTCGTGCTCTCCCTGCTAGGTGCATAGTGCGTTGGAATCCTGCGGGGCAAATGTTATGGAATATGCGACTCACAGGCCTTCTTCTTCGCCGTTCGTATCTTTAGAGAGTTAGCGCCTCGCTCGCACCAGTGCCGCAGGTTGCGGCGACAGCCGGGCACGGCCTTGAAAGGGTACGCCAGGGAACCATCTCCCGCAAAAGCCCTGCGACCTGATAGAGGGGTGCACACCCTCGGTGCAAGAGGACGACGGCACCAAGATATAGAGTTCCGAACAAGACGGAGATCATCCCGATGCGGGCGGCGGCCCCAACGGCAGTCGACACTGCGACGAAGGACGGGAATCCTCGGATGATTGCGGCCGATCCGCAGCCCGCCAGCAGGGATGCGAGAGGGTACTTCCATACGGCTGCGATCACCGGCATGATCCCAAGGCGTATTGGCCTCGTGGCGTACCAAAACGCGGGCAGGGTGAGAATCCAGAAGGAAGCAGTCCAAGCCACAGCAACTCCTGCAGGACCCCAGCGAAGTCCTAGGAGAAACAGCAGGCCTGTGATGATGAACTCTATCACCCCCCAGCGGAACCAGCGGTCCGCCCTTCCGATAGAAAGATGGATCCAGCCGTGAGTGCCGTAAACAAGCATGACCCCAATCCCGGGTCCGAAGAACGTGAAGATCCTGCCCGCCGGCTCCCATCCCGGCCCTAGCAGTAGACGAATCACATCCCTACCAACGAGAGTCAAATCCGCACCAACGCCCATGCCCACAAACGCAACGACTGCCAGGGAGCTGAGAAAATACCGACTGTATCGGATTGGATCCCGCTTCAGCCGACTGAGGGCCGGCACAGCCACGACAGTGAGGGGCGAGACGAGTTGGCTCGCGGAAAGCGCAAACAGGTCATATGCTTTCTTGTAAAAGCCGAGAGATTGCGCGTGAAAGCGCCATCCCACCAGGAGGTTGTCCATATTACGGGCGAAGTAATTGACGCTGAAGTTTCCGTAGGTATTCATCGCAAACCGCACCATGGACGCCGTTCCGGGTGCGCGCCGCGGAAGACCGGGGACCCACCGACAGAGGGACCACGCCCCGATGGATGTCGTTAGTGGCTGGGCGACGGCTCCTGCGACCAGTGCCCAATATCCCCACCCCGCCCACCCGAGTAGGATCGAGACGGCTACCGAAACGGCGCGCGCGAGGATGTCATTGGCGGAGACCACAGAGAAGCGCATCGCCCGCTTAAGCAAGGCGAGGTGCAGAACCGAGGTACTGGTGATGAAAATTGTCACGGATATGCCGACGGCGGCGCGCGCCACGCGCGGGTCCCCGTAAAACCGCGCCAGTAGTGATCCCGCGGGGACAAACCCGATTGTGAGAAGAAGGCCAGCGCCCACGTTGATCCAAAACAGATTGCTGGCCAGGCCATGATCGATCTCTTCCCGCTGAAGAACGGCCTCCGTAAACCCGTTCAGACCGAAGTTCGTAAGCAGCAGGCTGAACGTGGTGACCATGGTGACCACTCCAAAGTCGGCAGGTGTTAAGAGCCGAGCCAGAATCACGATGGCGATCATTTGGATCGCGAACAACACACCTTGGGAGAACAAAGTGACGCCAGCACCCCTGACAGCAAGGCGACGCAGCTCGGTTCCCGTATCCGCCGAGGGACGGAAGGCGCCATTTGCATCGAAGGGCTTCAAACGACGTCCTCATATACGTGTGATTCGGGTGGCGGTAGGTGAGCAAGGGACTGCAGAGGAGAAGGTCGTAGCGTGCTCAGATCTTCCGCGATGGCGGCTTCCGGAACGACGGTTATGGCCGTAAGGAAAATGATCCATATGGGGTCCATCATTCTGAACCCTGCCTCTGTGAAGTTGTAGGTTGCTGCGACGAGGAAATACGTCAGCCTGAGGCTGCCTGCATCAGGTTCCCGGCGGAACGCGGAGATGACGTTCCGGTAGCCTTTCACCATGACCAGACCGATCAGGGCCACCCCCGTCCAGCCCAAATTCAAGAAGATCTCGAGGTAGCCGTTATGAGCCTCGTTCGGGTGCCACCAATACATGCTCCAAAGCTTCTCGAGTCGCTGCCCGAGCCAGAAGCTCTCGAATCCCGTCCCGAACAGTGGGTTCCCTGCCATGCCGAGGAGTTGATTCCAAAGCGCTGTCCTGCCGCTGAGGGTTGCGTCTCTTCCTAGATCGTTCACGAGGCCCGTACCGGTATCAAGGAATAAGGCAGAAAAGGAAACGACCAGCATCGCCGACACGAAGAGGTGTACGAAGAATGGCTTCCGGGTCAGCCGCATGCGTGTGACCACCATCAATCCCCCTCCCAAGAGGAAGCAGGCCAAGGAAGTCGCCGAATTGGCTACCCAAAACAGCCACAACACCATCGCGAGAAGGGCTCCATGAGCGATCAACGGCCCGGTCCTGCGCTTGCGGTCGCCACTGCGGAATTCCTGGAAAATGCGCCACAAAGATCCGAGTCCGAAGATCAGGCAGATCATCCCCAGAAAGTTCTTGTTCGTCGTAACGCCGGTGTAAACCGGCGTCCAAGACCAACGGATGTATGCCCTGCCAAAGTCGGGGTAATACTTGATCAGAAGAACGGAAATGGGGATGAGCAGAAAGCCGGTCCGTGCCAGGAGGCGTTTGACGGCTGCAATAGGGTCATCGTCAGTCAGAACCACGAAGACCATCGCAAGGTCACCCACGGCCTTGGTCCAGCGCTTGAAAGCTACTTCGGGATAGTCGGACCAAAAGATGCTTATGGCACAGTAAGCGAAAAACAGGAGGATCGGTCCATTCGCTCGCAGAACCGTCACGACCCGCCGCCCTCTTCTGACAAGCACGATTAGCCCGGCCACTAACAGCCCCGTGAGAACCAGTCGGTCGATGGGGCTCCCCTCAAGGTACTGGTCGGCGGTGGTTGCTGGCGCGATTTGCAGCCATTCGGACACCATGCGCGACCCGGCAATAAGCAGCCACGTCACAGGAATCCAAAGAGCCTTGGAAGTTTGGGACTCGCGATCGCGATCGAGCGCGAAGAGCCCTAGAATCCCGAACGCGAAGACGACAGTAGCAATCAGCGGACTCATTGCGTTTGTAGGAGTTGAAATGAAAGGGCTGCCCAGGCCGGGACGAGGACAGAGGCGACACCAGCTAGGTCCAGCTTGCCATCGCCGTTAAAGTCGCCCACCGCCACGGACCAGGGCTGGCCAGTTTGCCATCGCCGTTGAAGTCCCCCACGGCAAGAGAACCATAGGCGCCAGCGGGGAAGGCCAGCGGCGCCTGGAAGGTGCCATCGCCGTTGCCCAGCAGCACCGAGCCATTGGTCGCCAAATCCAACTTGCGATCGCCATTGAAATCCTTGACGGCGATAGACGCGGGGCCAGCGGCGTACGTCGGTGCCTCCAGGAACGTCCCGTCGCCGTTGCCCATAAGCACCGAGACGGTACCAGCTACTAGGCTTCCGCCACCGTTGCCGTCGCCAAGTCCAGCTTGCCGTTCCCGTTGAAGTCCCCCATGGCCGCGGCCCAGGTCCCATCGCTTTTACCCAACACGGTGACATTGCCACCAGCCCCGGAGGAAAGGTCGCCACCGTTGGCCACCGCCAAATCCAGCTTGCTATCGCCATTGAAGTCACCCACGGCCACGGATTGAGGATTGGTTCCCGTGGCAAAGGCTACTGCTGTCTGGAACGTGCCATCGCCATTGCCCAGAAGCACCGACACGTCACCTGAACCGTCGTTCGCTACCGCCAAGTCCAGCTTGCCATCGCCGTTGAAGTCGCCCACGGCGACGGATTGAGGATTGGTACCCGCAGCAAAGTTCTGTGCCGCCTGGAAGGCCCCTAGGCCGTTTCCCAACAACACGGAGACATTGTTGGAACCTTCGTTGGCCACCACCAGGTCCAGGTTGCCATCGCCGTTGAAGTCGCCTATGGCCACGGAGATAGGACGCGTCCCCGCACCGAAGGGCTGTGCCACCTGGAAGGTCCCATCGCCGTTCCCCAGGTGCACAGCGCTGGGGTTCCGGTTCGCGACTACCAGGTCGGGCACACCATCGCCATTGAAGTCGCCTACGGCCACAGACATAGGATCAGATCCGGCTGTAAAATCTCTTCTGGCAACAAACGACACCGTTTGGGCGCGCGCCACGGATGGAAAGGCCGACGACAGCAGCAAAACCGCTGCGCCCGGCAGGAATATCCACGCTGAGTTTCTATTCATGGTGCCACCCCCTGGTGAATTTCTGCGAGAGCATGGAAGAAGCTGCTGAGAGCCATCTTGTGGAAACGCGCGGTCAATTTGCATCGAGGAACAGGCGATGCAAGAGTTCCAGGGTTAGCACCTTGTGGATCTCGAAGGTGTAGTTCCGGTCGCCCTTGAGGTGGCCCTGTACCATGGTTTCGAGGCCTTTCCGTTCGAGGTACGGCCGAGAAAGCGTCCGCGGGTCGAGCAGCATTTCACGGACGTAGGAGGAGAGAGCATCCCGGTACCAAACTCGGAAGTGGTAGAACTTGTGTCTACCCAGGAAGAGGCGTTCAAGGTGCAGCGGACAAAACAGATGATCTATCCGGGCCACCCACTGAGGCATTCCATAGTCGTAGGCGTATTCCGCCTTGAAGAGAAATTCAAGCAGACCCCGGTTGACACCAGAAAACAGGCGTCCGGAGGCTCCGTTGAGGCCGCGGTCAGTCCGAATCCTCCGGAGAGCCGGATTCCCGTCGGCGATCAACCGCAGGCAAACGTCGTTGTTCGCGAGGGCCGACTCAGGCGCACGGAAGGCCGTTCGGACGAGGTCGTTGTCGAGATACGGAGTCCGCACGGCGAGCTGGGTCTGTTCGAGCGCCAGAAGCCCGTAGTGGTGCCACGGGGCCTGCCGGAAGACGGCAAACGAAACGGGGTGCGCCCGAAGGACCTCACCATATGTTCTGCTAGCCGCATGGACGTGGGAGAGAAACTCCGGGCGGAACAGTCCTGGCCTGGGCTCCACCGGCTTAAACGCGCGCACCCGGCGAAGCACCTCGCCGCCGTAGTTCCCTGTCATCCTCACTGGAGCGATGTCGCGGGCCCGCTCGTTGACGTACAGGTCGGCGGAACGGGACACGTCGGCGCAGCCGTCGGTGAGGTACACTGTGCGCTCCGCGTAGTGGGGAAAGCGTGAAAGGAACTCTTGCCTTACTGGGATCACTTCGTGCGTCTGCTCGCAAGCGTCGGCCACTTGCCGCGCGACGCGGACATCCTGGCAGTCGCGGAACATCCCCCCGAAGGAGTAGCAGGGAAGAGACCTCGGGAGAGACTTCTGCCACGCCATGATTATCCGCGTGTCCAATCCCCCTGTGAGGGACATTCCGACCCGCTCCCGACCATTGAGGTACAGGGGAAGGTTCCGCGAGAAGATCTCCCGGAGTCGCTGGTAATACGTTTCCGGCTCCAATGGGGCTTGCTCCTCCCACTCCCGCGGCTCGAAATAAGCGCTTCTCCGCTCGACCGAGCCGTCCCGAAGCACCCAAGCCGCAGCGGGCGGCAGCACGTGGATATCCTTGAAGAGCGTCCGGTTCTCCAAGACGCAGCCGCAGGCGACGAATTCTCCCATCCCCCGTGGATCCGGTGTCCGGAGTTCCGGGCAGACTGCGAGGATCGCCTTCGCTTCCGCGGCGAAATAGAAAGCTTCCTTTGATTCATGATAGTAAATCCGGTGCATTCCGTACCGGTCGTTGAAGAGCGTCGTCGTTCTGAGGTTCTTGTTAATCAGGAGTCCGTGAAACCGACCGTTCAATCCCGCCGGAAAGTGGGGATCCTCCTCGGACAGGTAGACGAGATAAGAGTACCCCTCCCCCTCAAGCACATGCCCGCGCTCCTTAAGGCGGCGAGCGGTTCCCGGCTCTGGGTACTCCTCGCCGGAAAAGATAAGAACTACATCCTCTAGTTCGTTATAGAGTGGCATTCCGTCGGAGAAGGAATTCTTCCGCGCGGCCCACCCTATGTACACCCCCAATGACTCATCGATCCATGTTCCCGTGGTATAGAAAGGCTCGTGGCGAAGGGCCTCAACCATCCGCAGCAATTGCGGCTCGGCGCGTTCGCGCAGCATCTTTGTGATAAGGCCAACGATTCCCGGCATGCTGTATTCCCCTAGGAAGCTTCCGTGACACCTTGCAGCTTGCGGTTGTGCCAGGCCCCGCGAAGGTCGCGGAGCTTAGCCATTACAGGTTCGGGAAAATGGTCAATGAACCGGTGGTGCAGGCCGAGGCGAAAGGCGAGCCCACCAATGCGAGTCAAAGGGACGTAGTAGCGGGGCAGATCCACCCGCTCGAACCCATTGTTTTGTTTGAACTTGCTTAGGCTGTCCCGCTGCTTTTTGCCGTAGGCGAAGTTCTGGTAGGTGAGATATCGGATTCCGCGCTCGGCACAGGATCGAACCGCCTGCGCGATCAGCGCATTGGTCGGAGCCTTGTCCCTGTGTTTCATCATCGAGACAATATTCATCAGATTTGCCTGAGTTCGATTTTCATCGGTCACCAGTTTCACGAAGCCAATAAGCTTTTCGCCGAGAAATGCGCCGATAAAAATGCTACGGTCGAGAAATGTCGCCTCCTCCTTACGCACCGTCTGGAAGTCCTTGCCATAGTGGGCATTCGGCCTCCCCTGGCGGATGGGGCTCTCGTTGTAGACCTCCCAGATTCCCTGAACGAGGGCATCATCGAAAGGCGCCTCACGAATCGTCACCCCTTTCTTCTCCGCCTGCCGTGCCCTATTCCGGGGGTAGCCACGGATTTGGTGGTTCCACCAGTGGTCGAAAGTGGATACCGGTAACACGGCCAGATTGTCCCACTCCATAGGGTAAGAGTATTTTGGCGACGTTTCAGGCATTAACTGCATGAAAGTGAAGAGGTCGATCCGAGTACCGCATTTCCGCAGGCCTTCCAGCACCATCTCCGGATTGTCTAGGAACTCGTATTTGTCACCGTCGAGACGGGCGATCCGAATGAGTCGACCCTGGACCTTGATCTCCTTGTCGCAAATATTCATGAATGGCCCCCTTTCCTCGGTACCTCGGCTGGCCGTGGTCGAACGGGGGCACCATCCTGCCGTTTCAGGTCTGAAAACGCAAAAAGCTTTGATGGTGCCCGCTTTAGATGTATCTTACTGTTAGGTAACGACGTAGGGCTCTCTTATCGGGTTGATGCCGATGAGTGCAAGGAGCTTGCCCAGATGATCCAAAAGGCTAACCGAAAAACTCATGAATCTGTGATGTCCCATAACTAACGCAAAGGGCAGGACGACAATGTAAGCTGGAACAGCTACGACTGATTTTGTAATGTCGAGCAGTCCCAGAGTAGGATGGAGTCGGGCAGTTGCCCCCCGCAGCAAAGCCCTTCTGAACATGACCGTCCGTTTCCAGCGTGCCCTAGGAACAATCTCGTACGCCACGGCCTCATTGCACCAGATAAAAACGTGCCCGCCTTCGGTCATTCGTCTGAAAAAGTCCTGGTCCTCCCCCGCACGAAACTCCGGCCTAAATGGCTGCGCGCTGGAAGCGAATACCCGCTTTCTCAGTAGCAAATTCCCCGTCCGCCCTTTGCTCCACTCGACAACGACCCCCGTCGGGTAAGCCGGCCGCTCACAGAACTTGCCCTGAACGACCCACTTTGGCGGATCTTCGTCGAAGTGCGGCTTCACTGGTCCCAGTACACCATCCACGTCATATTCATTGCAGGCTTTGAACAAAGTTACCAGCCAGCTTTTGGTCGGATACTCGTCATCGTCGATGAAGGCGACAAAGTCTCCGTGTGCGTTCTCAACTACCTTATTCCGGGCGAGCGCGATATTCTGCCGAGGTTCCACGCAGTACCGGACAGGAATACGCGACTCAGCCGCGAAATCCAGCGCCACGGACTCAGCGGACCGCAAGTGGTCGTTGTCGGCAATCACGATCGAATACGTGAATAGTCCCCCCGTATCCTGAACGCTCAGTTCGTTCAACAAGCGCTTGAGAAGGTGTGGGCGCTTATAGGTGCAGATGCACACGCTAATATGCTTCGTTTCGCTGGTCCTGATGTCGGGAGGCATGGATGGTCTCCTTTCTCCGCGCGCTCGGGAAACGGGAGGCAATAGGTAAATCCCCGGCCAGGCAGAAAATGTCGCCTCCGGCCAAGAACTGATATTCTTGCAGTTTGACAGGATGCGTCTCCACTTCGACGACAGATCGTCGTGCCAGAGAGAAGATCCATGCCAGGCGCCCCGGCAGCTCAAGCGGCGGTAACGAGAAGAAGAAATCAACGGCGCGGTGGCGGCGAGCCAGCATGACGCCAGCAAAGTGCCGGAAAAAGCGGTTTCGCAGGGCCTTTTCACCCGGCTCGAAGGAAAAATGCGGCCGCACGATTGCTCCGACCGGCAACAAGCGGCGGAGCAGCACGTTCGCGCAGAGGTGCATGTGATGGTGGCCGTCGATGCGGTCGGGGTCTCTCTGGTAAAGACGGCGGAATTCATCAAATTGGGCCGCCACGACGTACTCGAACGAGTGGACGAGCCCCGGATGAAAAACGACGCGAGAAAAGGGATGCCAGCGGAGCAGGTAACGCGCAAGTTTCTGGTGGTGCTCGACGAGCCGTGCTGGGCACCCGGGCGCCGAAAATGGTGTCGTGAAGTTGAGATGAAGGCCGGCGTCAATTCCGCGTTCCCGGGCGATCGCCGCAGCGCGCTCCGAATCCTCCATGAAAACCATGGCGCTCACGGAGGAAACCGTCCCCCGCAAGACGCAATCGAGGATCCTCGCGGTTGTGCGGGACTCGCGTCCCCAATCGTCGGCGTTGATGATGAGATGGCCGGTTTGAGTTACTGTGGTATTCCCGCTTGACGTCACCCGTGCTGTCCCATCGCCGTTTGAGGAGCCTGTTCCGCATTGCGCTGGGAATGTAGTGGCTCGCGCCAGCATGGAATTGCTTTCGCCCTTCATTGCTTACTCAATTGGCTTAGACTCCCTTTCCTCGCAGGAATCGCCTGCTCGCCATCGCGGCGAGCAGGGGCAGTTCGAGGAAGCCTGGTAGAGGATCGTCCCAGGCGAAGACCGCAGATTCCTTGGGACCTCGAAGGCATTGCAGATAGGCCCGAAGCGACAGTCGCCCGTTCAGAATCTCTTGAATTGCCATCGGAATATCGGTACACATGCGCATCCAGCGCTCGCCTGAGCGGCCGCGAATTTCTGGGACCGACTGGCGGGTCGCGAGGCGCCACTGGAGGTAAGGGAAATCGACGCCAGCGCGCTTGGAGAGGGTATGCCAGCCCCAAACTCGCGGATTAACGTCTAAAAGCAGAAATTGATCGTTCCGTGGGTCTCGTTTGAATTCTACTTCGACAAGTCCGGTAATCCCCGTAGCCGCCAGGAGTCGCAAGGCAGGTTCGACAACTCGGGGCTCATCAACCGTCTCGACAAATGTGCTGAAACGGCCGAAATCCATTGGAAATTGACGCGTGCGCCTTGCCACGACGGACGCGAGAGGAGAGCCATCCTTGCACAGAGCCGCAAAGGAAAACTGTGCTTCTCCCCATCCGGGCACAACCTCTTGGAGGATCAGCAACGCCGGGTCAATTATCTTACATGCTTCGTCGTAGCCGGCCAGCAAGGACACACGATCTTCGAAGCGCCATGCTTTATCAGCGCTGAGACGATTGAATCCCAGTCTCATCGCCGGCTTGAGAATCACCGGGAATGGGCACTTCACTGACGCGAGTTCCTCGCGATTCTGCGGGCAGAATGTCCAGGGTCGGTCGAGCGCGAGATCCTGCGCAAGTTGGTACAGCAGCCGCTTATCGCAAAGCCAGCGCACAGTGTCCCAAACCGGAGTTGTAAGTCGATAGTGCTTCGAAAGCAATTCGTGATGACGCGCGAAAAGCACTACGTCTTCGTCGTCGGTTGGAAGCAGCACCCAACCTTCGAGTTTCTCTCGTACCGCAAGATCCAACAAGAAATCGAGCTGTTTCCTACCGTCCTCGAGAGGCCAACGTAGGCTTCGCGTCGCGTAGCGCGAAACGGCTCCCACCAGGTGACCGGCGTGGTTCAAAACCCAGACCGGTATCCCGCGGCGACCGAGACTCCGGACCACGCCTAAACCTCGGTAATCGCCGCCTGTGACCAATGCGCCCGCACAGGCGTGCCCACGGCAGGTATTTTCGAGTGAACTCACCGCGTTCGAAATCAGCTCTCGCATAAAAAGTGAAAACCCCACAACTGCCGTTCCATTTACCGCGCCAAGACCAGCAAGCTGAACCCACCGAGTAGGCGGGCAGTGAGGTCCGGATGGATGGCAAAGCACAGCCTGCGTGGCAGTTTCAGAAGCTTCTCGCCGAGTTCCGAGCCAAACTCGATCGAGCGGGGCGTATAGAAATAATCCAGCACCTCGTATCCGGCATCGCGCAGCGTCCGCAATGCCGTCTCTTTCGTGAAGTAATGGAGGTGAGCGTACAGATCGCGCCGCTTGAGCAGCGCATTTTGGCGCAATACTGTCTGCGCGGAAAGATCAAGCGGAATATGGAATATCTTGTGGCGGCTTTTCGGTTTCAGTTGCCGCAGAAAACTCCAGTAATTTTCAAGGTGTTCAACCACATCCAAAATAAGTATCAGATCAAAAAACACATCGCTCCCGTTTCGGAAGTCAGCCAGTTCAAACTGAAGCTTCTCATTGGCTCTGCTCCTGGCCAGCTCCAGCGCATGTGGCGAGATGTCATAACCCCGGAAGACGCACTCGCGGCTCAGATTTTTCTGAAGCTGACTCAGCACCTCTCCAGCGCCGCATCCCACTTCACAGATGGTCTTTGGAGTAAGATCGTTCTGCCGAAGCATGCGAAGCACCTGCCTCGCCTTCCACGGAGACTCCTCCACATGCCACTGCGGATTCTTCGCGAGATATTCACCCTCAAGGTATACTGTTGAATGAGACATTGCGATTCTCCCACCGGCCGTCACATGGCGTCTTCGGAAGTCTGGGACCACCTCCAAAGCCAGGGTCGAGCCGATAAACAAGAGAGTTCCCTTCCAGTTGGGCATAGGCGATTCGCGCTCGCTCACTGCCCGGACCTTCGATTTCCCAATTACTTCCGCGCCGTGTCAGCCTCATCTGACTTCTCTCACGCCACCACTGATTGACCTCTCGTGGAAGAGCAATCCAAGTCTTGCCCTCCGACCGCAAATCTGCGAGATAGGCGAGCAGTGATTTGTATGTATCTTGTGCCCGCGGTTCCGCAATATAGTCCGGGTGAACGATGAAGCTGAGTAGCCCGTGTTGCTTGGAAAGGAGAGCGATCTGCCTTATCCACAGATCAATTGAATATTGATTGAGAATATGGAAGACTGAGTAGTCTTGTACAGTAGTGACAGGCAATTCCAGGACCTTGCCGACGAAAAACGGCATTACCGAGCAGCAGCCGCCTTGCTGCGCCTCCACATTGCCGACGCTGGGAACAGACATGTCATATGCGAAGTCTAAATCCTCCCACCAGTCGAGATTTCGGTAGAGAGCCGCGGAACGAAACCCAGAGGCTCGATACGCTGTTCCGTATCGATTGATTCGCGCGGCACGTTCCAGGAATCGCTGGCGGTCGCAGAGCAGACGCCCGTCGTGATTCAAATCATGAACGTTGATTTCAAACCCTCGGTCCCGAATGGCACTGAGGAAAGTTTCCGACACGGAATAACGTTCCTCAGGCACGATTTGGAATGACGACTTGATGGCGTAGGCATCATCCAGATCCATTAGATGTGGGCAAAAGTCTCGGCCACGTGCTGTTTCCACATCGTGGGTCATGATGGCGCAGCTCGGGTAACCGTTGGGCCAGAACCAGATAAAGGGGATACGCTCGGCCGAGTGAACCTGAAGTAGCAAAGTGAGTAGTCTTTCAAACATGCGTTCAACACTTGCATCGACCGGCCAATGCGGAAAGGAAATATTCTCCCACCCATGTAGACGTATTCGCTGCACATGCTTCCTTACGGAGACAGGCAGACGTGGTCGCGCCAGGTAGTAGGCTGTTTGGAGAGCGGGTATGGCGCGCGGTGCTGTCCCGGGCCCACCGGACTTCGATGCATACCGCTCGTAGCGGAGGTTGACACTGATCTCCGACGGATCGAACGGAAGACGGAGGGTCGATCCGTCCGCCATGAGGTCTGTTTCCGCATCATAAAGTTCATCGGTCGCGCGCGCTGCCCGGAAACCGAGAGAGGTCCGCCCGTAGCAGATTGTGTCCGGACCAAAACGAAAGTAGCCGCTGTCCTCAGATAACTTTCCGACCAAAGTAAAGGTCGCGAAAGCTTCCGGACATTGATAATAATCGCAGAAAGCTGCGTTCAGTTCGTCCGTCTTTCGATTTGTTTTGGGTTGCATCGCCATGTGGCCCACGATTGTGGAAGATCGCCGACCGGGGAGCTTTCAGCCCACATGCCTGTAGAGCAGCCTTCCGGCCACGGTCAAGAGACCATCGGGCAGGCGGGCAAAGACACGCTTGGCGAACTGCATCGGGTACGCTTCGGCTGCATTTTGGCGGTGCCGAGTACAAAACCTTCCATACGCCAGAGTTGACCGGGTCGCACCCCAACGGTCTTTGAAAGTAATCAGTCCATGGTCAGCACAGTCTGAGCGGCCCAAATCAAACGCCAGTATTCCGCGTTCTTTTGCCTCCTGGATCGCCTTCCAGAGCAAGAACGGCATGCCACCTAGATTGTGACAACTGGCATCGGAGCAGCCGTACTTATATACCAGCGTGTTGCGGTGTCGCAGCGTCAAAATACTGGCGATTGCTCGCCCGTCCTTAAACGCTACACGAATCTTGAGTTGATCGCCCAGGCAGGTAGCCAGATTCTGGAACCACTCAATCGGTTGGGGTGGCAAGTTGTGCCGCCGGCGCGTCAACAGGAAGAGCCGATAGAATTTTGTCAGCAGCGCTTCCGATCTGCCCTCCTCGTAATGAAGGGACTGCTGTCCCGCGCGCTTAATCTTTCTTTGAATGGAGTCCTTCTGAAAGTTCCGAAAGAGAATCTCCAGGTGGGGACGGAGATTTAGCACATGAAGGTAAAAGATATCTGCTTTTTCCAAACCTGGCTCGCTCAAGAGGTCGGAACACAAGGGCCGTATCTCAATATACTTCCATTTCTCTTTCTGGACGGCGCACGTGAGAAAACCGAAAAGTTCCTTCCGGTCTTCCGGTCGCTCGACGAGTGGCTCACAGTGGTCGGCGAAAGGCAACGAGACCATCCTACGTCCCGTTAGCCAACTGCTGATGCGACAGAACACGATTCCATTGGTCAGCGTGGCCCCTGGAGAGGAAGTCGTATAGACGATAGGTTCATAGCCATACGTGCGGTGCAAGGCCTCCAGCCAGCCGGGGGTATGAAAGACCGAGGCCCGCGGGTGGCCCTGGGTGAACTCCAGCCAACGCGGATCCTCCAGTGGATTGAACGTGTAAACGGCCATTTTCAACGGGTTGGGCTGGCCAATGCATGTGCACGTGCCACGTAATGTTGCATTTCAGCCGTTCCGTCCGCATCCTTTCTCTCTAGATCGACCTTAGAGTGATGTTCCCGATATCCTCGACCATCTTGAGGTGTGACCGGGAACGTTCTCATTATCAGAAGTCCCTGGTCGATCCTCGATGGGAAGAAAATCTGGGAGATTCGAGGACGTTATACCCACGTCCGTCGCACGATAGTGTTGATTCGTGGAGGCAGCGGTTTCGTCGTCGGCACTTGCGATCCGTGATTTTGTGATGTCTCTGATGCTATCTACGATCGCCTGCAAGGCGGGGCGTTCATTGCATACCTTCTGTTCCTTCTTCTTACGTCGCTTGAGGACTATCTTTTTCCGGATGTCTTCAACAGATTCGATGAGTATGAGCCTTCCTTCTTGCTGCAAATGCCGATCCACCGCTCCAATCTTGCCTCGAAAGATGCTGTAAACAGGAACTCCTAGCGCCGCAGCCTCTCGGTTCATCGTGCCGCCGCCACTAACTACAAGGTCGGAGAACCAAATCAGGTTTATACCGTCGACAGCATGTTCGGGAATCACCATCTTGTGGTTTGTGATCCACTTCCCCCAGATCTCCCGCAAGGTTCTGGCCTGCTTCTCATTGCGGGGAAGCAATATCACGCGGACATCTGCTGCGTGTGTGAGAAAATTCAACGCAGCATCCAAGAGCACCTCCGCTTCGGGATTGTGGTAATGAGCCTCTGTTGCGGGCGGACGTACGGTGACAATGATATCGTCCTCGTCAAAACCTAACCGGTTCTTCACGGAAGCATTTAATTGGAGACGAGGAACATAAACGTCCTCTTTCAGCCCGGGATACCTGAGTACCTGGTGCTTCGGCACAAGCTCTTTTGAATCCGGAATCATTTGGGGGACCAAGATCCAATCCGGTCGAATGAATCCCATCATCGCAATAAACTCATAATCGAATATCAAGAGGGTTGGAATTCCAAGCGCAAATCCACACATCATTTGGGCGCGAGATCCGTGGGAAACGGCCAAATCAACTTTTTCATGGACCATCAGGGGCATCAACTGAGCTGCGCGCATACACGTCCCCAATATTTTCGCGGCCCGATTCTTCCCATAGTGCCTTCCTACGATCTTACAAGAGAGATGATAGAGCCCCAAGAGTTCACACACCTGGTAGGCGTCCCGCGCCGTCAAAATTACTTCGTGGCCGCATTTTCGCAGCTCCTCAACGATCGGAACAAAGAAGGGGACATGTGGGGAATTGTCAATATCGACCCAGATTCGCCGCTGTCTATCCACCCTCAGGCCGCTACCGGCCGGGCGATCACCAGGATCGTAAGAGCTAATCATTCGTGAGTCCGTCAAGTGTTCTTCGATGAGCTTCTCGAAAACCTTCAAGGCAAGTCTCCTAGTCGCAGCGTCGCAGAAGATACTTACTTACCCTCGGATCGGTAGTAACTGGCTTCAGCCGGAGTTTGACGCGACCTGGTTTCGGCTCTGGGCGGCTCAAACACGAAACTGTCTCTGTCAGGCAGAGGAGCCTGACGGCTCTTCGTCGCGTGGAGAATCCTCCTGCTGAGGGCGGGTGCGGCGAACTCAGTCCCTGCGACGAATCGCATGAGTGGGCCAAAACTCCAGGCCGCCGGCGCTCCAAGGAAGTGCAATCCCGCCAGGGAACTTTCAAATCCTGCATCGAGACGCGGATAGCCGTCCACGTGTTCCAGGTTGTCCAGCAGTTCTGGAGAAAGGAACGGATAGAGTGCAACGTTTACGCGATATCCTGTTCCGAGGACCACATGATCAACGACCCGCTCGCTCCCGTCATTCAAGCGGACACGGAGGCGCTCTCCTTCAACCCGCGCCTGGACCACGAACCGTCCACAATGAATGGGCACGTGCCGTGTGCGGGCCTCCAAGCGGTGTGAAACCGCGGGCCGAATCGCCCGCCTCCCCCACACGTTCTGAATCTCGCGCGGCAGCCGACGGAACCAATTTGGCTGCTGGACCAGCAGACTGATGCCTGCTGGCCCAACATCAGCGCGCCCGTAAAACATCCACGCGATCGCCTTTGCGTGCTTCCAACCGTTATGCCTCAGCCAGTGCAGAGAAGAATTGCGAATCAAGACTTCCACATGGGCGCCCGCTTCGTGGAGAAATGCAGCCGCTTCGAGGGCGCTTTGTCCGGCGCCGATGACGAGGACCTCCTTGTCTCGGAACTCACCGAAGTCTCGCTGCTCGGAAGTGTGCGTGACCAAGGATGCGGGAAGACCCTCGAACATCTTTGGTCGATAGGCGAAAGGCTGGATACCCCCGGCGATCACGACCCGCCTCGCATGTATTGCTTCGCCATTCTCCAGAGTGAGCCGGTAACCGCTCGGCGCTAGCTCAGTTCGCACCACCTTACGCCGATCGGTCGGCACTGCTATCTGCTTGTGGAACCAGTGGCCGTACTTTATAAAATCCGTCGACGGTATCGGATACCCCAAGTGGCGGTTTCCATTCACGCTCCTGTAGACGTCGAGAGTCAAGCGATTGTCCGGGTCAGCAATATGGGAGCCCGCCCAGGGAGAGCGAAGAACCATCCCCTCAGGCATATGGCGCTCCCAGAAGAACATAGGTTCGCCAAAGAGCCTTATGTCCAAGCCTTTCAACTGTCGAAGATGCGCTGCTGCCGAAAGGCCATAAGGGCCAGCGCCGACAATCACCACATCACATTTGTCCATGAAAAAACGAACCTCCTGCACAATTTGTCGATAGCCGAATTTTCAGAGACGCGCCGATACAAGCGTGGTTGGAGATTTCAATCTGCGGCCCCAGAGAACTTTGCGGTAAGCTGCTCTTCATTGCGCCAGCACGAACAGGCTGTAACCACCTAACGCGCGAACGGCGAAATCCTGGTTGAGTGCAAAACATACGGCTCGCGGCCACTGCCTGATTCGCTTCGCGACTCCTGAAGCACGGTAAATCGCACGCGGCGCATAAAACCAATGAATGATCCGGCAACCTTCGTCGCGCAAAGCCTGAAGCATCGTATCTTTTGAAAAGAAGTGCAGATCATCCGAGGTCCGTCGGAGTTCCATCAAGCCATTTGGTTTTAATACTGCCTTTACGGAGAGGTCCAAGACGGTATGGAAAATCTTGTAGGGCGCAAGCGGCTTCACATCGCGGAGGAAGCTAAAGTAGTTTTCCTGGTGCTCCAGCACATCCAGCACTAACAGCAAGTCGAAGCGCGCGTTGGGATCATTTCTAATATCTCTGATATCCCCCAGTCGGCAGTGCAGTCGGTCGTTCTCACGGGTTCGGCTCAACTCGATCGCCTGAGGAGCAATATCATAACCACTGAAAACGCAGCCGGGTGCCATCTTCAGTTGCAACTGCCTCAGAACTTCGCCGGTCCCGCAGCCCACCTCGCCGATGCTCCGCGGCGACAGATCGCTTAGCTCGAGCATGCGTAAAATACCACTTGCCTTCCACGCAGAATCATCGGCATGCCACTGCGGAACCCTCCGGAGATACTCACCATTCAAGAAGACATTCTTGGATGTTGGCGCAGTGATTGCATTTGCCATCGTGGTTCTTGCGCTAGCCATTCAAGTACCGCCTTTGTGGCATGTGCCCGATAGTACTTGCACTAGGAGTCGCAAGTGAACGAAGACTCAGGCCGGCCGTCGGCTGGTCGGCCTGAGCACACGCTTGCATTAGAGGAGCCCGAGGAGCTTGAAGTCGGCAGTCACCGACCTCGCCGCATTCATGTTCACAGTGCAAGTGTTGCCAGAGACGCTGTCGCATCCGCTCCACCCGCCGAAACCTGAAAGCAAGCCCGGGGTCGCCGTCAGGGTCACGGTGGTGCCACTTATGTAGGAGGCCGAGCAGGTGCTCCCGCAGTTGATACCTGCCGGGCTCGAAGTGACGGTGCCGATGCCGAGGTCCGTCTTGCTCACCGTCAGGGTGAAGTTTTGCTGCTGGATGGTGTAAGTGGTGCTAGACACCGCGCTGTTGGTCATGCCGCTCGCCGCCGCCATGGCTTTGAGCGTGGTCGTCTGCGTGAAGGTGAGCGCACCGGTGTACACCGCCGACGAGGTGGTTGGCGTGCTGCCGTCGGTGGTGTAGTGGATCGTCGCACCGCTGGTGGCATCACTGATGGTCACCGTCACCGATCCGGTGTACGTCCCGCCACCCGGGCTGAACGTGGGCGCAGCCACCTGCTGCTGGATGGTGTAGGTCGCGCTGGCCACGCCACTGTTGGTCATGCCGCTCGCCGCCGCCATGGCCTTCAGCGTGGTCGTCTGCGTGAAGGTGAGCGCACCGGTGTACACCGCCGACGAGGTGGTTGGCGTGCTCCCGTCGGTCGTGTAGTAGATCGTCGCACCGCTGGTGGCATCACTGATGGTCACCGTCACCGATCCGGTGTACGTCCCGCCACCCGGGCTGAACGTGGGCGTAGCCACCTGTTGCTGGATAGTGTAGGTCGCACTGGCCACCGCACTGTTGGTCATGCCGCTCGCCGCCGCCATGGCTTTGAGCGTGGTGGTCTGCGTGAAGGTGAGCGCACCGGTGTACACCGCCGACGAGGTGGTTGGCGTGCTGCCGTCGGTGGTGTAGTAGATCGTCGCACCGCTGGTAGCGTCACTGATGGTCACCGTCACCGATCCGGTGTAAGTCCCGCCACCCGGGCTGAACGCCGGCGTGGCCACCTGTTGCTGCTGCTGAATCGTGTAGGTCCCGCTGGCCACCGCGCTGTTGGTCATCCCGCTGGCCACCGCCATAGCGTTGAGCGTGGTTGTCTGCGTGAAGGTGAGCGCACCGGTGTACACCGCCGACGAGGTGGTTGGCGTGCTGCCATCGGTGGTGTAGTGAATCGTCGCGCCGCTGGTGGCATCACTGATGGTCACCGTCACCGACCCGGTGTAGGTCCCACCTGTTGGACTAAAGGTCGGCGTCGCCACCTGTTGCTGCTGCTGAATAGTATAGGTCGCACTGGCCACCGCGCTGTTGGTCATCCCACTGGCCGCAGCCATGGCTTTGAGCGTGGTCGTCTGCGTGAAGGTGAGCGCACCGGTGTACACCGCCGACGAGGTTGTTGGCGTGCTGCCATCGGTGGTGTAGTGGATCGTCGCGCCGCTGGTGGCATCACTGATGGTCACCGTCACCGATCCGGTGTAGGTCCCGCCACCCGGGCTGAACGTCGGCGTAGCTGCTGCAGCCGAGCTGCCGCTCTTGTTCATCAGCACGGAGATGGTCGCTTGAAAGCCTTCTCCATAATTGGCTACGGCCAGATCCGGCTTGCCATCGCCGTTGAAGTCGGCAATGGCCGTGAATGCAGGACCATTGCCCACGCCGAAGTTTTGAGCGGCTTGGAACGTTCCATCGCCGTTACCCAGCAGCACCGAAATGGTGGTGGTGCCAAGATTCCCCACGACCAAATCTTGCTTGCCATCGCCATTGGAATCGGCTACGGCCACGGATAAGGCGGAATTGCCAGCGTTGAAGGTCTTTGCCGCCTGGAACGTTCCATCACCGTTGCCCAGCAGCACCGAAACCGTACTGTCAAACTCGTTGGCCGCAGCCAAATCTAA
>WNFO01000462.1_pt1 | contig 29489 bp, 25 predicted proteins | sample 5400251 | NCBI WGS metagenome assembly WNFO01 (sample SAMN13153354, study PRJNA577476) | soil metagenome | isolation source: 100 cm saprolite under Madrone tree | place: USA:California | collected 2016-06-14
AGAAAAATGGCGGGGAAGATCAGGGCAAGCACTACGCCCGCCGACGGACCAGGCCCGGGTTTCGCGCTTGCTGCAGCGGCTGAATTCATGGGGTGCCGGAATCAAGCACGCGGAGGCCCGCCGACCCTCAATGCACCGGTCCCCCCGGCATCATGCGCGGGTCCAGTTTGATTTCCCCGAAGGCGCTTTCGTATCCGGCGACGTTGTGTTGCAGAATCCCTAACAGCGCTTTGGCTTGCTGTGGGCTCAGATAGATGCCCTGGAAGTTCTGGATTTCCACCTGGGTTTCACTCTGCTGCAGCAACGTTCCAAAGACCAGGAAGAAATCCCAGACATTGACCCGAATCTGCACGCTGTTGGCGTAGCTCTCTCGATAGTCGCTGGTATTGCTCAATTTGACGTTGGGCTGATTTGGGTTGGCCATAGGGATGCCAGTGTAGCGGGTTTTGCGGCAGGGAAGAAAGCCGAGCGCCGGCCGTGTTCTTTCCAAACTGCCGTGGGGAGGCTGATTTTACGCGCCTTTTCTCCGGGGGATTCTGAGGTTCGCGCGCCGTAACCTCGGCAACAGGTCCAGTCGGCCATATCGGTACTGTCCAGGCGGACGCGTGCCGTTGTACTCCAGTGCCCTTGCCTGTTTCCCACAATGGATATGAAATGCGGGGCAGTAACAAAAGATCCGGCCGCGACGGCACCGTCCAAGGTCAGGATCCAACGAAAAGTGGAGGCATCCCCTATGATTCTCGAACGACTCACTGCCTGGACACTCGTCATTGTTTACTACACGGTCGCCTGCGGCGCGATCCTGCTTGGCCTGAAAGGTGCGCTGTAGTCAGGTAACTGGCCGACAAGCTGATTCGCACCCTCCGGAACATCGGAACGTCGACACCCCCGCTCTCTGGTGTAAAAGGGGGGACTCGAACCCCCACGGGTTCCCCCACCTGATCCCAAATCCAACCCATGCTTTTGCGAGGCTATACAATCAATTGATTTAGACGAAGTTGTGGATTATTTTGCGGGGATGCTGTGAGGGTTAGCGGGCAGAGTCTGGAAGAGAAATCACGACGAGGCGGGCGCATCTCCTCGGTTAGCAAGTCAACAGTCCGATCGGGCGGTAGAAGCGTGATTTTTACGGAAGCTGCCTTCTGGGCGGGTCCGCGCTCGGCTGGCAGTCTACACCTTTGGGGTGCCTACTTAAGCCATTTCTAGTCAGTTCAGCCGTGAGGGCCCCACGATCTGCCTACTCGGCCCGCATTCTATTGCACTGCCAACACAAGAGACGTTGATTGGGTCATGGAGCCGGAAACTGCCGTCACGCTCAGGTTGTAGGTCCCAGGCGGGGTGCTATTCGGATTGGGTTTCGAAGCACCGGAAATACCGCATGCGCAGAGTAGCAATAGCAGCGCCAAGGGCACATTTCGGATGAGCCGCAGCGCCGGGAACCCTGCCCTGCCCGCATTGGGCAGAACAGCCAATCCTACGAGGGTCGAGCCCCAAAACCACACCGAAGGGATGAAAGGTGAGGGATGAAACAGACCGGCGCTTGGCGATGTTGTCTTCACACGGACAGAGAAGACTGCGGGAACAGCAGCATTAACATTTTGATTGTCAGGCACCAAGCAAGTAGCGGCGGGCGGCGCTCCTGTGCAACTTAGAGAGACGGTTCCACCGATACCTCCGCCGCCGATAGAGAGTGAGTATGTCGCGATGCCCCCTTGCTGAACCGCAGCCCAATTGGAACTTCCAGAGACTACTCCCAGCTTCAAGCTCGGGCTGGATGCCGAGTCGGACGACGCTCGATGAATTCCAAGACAATACAGGGTTCCCTGATGGAAAGATCGAACGTCATCGTTAACTATCTGGACCGCTACCCCCACGGCAGTAAAAGACTGGATATGGTGGATTCTGATTGCCGCACTTCCCGTTGCAGGATCGACCACGCTACATTGGGGGTCATAATTCGCGTCGTTAAAGGGTGTCGACCAGGTCAGGGTCACGACGGTGGAGCCCCCCGGGGCTACGATGCCGGTACTTGCCGATCGATGTTTCAATCCGGTTCCGTCGTTCGAAATTCCCCCACCAATGGTCATACCTCCGGAAAAGCTCCACATCCCGGCATCCGTCATGCTTCCACCCAAGATACCTGCGGAGGTTTGGAAAGTCAGATTTGGCCCTCGTGAAGTGATCGTGTTCGCAACCAAGTCGTTCTTAATCACGTAGGACGAATCCGTGGCATTCTCTTTGTTGCCGGCAATGATCGCACGGGTCGTACCGGAATCATTAATTTGTGCGCTCCCGTTACCTATCGCCAGGTTGTTGACTATTAGAGTGTCCTGCACCTTAGGACTGGCAGCAATAATTCCGGTATTTCCATTGCCGACAGCAACGTTTGAGGAAATGACCGTGTTTTGAATCGATGTCGCGTTCTCGCCATCGATCATAATGCCAAATCTCTGGTTGTGGTAGACCGTATTACCGACAATTGCGTTACCAATCCACGTGCCCAGACGGTCACTGCCATCGACTGAGATACCGTCGGCGTTCCCAAGTCCGGAATTGTCATGGCTGACGTTTCCTGAGACGATGTTGTAATTGGCGGTGGTGCCGGCATCGGCACGGATGTTGATGCCACTGCCACCGTTGTAATTCGTCTCGTTGCCGACCAGAGAGTTGTGGTCGGCCGAACTGCCGTTGGCGATGCCAGATATGAGAATCCCATTTCTGTCAATGTTTCCGCCAGGTCGACCGTTACTATTGGATACGTTGCCGTGAAAAGTGTTGCCACTTCCGTTGCAGTCGATTCCGTTAGATCCGTTATTGACGACAATGTTGTCTGCCACCACCGAGTCGCTCGTGCCCGAGGCCAGAAAAATTCCGTCGCCCGCGTTGTTCTGGACCAGATTATTGCGAATCGTCCACCGCAATGAACCGCCACCCGTGTTGATACCCACATCGCTTCCTTGCTCGATGATGTTGTCCTCGATGGCGACATCGGTTGCGCCTGAATTAACAATCGAGTACCCGTACGACGTAACACCCGGGCCGCGCAGATCACAGTGGGCAATTCGGGAGTAGGAACCGATGGTGATGCACTGTATTCCCTTTGGACACATCAGAACGCTTTGAGTCCTGCCCGCGCACTCGAGATTGATTCTCTTGGGAGTAGCCCACGTAAGACCAGCACTAAGCGTACAAGTACCGGCAGAGACAGAGATCGTACAATTCCCCAGACAATTGTTGATTGCAGTCTGAATATCGCAATCCGAAACGACAACCTGAGTCTGTCCAAAACTTGAAGCACACCCAAGAAGAAGGAGCAAAAGGAGGCTCACTGCTTCTGATATGCCGGCTCCGGTAATTATTCGTGGCTCTTGCATTCGCTCAGATATGGAACAGTCATTCCCGATCTGTCGAGAACACGATCGCATCGCCTTCGTTAGCACAACGCACCATAACCCAGGATTACGTTCCGAATCAGTGTGCGCACGGCCCAACCTTGACCTCGCTAGCAATAGCGGATTGGTTTTTGCTTCTTTGGTACAGACCACTATTTGCAAGCAGCGACTAGGCGTATACCACTTTTTCCTCTATGCCTTAATTGCTTCTAGGTACAACGAATATGAATTCGATGGAGTTCCGTCCGCGTTTAGGTCTAGCGAGAAGGTCTCCCAGTCATGAATTCTGCTCGTCCGGGCCGATTCCGGACGGATGTCGCGGAAGCAAAGCCCTGCCAGCAGCCTTCCCAAAGAATACTGGTCATACATCCACCGATGCAGTTCCCCAGCCTGGGAAGCATCCGGACGAATCCAGCGTTCCACGGTCCGCACCCAGGGTTTCTGCTCTGCGGTCCCGCTGATTTCGGTTCGCACCATTTGATCAAACAATTCGTGAATCCACTGCTCATGCGCTGTCGCCGCGGCCGACTCTCCCTGCTCAAGGTCGCGCACGGCTGCCTGATACGAAAAAACCAATAACTGCAGATCGGGAACAACAACCCGTAATATCCCGCCAGGTATAAGCACGCGATGACATTCACTCAGGAACGTTCTCGCAGCTTTCCGAGGGAGGTGCTCTAAAAAATGAGAGTGGTAGACCACCGAAAATGTATTCTCTGCAAACGGGATCCCCCGCCGAAGGTCCCAGGCGATTACGCCTGGGTCCACCCTGGAGAGCCGCTGATATCGCTGGGACGAAAGCAGCCCGGCTCTGTGCAAGAAAACCGCCAGGTGCGGATAGTGCCGAAGCCGTGCATAGGGCGAGAAATCAAGATTATTCCAAGTCCAATCCATTCTGGTTCCGCAGGCCAGATTGAGCGCAGTTCGACCGTCTTTCAGCCGTTTCACCGGAAACCGGCTGCTATAGGCGTTTGATTTTTCGGACTGCGAGACTCCAGCTTGCGAGACCACTGCGTCCCTCATATGCAAACTAACCCGGAAACTCCTTTGTGACTTCGAAATCGGTAAAGATCGTACGCCCGTCTCGCTGCTACCACGTTCTTGAGACGATTTTCACCCGAGCGGTCCGACGGTCTAAGATCCGCACCAGGAAAGCCCGGACCGATCTTAGATTCCACCCCATACCCAAATCTACCACCCTCAAGCGGCCCAAGAACGTCGGGACCGTGTGAGCGTAGTCCCCACAGAACTGAGCCTTTACGTGGTCAGCCGTGTAAAGCCGCTAAGGGTCGCTTACACCCTGGTGAATGCCAGCGAGCCTCCCTGGACTCGATAGATTTCTTTCCCGTGACGCGCAAATTCGTGCAGCCACTTGGACACTCCATTGACTCCAAGCCGCCCATAGTCGTGCCAGCATACAATACTTCCTGGTTTGCAGCAGGCGCTGGTACGCAGGGTGTCGTTGCGGACGTACTCGTAGCTGTGGGCTCCATCAATGAAAAGAAGATCTACCTTTCCGAAAAACGGAGAGAAATCAAAAGTCGCCGTGTCACCGTAAAGGCAGTGAATTCTCTTGGCCTCAGGCCTTCCCTCGAAGATCATACGTTTGGTTCTCGCATGCCCCTTGACGTGTTCACGGTCTACTACCGTGACCGCGAGCGATGGTGTGGCACTGGCTGGTAGGTCCAATGTGTACACCTCCGCATCGGGCGCGTTGCCAGCCCAATGCAGCGCACCCGCTCCGTGAAACGTTCCAATTTCCAAGATTACCTTGGGCTTGAGAATCTGACATATCATGCACAGCGAGACTAAGTCGACGGCATAGGAGGCCACAGGACGGAACCACTCCTTTGCGGCATCTGCGTAAAGGACCACTGGAACCTGATCGGCACCTAAGACCTCCCACACGGGTTTTTGCGGCAGATTGCCATTGGGAAAAATGCATCTGTAAAGGAATCTCGACTCGGCAACGTATTCTACCGCTGCCCGGGGATCAGTCAGAACGAGCAGGGAATCCAAATTGCCGCCGAGAATCATGTTACGCAGTACGATCCCTATTTCTCGTAGCTTCATTCAGTATCCTTAGACAGGAGTGACAGCTAGACAAACATACCGGTGGTATTCCCAACGCTCTACAGTTATCAGCCAGCGTCACTCACGTCCATTGACTAGCTGTGCGGCACTGCTTCGACGGGAGTCGCAGATTCCCATTTCATCTCAGTCAACTTGAGCCTGGGATGCGATACCAGCAGGTGCCAGATTACAGCCTGAAAAGATTCTGTGTGTGGCGTGACAGTCTCACTGTTCACTACAGGAACAAGGACGCATGCGTCTGCGACCTGTGCTGTGAAGCCACCATCGCGCCCCACAACTCCACAAATCTTCGCGCCCACCTCCTTGGCGTACTGCAGAGCTCGCACTAAGTTCGTGCTAATGTTTCGCCCAACATCTCCGCCTCCCACCGAGAAGACAAACACCACATCCCGCTTCGTCAGATGACATCCCTCAAGCCAGTTACGGTAAGCAGTATCCCACCCGTCGTCATTGATTCGAGCCGTCAATTCGGAGACGTTGTCGGTGGGCGTGTACGATTCTATGCCGGCGATTTTTCGAAAGTCGTTAACGGCGTGGGAGGCATGACCTGCACCACCTCCGACTCCCATAAAAAAGATGCGTCCACCGCGTGCTTGTACGTCGGTCAGGAGGTTGACAACGCGTTCGATCCTTTCTTGATCGAGTTTGCGCAGAATCTGAACCGCTTCTTCGATGTAGCGACATGTGTACTCCATCAGAGGCCTCGTGTTAGAGAAGAGTGAACGTCAGGCACGTTTACTACTGAGGTTGAATCTAGTGTGGCCAAGTATTCGCGTAACGGACGAGCGAGGTCCAAATCTTTGAAAGAATAGGCCAGTGTAGCCTGCAAGAACCCGAGCTTGCTTCCGGCGTCGTAATGTCTACCTTCAAATTGGTAGGCATAAATCGGCATGCTCTTGGAGTACAGCTGGAGCGCATCAGTAAGTTGAAGCTCGCCACCATAGCCCGGCCGTACTTTGTCAATGAAATCAAAGATTTCTGACCCTAGGATGTAGCGCCCAAAGATTCCATAGTCGGAAGTCGCCAACTCCTGTCGGGGGCGTTCGGTTAACGACGTCACGCGCAATGTCCGACCGTTGAAATCCGGATCATGCATGGCGACAACGTCAAGAATGCCGAAACGGTCGACCTCGGAAGGGGAAACCTTCTGAGTGGCGATGACGCAGCCAGGATGCTTCTGACGACAGTCCATAAGTTGCTGAATCGCCGGTACGGGAGAATCGATTATCGCGTCTGGTAGAACAACCGCGAAGGGTTCAGTGCCAATCAGCGAGCGCGTTTTGCGAATCGCATCCGCGAGACCCAGAGGTATCTCCTGACGAACCGTGCGCAGCTCCATCATTTGCGCCAAGCGGCGGATCATCTCCGCCTCCTCCGGTTTGCCGCGCCGTGATAGAAGGGCTTCCAGCGCGACGTTGCGACTGAAATGCTCCGCGATAAGGCTCTTGGCCTCATTAATCACCAGAATGACAATTTCTAGACCGCTGGCGACTGCCTCTTCCACCGCAAGCTGGATGAGCGGGCGGCCAGCAATCGGTAACATTTCTTTGGGAATCGCTTTTGTAGCGGGGAGAAAGCGAGTCCCTAAGCCTGCTGCAGGAATCACGACCGTCCGAACTTTTTGAGATGTCATCGGGAATTGGGGCCTAGGTCAGCCGGCAGTCTCGTGCCAAGTAGTCATCGGACAACGCTTGCCTGAGGGCCTGGGCAAAACACAGATCCGTTTAGCAGGTCAGTCTGTATTATTTGCGCCGCCTCCAGCAGATCCTTAGCGACAAATGTCGGACGTAGATCCGGTGGTCGGATAAACTGGCTGTATTCGGATTTCCAGCGCCCGATAAAGATGGTGCGACATCCAGCTCGACTTCCAGCCTCGATATCGGTCAGGCCGTCTCCAACCATGTAGGATTCAGACAGGGAAACCCCGAAATCGTTTGCCGCCCGTAGAAGCAAGCCCACGCCCGGCTTCCGACAAGTACAACGTTTACGCAGCCGCTTTACAATCGCGTCGGGGTGATGAAGGCAATAGTAGACCGCGTCGAGATGCCCGCCAGCGGGCTTGAGAGACGCGTGCAGTTTGCGATCAAACTTGTGCAGCATCGCAGTGCTGAAATGCTTCTTCGCGATGCCTGGCTGATTGGAGACAACTACCACGACCAAGCCGAGATCGTTGAGTAGGCGAATCGCTCCCGGCACGTGTGGAAAAACACGGAACTGCGACAAAGTGAACGGTGAATCCACAACACCCACGTCTTTGTAGTAAAGCAGAGGATTGATTACTCCGTCGCGATCGAGAAACACTGCGCGTGCAGCTGACATTGTTTGCGAGGCCGCGATTGGGGATATCTTATTGCTGGGAGCTTTAGGCATGGCCCACAGCCAGAGGCAGTGCCTGGGTATGGCCGTTCCTGCCTTGACGCCGAATGTGCGCAAGACGCCCGTCTCGCGAAACCATGTCGAACACAACTTTGCTGCCTTCGAATTCGAACCGAAAGTTAAGCTCGAGCAGCCCCGCGCGACGCATGGCCTCGCGCAAACGAGCCTTGTTATCTTCACAGTAAAGCATTAAAAACCCACCACCGCCTGCGCCGGAGATCTTTCCTCCAATTGCACCGTGCTTCTTGGCCAATTCATACCAGTCGTCGATCTGACGATTGCTAATGCCGTCGGAGAGCCGCTTCTTGGTCTGCCAATGCACGTCTAGCAATTCGCCGAAGCGTCGCAGGTTGCCCCTCGCGATGGAGTCACGGATTTCCATGCCAATATCTCTAATCTCATGCAAGCTTCCCACCACTTCTTTGTCTCTGCGTTTAGCTGCACTATCCTGTTTCTGCAGTATCGCGACTGCGTCTCGTGCGGCACCCGTATAAAAAAGCAAGATATTACTTTCCAGAGTGTCGACCAATTCCATGCTCAGTTCAGGGTGCGAGACCATAACTTGGCCGTCCTTGGCGATCTCAAGGACCGTTAGGGCACCAAAGGCAGCCATGTACTGGTCTTGCTTGCCGATAGGCTTCTGCAACCGCTCCAGTTCGATGCAGCACGCCTCTTCCGCCAGTCCCTGGGTGCTTACCGGAGTTCGTGTAAGGGTATGCAGAGCGTTAAGGAGTCCTACCAGATAACAACTCGACGAACCTAGTCCAGTACCTGCAGGAATATCGGCCATCGACACGATCTCAATCCCGTTGTCTATGTGAAAAAAGCGAAGTGCCTCACGAACGAGTGTGTGCTGAACCTCATCGGCATGATTCACTATTTCCGTCTTGCTGTACTGTACGCGGATGAAGTCGTCCACGATTGGAGTGTTGACGTTTAGATACATGTACTTGTCAATTGCAACCGCGAGTACAAAGCCCCCATGCTCCCTGTAGTACGAGGGGAGATCAGTGCCACCACCGCCGAGAGTGACCCGAAAAGGAGTACGAGTGATGATCATGATTGTCGATATCCTTCTGTGTGGTATAACTCGTCGTTCGAGAAGCTTCTGCAGGAGGCGAACAGAAACCCTAGTGGTCGTTCCTGAAGTGTCAAGGTCGGCACCGGTAAGCCGATGCTGACTCTTGGGTTCGATTCAGGCGATAACATCGGTGACGTCAAGCAACAACCCGTGTAGCATCTCTCTCTGTCCTGGGCGTAGCTGCCCGGAGCCGGTACCCAGCCTTCTGGGCATCGTCGTAAAACATTTTGACTGTATCAAGAGAGTACTCGTCCAAGTCCTTACCCACTAGTTGAAGTTTTTTCAATATGTCGGTTGTCGCCGTAATTATGTGACATCCAACAGCGTCTGCCTGGAAGATATTCAGCAGCTCTCGAGGACTCGCCCAGATCAATTCCAAGTTTGAATACGGGCGTAGAAGCTCCACCGCTGCCGCCATCACCGGCACCGGGTCGCGGCCAGTATCGGCGATTCGGCCAGCAAAGACAGAAATTTTGCAGGGCGGACCGCCCCGCAAAATGCCAACCACGCGGCTGACCTGCTTCAGCGTCAGCAAAGCCGTAACGTTCATCTTCACGCCGGCCTTGCCCAACCTTTCAAGTAGGTCGTCAGACATTTGTCCGTACGTGTTGGTGATCGGAACCTTAACTATCACGTTGGGGCTCCAGGACGCAATCTCCAGCGCCTGCTGCTCCATTTCGTCAAACTCATCGGCAAAGACTTCAAATGAGATAGGACGATCCGGTATGAGCTGGAGGATCTCTCTGGCGAATGCCGCGTAATCGGCGACGCCCGACTTACGCATGAGAGTAGGATTGGTGGTGAATCCGACGATCCGAGGATCAGCATACATCTCGAGCATCGAGGCTTTGTCGGCGCCGTCCGCGAAAATCTTTACCTTAAGACCGATGGGCGAGAACTCTTTCATACCTTCCTTCCTTCTGGCGGAAATTGAACGACTACTCCGGTGTCGATCTGGAACCTTCGGTTAGCCAGAAAGAACAGCGGGCTCGCTAGTTCCACCCTTAATGCTACCCAGCACTCTTTCTCGAATGTAGTGTATGGACCGTCGCAACCCTTCTTCGACGTCGATTGCTGGTTTCCATCCCAAACTCTGAGCGCTCGATATGTTAGCTAAAGTGATGCGTGCTTCTCCTGGAAGATCGGGTTTATACACGGGCCTGAGTCCAGTCTGGAGCTGAGCTTCGATCAACTGGTATACCTCATTCACAGATAAATTAGTGCCCGAACCCACGTTAAATACTCTTCCTGCCGAGCGCGGATCCTCGAGAATTAGCTCGTGCAATGCGTTGACGTCGTCCACGTAGATGAAGTCGCGACGCTTTTCTCCGTCCCCATAGATGACCGGCGGTTCTCCGAATAGCATGCGAATGATAAAGCCGCTCATCACAGGGGGAACCACGCGCCGCCAGTCCTGCGCAGGTCCATAGACGTTAAAGTACCGCACCGTGGTTATGTCGAGACCGTAAAGGTCCCTGTAGCTGTCACAGAAAGCAGCGCCTCCGTGCTTGCTTGCTGCGTAGACCCCCATGGGACGGACCTTGTCTTCGCCGGTGGGAAATTCGTTGATACCCTCGTATTCGGCGGAAGTGTCTGCGTAGATCAGCTTCCGAAGTTTGCCCTTGCGCGCTCCTTCTAACACATTGAGAGTGCCCACCACGTTGACACTGGCGGCCTCCAGAGGATTTTGCAAGCAGTCGGTCAGCGAGCACTTCGCGGCTAAATGAAATGCACCGTAAACGTCGTTGAAGAGGAGGTATATCGCCGAGTCGCGAATGTCAAGGTTGTGGAACTCGACTCGTGAGTCGACATTTTCAAGCGTGCCCGCACTCAGATTGTCAATGCCAACCACCGAATAGCCGCGATCGAGGAGGTGCTTCGCCAGATTGCTTCCGACAAAACCTGCCACGCCAGTTATCAAAATACGTCTGCTCATGGTGCTATCGCTCCGCTTGACTCGACAACGACGTGGAATCGTTTGCTTCCCCGGGCCCGGTTCCAGAATCTAGTCGCGACCCATACGTGTTCCCGTATAACACATCCACGACCGCAAGTACTGCTTCAGCATCGTGAAGCGACCTTGTCATCGACACGCCACTTTGTATGCGGTCTGCGAATGCTTGCAGCTCATGTTGCCAAGATACGTCATCACCTGGGAATTCCCACACATCTGTATCGGGAGGACCCATCTCAGGCAATACTTTGTGATGAGTCAGACGCTCGAGACCATAACTGCCCCCCAGGCCGTCGATCTGAAGCTTTCCATTGCGCCCGTAGATCTCGAAGGAGAACAGATTCTTCCACTCTGTGCAGCTAGCATGCAGCCAGGCTGCTTGATTGTGCTGGGTTCGGAGCAACAAGAACGCGTTGTCTTCCACACGCATGTCCCAGAAGTAGGTTTTCGCATAGCCGCAGACATGCGTAAAGTCGCCCAAGAACCACCTAGCCAAGTCAATGAGGTGGACACCCTGATCAAGCAATTCACCGCCGCCGGATATTTCGGGGTCAGCTCGCCATTCGCGTTCATATCCCAGGCGCCCCCCGTGGCCATAGCGTCCGCGGACGAACATTAGGGGGCCAAGTGCACCTGATTCAACTAGCACGCGCGCTTTTTGCAAGGCTGGGTGATAGCGATGATTGAAACCCACCCAAACACAGCTTGGGTGACGCTCAACCCTAGCCACGACGTCCCGGATCTCCTTTAAGGATCGGGCCGCCGGTTTTTCAACCAACACGTGCTTGCCCGCTTCGGAGGCAGCGATTGTGACTGGCGCCAGCCAGTCGTTCGTGGTCGCAACAATTACAGCATCGACATCTGGGTTCGTCACGGCTGCGTGCCAATTCGCCGTGGCCATGGCACCTGGACTCTCCTGAGCTAGCGCTTCTGCCCGCGCGAGAACGCAGTCTGCAGCGATCACAAGGCGGTCGGATTCCCGAAGGGCCCTGAGCCTCTTGCGCCCTATACCTCCACAACCCACAATGGCAAATTTCAATCTGCCCCCCAGTCCAACCCGCGATCTTTCGGCACGATTCGGCGCAGAGTATAAATATCGGTTTCATCCAAGAGCTCTCGCCGGTCTGGTAGTCCCTCCCATGGATCCCAGACCGCGCTGATGAGGCGACCACTGATGCCGTTGCTGTCGGCTGAGACCAGGAACTCCGTCAACTGGGCCGCTCGTTCCATCGCCTCTGTAGAGTCTCCTGAGTGCCGTTGAACCTGCGCGAACTCGTTGGTTCCCGCTCGATCGGGACCCGCCGCTTTGATCTCTTCCAGCATGCCGGTCCGCATGACACCGGGCGCGATGCAATTGATGTCGATGTGCATGTCTCGAGTTTCGTGTGCCAGAACTTCTGTGAGGCGAACAAGACCGACCTTTGCTGTTGCGTACGCACTGAAATAAGGTCTTGGGCCCGTGGCACCTCCGCCCGACAGGTTCACGATCTTGCCGTAGCCTTGCTTACGCATCAGGGGAATCACGTGGGCGCACAATGCAGCAGGAGCCAACAGGTTTACACGGATCGTCTCCTCCCAGAGTGCGAAGTTGTTCTCCCAAAGAGGCCCTATGGGGCCCACAATCGCGGCATTATTTACAAGTGCGGTGACCGCGTCGAACTCGGCTGCAACTTTCGACATTAATGCAGGAGCCGCCGTCGGCACTGACAGATCGCTCGTAAAGACCACCAACTTCTGAAGGCTGTGCCGAGTAGCTTGCAACGATTCAGCCAGCGAGTGGAGCGCCGCCGAATCCCGCCCCACAAGAAAGAGTGAGGCGCCTTCCCGCCAAAACCTGCTCGCTATTTGCTTGCCCAACCCACGGGTAGCGCCGGTCACTATGCAGGTTCTATCCCGAAGCCTCATAGTCCCTGATCGGCCGTCCTTTCGATAACGCGAAGAGTTTCGTGCGCGCTCGCTTGCCACGAAAAGTGACGCGCTCGATCCAAGCCTCGCTCGATTAGGTCGGCACGTAACGACGCGTTCGTCGCGGCGTCTCGGATCGATCGGCACATCTCCTCAACATCCTGCGGATGCACGAGAATACCTGCATTTCCAAGCACTTCAGGAATAGAGGAGGTGTTCGATGCGACCACAGGGACACCACAGCTCATAGCTTCAACGAGAGGCTTACCGAACGTTTCCATGAGAGATGGATACACGAAAACGCGGGCTCCGGAGTACAAAGAGGGTAAGTCCCCGCAGGGTACAAATCCAAGAAAGTGCACTCTAGCAGCAACATCGAGATTCGTCGCCAACGTTTCGAGCTGAGCCTGGTACGAGTTGTAATCTCTTCCGGCGATTACAAGTTGGTAGTCGCGTAAATTATCCCCGTCTAACCTAGCAAAGGCCCGAATAAGTGTTTCGACGTTCTTGTAAGCGTACAAGTTTGATACGAATAGAATATAGTTGCCCGATATTCTGTATCGAGCAAAGACGCTCTGGGTCTTATCCGTGGGCGTGGTTCCGTAGAAATCATACGAAGCCTCTGACACCACAGAGATTTTGTCCTCTGGTACCCTGATCCATTTGCAAATGTCATCTTTCGTTGCGACCGAGTTCGCGATGATGTGGTCAGCCCGCCTTGCCGACCTCGCAAAGGCGACCTGTCGATACAGGCTTCGAGTGCGTCCAACGAGCTGCGGTACGCTGTAGTGATGTAGGGTATTGATTTTCAGCACACGCCGGAAACTGCCCCAAAGCGGACAGACGTTACCCGGTGAAAAGAGAACATCAAGGCCCAGACGTTGACTGTGAATTGGCAGAACACTCTGTTGGATCGCAATCCTCAGCGGCACATTCTCGTTGGAGACAAAACAGTTTACCAATTGCACGTTGGTGTCAACACGCTGGAAATGATTACAATTTCGTGGGCTGACGAAGACGTAGTACGAATGCTGGGGGCCCGCTCGCGGCAGACGATCGACCAGATTTTTTAGGTAATCGATTGCGCTGCTGGGGCACCCGGGGTCTTCGAATAGCGTATCAATTCCGATCTTCACGGCTGTCCTGCTCCGCGTCGACGTGCCAGTGCTGGCTTAGAGGGTGGACGAAAATATCCGAATCGAACGCATCGCAGATGTCTACGACCTCTGAGCAAACCTTTGTGTTTTGACAAGCGCCCAACTAGCGAACAGCGTCGGTGCGGCTTCATCAGCTGATCAGTGCGCCCCCCTGCCACGAACCACGGCCGGAATTGTGCGCAACAGGATCCTCAAATCGCACGACATCGAAGCCTGTTTAATGTACTCGATGTCGAGTCGCGCCCACTCATCAAAGCTCGCGATCTCATTGCGCCCATTCACCTGCCAAAGGCAAGTAATACCAGGTTTGACGCTCAATTTGCGCCGTTGCCAAAATTCGAACTGATCAGCTTCCTGCTTGGCAGGTGGACGGGGTCCCACGAGACTCATATCCCCCTTTAAAACGCTATACAGCTGAGGCAACTCGTCGATGCTGTACTTACGTAGAAACTTGCCTAGCGGCGTTACCCTTGGATCTCTTTGCATTTTGAAAACAGGCCCTTGCATCTCATTGTGTTGCAAAAGTCGAGTTTTCAACTCGTCAGCATTCGGTACCATCGTTCGAAACTTGTAGCCCACGAAAGGTTTCCTGTTTCGCCCCAATACTTTCCATCGGTAGAGCACCGGAGCCTCCGGGGACGTGGCCTTAATTAACGCGGCGATCAGGAGAAGCAGAGGTGAGAGCAAGATCAGCAAAACTCCCGAGGTCGCGATGTCGAGTACCCGCTTCAAAACCAGATAAGCGCTGTCATCGGGCACATTCGACAGAATCACAGTAGGTAGCTTCGCAAAAGCCTTGTAGGATAAGCTCTGGTGGTTCAAGGAGTGGCCCACGCGATGAAGGCCGCACTCCATGACGACCGACACTGGAATTCCAACCTCCATCGCCTTACTGATCGCGTCCGCAGCATTTGGCACTAGCTCCAGCGGTAGCGCGAACATAATAAGATCGACGGTGTGACCGAAAAGATACTTGGTTAAATCCTGGGTGGTTCCGAGGACTCTCAGGTCTCCCACGCGCGCGCCAACCCGCGAGGGGTCCGGATCCAGACAACCGACGATTTCATATTCTTCGCCCGCTCCTCGAATTGCTGCGATGGCTTCTTTTGCGCGCTCCTTGGAACCTATGAGCAGGATCTGGGAATCGTGCTGAATCAGCCGCCCAGCACGTCCGAGGTGAAAGCCGATATACAGTAACAACGAGCTGATGGGTACGTAGAGCAGAGAGCCAATCAAGAAGAACATGAGCACTCTCTTGGGAACAACCCCCACTGCGTAAAGGGCACCAAGAATCTCGACAAAAACGATTTCCTCCCACAAACGCTGTGAGATGGAGAACTTACGCTTCGTCCCACCAACCGGGGCAGCTCTCCATTCCGTTACCAGAGCTGCCCAAACGAACATCAACCCCCCAAACAGCCACACCTCGCCATGAGAGAGCGATTTCGCGAGGTTGACCACCGGGCGAAATTTCAAGCTGCAAAGCAGAACGTACGAAGCAAAATAGGCTGAGACAGCGGACAATAACACCGGAGAGCGACTCTGGCTCGGGTGAAGCGCTGACAATTCGGACTCGACCTCGCTTCTCATGTCCTGGCAGGGTCTTTCGCCCTGTCCTGTTTGTTGCCGGAGGGAGCTTCGAGATCGTAGGTCCTAAGTTTCAGAAGCTGTAGCGTAATCTCGCAGAGAAATCTTGAGTTTGTTGTTAGATAACGCTTCCACAACCTCCGCGGTTCCTGTCCCAATCGATGCAACCATGCGAATCCCGCACGTTTCACCCATAGAGGGGGATCAGTGATTCTCCCCGTATGCACGTCGAAAGCCGCACCAACGCCGACCATGAGCGTCGTATCCAGGTTGTCCAAGTGCGCGGCCATGAAGAGTTCCTGCTTGGGAGCTCCGAGACCAATCCAAGTAACGTCTGGTTTCAGTTTAGCGAGCAGCCCTCGGATCTCAGACTCTTCCTCCCTATTCAAAGGACGAAAGGGCGGACAGTAGGTGCCAACTACATTCAGGCCTGGAAACCTGCGTGTAAGGGAATCCTTCAATTGTTCCACCACTCCTGGCTGGCCACCGTAGAAGAAATGTGAATACCCCTTCCCGCAGGACATCTCGCAGAACTTCAGCATGAGCTCCGGGCCGCTCACCTGGTCCATCGTTTTGAATCCTTGACTGTGTCCGATCCACACTGTCGGCCTCCCGTCGGGCACGGTCAGAAACGAGTTGTTGAGCACTCGCCTGTAACGAGGGTCTTTGCGCGCCTCGATTACCGCATGGACGTTCGTTACACAGATGTATCCTTTCGTACTACGGACGATGGCCGATTCCATCAGATCGACCGTACTTTCTAAGTGAAGGGCATGAACGCCGATACCCAGGACGTTAGCGCGCGAAGGAGTGGCCACAGTCCGTGGAGGTGTGTGGTCTGTATCGCTCGGTTCGACCCGCAACGGAGTACGGTGAGAGGCAGTCGTCACGGGTGCACCACTGCGTCCACGCCACGTGTCACACCTTCACACCAAGAGATCGTTTCTTGGAGGCCGAGACGAAGCTGGGTGGAAGCGCGAAACCCAAATTCTTGGATGGCTCGGTGGGTGTCAAGGCAACGACGCGGCCGACCATAAGGCGCGTTAGTCTCTTCGGGATACGCATTCCACAGGTCGTCTTCTTTGAACGGGACCGGCGTACCCCTGGGATAAGAGCAGACCGTGCCGAGGCACACGAACTTCTCCACTCCGACTCGGCGGGCGTGCTCCATCAGTTGTATCCCCATGATCGCACTGTCGTAGAAGAACCGTCCCGTCCCGGATTCTCGCGGTTCGCTCCAATACCACCGACAACGGCCGCCAAGTGGATAGTCATGTTTGGCCGACTCGTCAACAGGACGCGCTCAATTGTGCTTTCCTGTCGCAGGTCGTCTTCGTGGCTGCGGGGAACATGAATATCACTACAACCACATTGCCGAAGTTTGCGAACGACAAACTTGCCCAGAAATCCCGTACCGCCGGTTACCAAAACGCTCTTGTTGCTCCCAAAAGCCCAAAACAGATGCCTTCATTGGGCAGTTGCACTACCAGCGGAGGCCCTGACTACGTTTGACACGGAATTGTTCCAGCGATGCCACCCGCTGAATTTCGATTGGAGAATTCGGGTTCCTTCGCCGACCGGAGTCAATCCGGCCTCCTCCATATCGGCGTCGACCATAATGCGCACGAGCTCACTAAAATTAACGCGGGGCTCCCACTTAAGTTCCTCGCGCATTTTCCTCGTGTCCGCCAAAAGATAATCGGTTTCGGTTGGCCTAAAATACTTGGGATCTACTTCGACGTACATGTGCCAGTCTAAATTCACATAACCAAACGCTTCTTCCAAGAAGTCCTGAACGGTGTGAGCTTCGCCTGTGCCAACGACGAAATCTCCAGGTTCGGGCTGTTGGAGAATCTTCCACATGGCCTCTATGTATTCCGGTGCGTACCCCCAATCGCGCCGCGCCTGCAGATTCCCCAAATAGAGTTTGCTTTGCCTGCCGTTCAGAATGTGCGCTACAGCCCGAGTGATTTTGCGGCTCACAAATGTCTCGCCCCGCCTGGGGCTTTCATGATTGAAGAGGATCCCGTTAGAAGCAAACAAGTCATAGGCTTCACGATAATTGACAGTGATCCAGAACCCATACACCTTAGCGGCAGCGTAGGGACTGCGGGGCTGAAACGGGGTCTTTTCGCTTTGTGGTGGCAAGGCATTCCCGAACATTTCGGACGAACTTGCCTGATAAAAACGTGTCTGAATCCCGCTCCGTCTTATCGCTTCGATTATCCTCGTCGTTCCCAAACCTGTGATGTCCCCGGTAAACTCCGGGACTTCAAAGCTTACCTTGACGTGGCTCTGGGCCCCCAAATGATAAATTTCGTCGGGCTGAATGTTGTAAATGAGATTGTTGAGTTGCTCGCCACAAGACAGGTCCCCGTAGTGGAGGTGCAACCTCGTGTCCACGCTGTGTGGGTCCTCATAGATATGATCCAGCCGTCGAGTATTAAAACTGCTTGCCCGGCGGATCATGCCATGCACTTCATAATCCCGCGCCAGAAGAAACTCTGCGAGGTAGGAACCATCCTGACCAGTGATACCTGTAATCAAAGCTCTTTTCAATGTTTTCCCTCAATAGCAGGGCTCATGATGGGAGCCGTGGAAATGGGGTTATCGATCGGATGAGTGCAATTTGCGCTATTAAGCCCCAGCAAGAATCGTTTCGCAAGAACGTGTTTCAAAGCATGAGCACTCGTGCAATTAGAGCCAGTCGCGTTACCAGTAGGCACTTTCGACCCGCGCAAGCTTTTCCCAGGACGGTTAACCAAGTCGTAGATTCGCAGCGTCTGATCGGCGATTGTCTGGTTCGTGAAGCTGTTAAGGACGCGCTCCAGACCACGTCTACGTAAATCCAAACGGAACGGTTCATTCTCGCAACACAGACTAAGGCACCGCAATAGCTCTCCCGGGTCACGTTTGTGGAAAACTAGCCCTGCATTACCAATTACGTTGGGAATTTCGCCAGAGTCGGATCCGATCACGGGAGTGCCACATGCCATTGCCTCGATGAGCACCCGGCCAAACTGCTCCTTCCAGAACGGTCTACTCTGAGACGGAAGCGCGAGCACGTCCAGAGCGTTCATGACCTCAACGATCTCGTTGTACTTGCAGCTGGGTAGGACAATGAGCGAGACACCCCGTTCGGCACAGCGAAGCCGTACCGTGTCCTCCAGCTCGCCTTGACCCGCCGTCACGAGAACAATGGCCCGTTGCGAAACTTGGCGAAGCACACCTATAGCTTCAACAAGATCGAGCAACCCTTTTTCCTCCACAAAGCGGCCTACAAACCCGACAGCAAACTGTCCAGGCAAAACTCCGAATTGACGGCGGCACGACTGTCGCCGCTCGGGTGCATATGGATAGAAGAGGTCCGGGTCGACGCCGTATTGTGGGAGGACTGCGATCCTTTCAGCAGGGATTCCCCTTTCTGTAAGGATCTCTTTGCCGGCTTGGTTGCCGCAAATGAAGAAATCTACGAATTGCCGGTTAATCCGGGACAGGTACTCGAATGCCCCAGTTTTAAGCGTCTGTTCCTCTGGCCTTAGGTTGTCCCAGCAAAAAAGAACCACCTTCGCCCGCGGCGCAAACAGTCTTCGATACAACAACGCTTGACACGTGATCCAGCTGCTCTGCTCGTTTTCCACGTGGATGATGTCCGGCTGGAATTGCCGAAATCCTAGATCGCCGCTGCGAAGAATCCACCGCGTTGACGTGCGCCTAAAGTGTAGAAATCGAATTGGGTAGCTCTGAATCGTCGCCTCCGCGTTGAATTCGAAATCCAGAGTATGTGGCCCAAACGCCGTGGGATACCAAGCAGGCGTGATCAGCCGCAAGTCCGTATGCTGCGCCAAATACACGAACTTTCTCCGAACGGCTGATTCGACGTAGGCGTGGCTAATGAACGCGACTCTGTGGGTACTCATTGTTCTTGGAATGCTGTTCTAACGCGTGACTACTACATGGACCTCGGGAAAGCGCCGCCCTGTGAATCTATCTCAATTGTCTCGTAATCTCCCGCACCAGGTCCGTTCTGACAGCGAGTATGTTTTGATAACCAAACAGCTCCTTGCATACTGGCGGCAGAGTCGAGAGTTCTTGTAGTGTCGTTGGACAAAGGCGATAGAGCCCATAGCCGTCTAATAGCGCTTCAAAGTCTCGCAAGAGGTGTCCCGTGTGAATGTTCATTACGTTGAACTCGAACTGAATCACCTTTATGGCCCGCCGAGCGAGCAGTTGGCGACAACCTAGGAGTACATCGAATTCACCGCCCTCCACGTCGATCTTTAGGAAGTCGATCTGATCTATCTGTGCCCCGCTGCAGAAGGTGTCGAGTGCGATCATGTCAACGTCAAATCGCTTCAGCGGCGAGCTGTAGGAGTGGAAACTGCTGAAAACGCTTGGGAACAAGGTGGCGTGTTCGGTGTTATCGCTGGCATAATCGTAGATAGTAGTTGGCCCGTTGCGATTCCCAACAGCGACATTCATCGACCGAACGTTCGGTACGCGATGCAATTCTTGGAAGTTCTCTGGCTGTGCCTCGAATGCGAAAACCCGAGCTTTCGGATTGTACTGCAGGAGTTGCCGCAGGTATTGTCCCTTGTTGGCACCTACATCGAACACTGTGTCGAACGTAGATGCAAGCTTTCTGAGGATCCGTATTTCGCCGCTGGCTGTCGGTGTGTGCCAATTACCGACGCCAATCAACTGGCAAGCAAGCCTGAATAAGCGCACATTCAAAGGCAAAAGCAGCTTTCTACAAAACGCGACCGCCCAAGCCGTTGCCAAGAAGGCTCGGAAGTGGTTCGCCATCGCATTCGCATTGCTCGGGACCACAAACGGAGAATCGGGACACTGCGGAGGGATGTTCGTTAGCATTAAGTTTGAGGGCAATCTAAATTCCTTCGCTGACCGATTGAGTCTTCTGCTGAACCTAGGAGTTCTTTGGAGTTCGTTGTAGGGAGCGGGAAGATCGGTACATCGTGTGATACACGCCAGGGTTCCCATATCAACTCGTGGAGAGATCTCGAGTCACAGCTCCCTTCCTCGTCCACGTCTTGAAAGACCACAGCAAAACCAGCGCATAAGCTGCGAACCCGGCCAGCAGGCTCCACGCTGCTCCTCCTAGTCCCCATGCTCTTATGAATATTATTGCTGTGATCAGCCCTACTGGGCCCGACACTGCATACGCGAGCAGATCGAAATGCGGTCTTTGGGAGGCTCGCAAAGCCATCGAGAACCCCGTTGCGAGCCCTGTGATAACGGGCACGAACCCGAACGTGGGGATCAACCATGCGTGCGACGAGAATTTCCCCCCAAATAGCAGATGTTCTACTGTCTTCGCAAAGGCTCCAAGAAAAGCTACGTATGCCAGACTCCCGCCAGTAAGAAGCAACGCAGTGAACACAGCTTGTTTTTTCAGCCGGTCGATGCGCCCGAGGCCAAATTCACGTGACATAGCAGGCAGCACAAGAAGCCCAGCTGCAGTAACGATTTGCGTCATGAGAAGGGATGGGATCTGCACGGCACGGAGGATCCCTGCCGCTCCGAGACCAAGCAGAGCTGCAGCCATGTAAGTTTGCGTTTGGGTGGCGACTGCAAACAAGATCGTGCTAGCCACAACCCAACGCCCGTACTTCCAATTTTCCCTCAATACCTGATCCCACGGGGACAAAGGAATCGATTTCTGCTCGGCTACCAAGAGCCGCCGCAAGAGCAAGGGAGCTGCGGATGCACCGGCGACGCCCATCAAGAGAAAAGCCGAAAGAGGACTCAGCCACTTCGTTGAGTGCAGCACAAGCAATCCGATGAGAACAACCCCGAGATAACCCACACTGCCCCAAACGGCCATAGCCGGGCGGTGGACCACGTAGCACATCCTGCGGACCATCCAGAGAAGCAGCAAAAACGGCAAAGCTAGGGCACTGCCTGCGATAGCCAGTGGAACTTCGCGATGTACACCCGCGGCGGCGGCTACCAGGGCCGCTATCAGAAGTGCCGATGATAAAAACGCCGTCAAGGCCCAATGCAATTTCAACTGGGTCTGACAGTAACCAGTTATCTGCCTCGAATAGTTGGCTGGCCCAACAACACTCATCGGTTCCAACAGCAGTGCGGAGTGAAACCCGGAAAGGAAAAGGAGAGTTGCGAAGGCTACCGCGAAAGCCCCATAGGCTTCGCTGTCGAGCCAACGAGCTAAAAACAGATTCAACAGAAAACCAGCGCCGGAGGTAAGGCCTTGATCCAAAATTGAGAGCGCAGAACGAATCCCCCAAACCCGAAATCGCTTGGCTGTTAGTTCGAGGTCCGAGACCTGCGTTGTAGCTTGCAGAATAGGACTCAGGATTCGCCTAATTTCCCCACCTAACGATGGTGAACATGCGATAGACGATCGTCTGCCGAGCAGTTGTACTAAGGTTGAGGCGTCCCAATTTTAAGTACTGAGGTGCGGGGGCGCTTCCTCGGTCTGGCTGCGATCGCAAGAACACCAGCTCCGATCCAATAAACCCCACCTTCCATCGCGGGATTGGCGAGGGCGGACAAAGACATCCCAACAAAGCCAGTAGCGAGTGGCAAGCTCCACGGCCGGTCGACTGCATCGGACCAACTCCATGGCAGCGCCCTCAACAAAGGGATTCCGAGTGCGACTATGAACAGCCCGGCGGTCACAAGACCACCCGAGTGCAGCAGTTCCAAAGTGTAGTTCTCGGAGATCTGGGTAGGGTCAGCTTCAAACTTGCCGTAGGCGTGGGCACCATGTCCCAGAATCGGAGCACTTCGCCAATCTTCGAGCATGTTGTTCCAAAGAACTAACCGGGCTACGACGGTGCCTTCCTCAAGAGATACGGCCTGAGCCCGCTCAAATATTAGTTCCCCAGCGCTATCAGACAAATACCAATACGCACCGACAGCCGTCGGAACCAGCGCTAGCAACAGCATGGCAGTTCCAACGACGGCTCGGCGTAACGGAAACCGAAGGATGCAAAACAGCCAGAAGCAGACAAACGTGAGAACGAAGGCCAACCATGCCGCGCGCGCGAAACTGAAGGCGAGCGCAGCAAAATGAGCCGTTACACACCAAAGAGTGAACGTCTTCGAGAATGGATATCCAAACAGGTAAAGATAAGAAAGCAAAGCGAGCAAGGTAAAAAGTATGTAGGAAGCCGGAGTCGGATCCAAGAGTGCCAATCGGACGAAATTTCCCTCCGGCTTCTCAAGCTGGGGGAGAAAGCCGGCTGCCATGAACCAGTAAAGCACGACTAGCACTGAATAGGCTGCTGAAGATGACGAGAAAATAATCCGCAATAAGCGATCGAGGCTTCGCGACTGCGTCACAACCCCGTATTGCGCTAGGTTAACTGCTAAGAGAAAACAGTCAGCGATTCCCCGACGAAAAAACGGCGACCCGGGGTTAAGAAGCGTCGACACCAAGTAGGCAGCATTCACCGCCAAGAACCAGGGAAGATGTGGGATTCGGGCCCTGCTGCGTAGCGCCCAGACCGAGCCAAGAAGCGCTATGAGCATGTTGGGGCGGAGGTTGAGTCCTCCGATGTCCAACCTCAGTCCCAGCAAGCTAAAATATGCCGCACCGACTAAGACTTCGGGGGTCAATTCTGCCTGAAGGATAACCCAGCCCACACAGAATGCGGTAGCTGGGACAAGGAGCACGGTTAGTGTAGTTGCCGGTGGCATAACAAAGATGCAAGCGGTTACTGCCACGGCAAAGACGCTGATCAAAACGGGATTTCTGGCAACAAGATCCGTCCCCACAGAGAACCTTTCCTATTTCCTGCGGAACAAGTGTCTGGCGAAATGCGTGACTTTGGCCAGGCGAGCACTGAGCCCACCCATCATCTGTTGCAGAACCTGTTTTCGTGGGTCATGAGGATCCACACTCACCCAATAATCCTCTCCAAGGACCCACGCTGAACCGAAGACAAGACACACCAGAGCAGCCACCGCTACCAAGACTAATCGGTGAGGACTCGACTTCCTCTCCGGAACTTGACTAGGATCGAGGACCCGCACGGAGGGAATTTCTTTTGCCTCTTGAATTCTCGCTAGCTCGAATTGTTGTGTAAGCAACTCGTAGACGGTTTCCTGGACTTTTACCTCACGATAAAGATCGGCCCACTCAACGCCCAGGATCGGGAGTTCCCTGATGTCTGGATACACAGCGGCCGTCGATCTATTTGATCGTCCGCCATCCGCAGATTCTGAAACACCCCCCAGCTGCGCAAGCTGACGTTCGAGCTCCGCTATTCTTTGCTGACTAGCCCGAACGCGAACGTTGTTTGGGGTATAGATCTGCTCAAGTCCCTGCATCTCCGATTTGGCCGCTATGATCTTCCCTTGTAGCTCGGCCGCTGCGCCGACCATCGCTTTCGTTTGCTCTTTGATATCCAGAGTGGCATTCTTACTCGCGAATTCGGCGAAACGTCGCTGCGAGTCCCCCAGCTCCTGCTTGGCCGTCTTAAGACGACCTTCCAAGAAAATTCGTTCCCGTCGTGCGGATGAAGTGGATAATTGGGCGACCGCCCTGTCCAGTTCCTCAATATAGGCGCTGGCGATTGCGGCACTGCGTGGCCGACTTCGATCCGTCACCTCAATTGTGATCACTCCGCTCTTCCGGTCCTCCTGGATGTCGGTCGCACGTGCCAGGTCTGTTCGCGCATCTTCGTAATAGCGGTCCCAGTAAACTTTGCGGAGATCAAATCGGTTAATGAGTGCGTCCTCGACCGTCTGACTGCGAAGGATTGAAATGAAGAGGTCCCCGGAACTCTTCATGCCTAGTAAATCGGCGGCTCCAGCCGGCATCGCGATCCCAGCACGACCGGCAAGACCCGTCATCAGTGCTGCAGTAGACATGGACTGTTCCGGAGGCATTAGACGGGTAGTCGATTTGTACCGATTCGGCAACAGCAGCGTCATAAGAATTGCGAGCAAAACTCCACTGCGTGTGACACGCCATAGAAAAGTGCGTCGTAACCATAGCAAATGGGCGAAATAGACAAGACTATTTGGATGCCCGCGGCGTCGTTCCGATTGCAATTCGGAAGACTGAGGCTCAGCTTCGACAGTCGCAGAAAATTGTTGACGATAGGGGTCCATTTAACGACGTGTGGCTATGGCTCGTGAGAGAATTCGGTGGTTCTTGTGAGCGCAGGCATGTCACTTTCGAGTCTGCCAGTGGGGGTAAAAAGTCAACTGCAACGAAGCGCTTACATTGGACTGACCAACTGGCGACAGCACAGGGTACCGCCATTGCTCAAATTGGAGAGAACCAGAAAAGCCGACCTTGGGTGACAACAGGAAATCGCCGTGGGCCGAATAATCAACGGAGCGCCCTCCTCCGATGAAGTCTTTAGACACTTCCTGATGCCGATAGCCCATCTGCAGCTTACTACGGGGTGACAGCCAGTAGGTCAGCCAACCCTGTCCTCCCCGACCCGCTCGGCCGATCCAGCTGCCCAGCAGGTTTCCCTCGTTGGTGTATCCGGAACGGAAACGACGTAGACCGTAGTAGACGAAACCGGGACCAAATTCTCTGGTCAGCGGCTCGTGCAGGCCCTCCGCACGGATCTCCATCTTGGGAATCTTCGGCAACTTTGGCATGTAAAATCCCGGATTCACAGTAGCCCGCGTAGACCCGATTGGGGAGACCTCATCGACTACGAGCGTGTCAGCGTAAATCGTCAGCCAATTGCGCAGACCAGGAACGCGATACGAGAAGTCGACAGCGGAGAGACGTTTGCCTGGATTGAAGTCGCTCGCGGTGGGGCCAGGCGTGTGGGAGTAGAAGGTTCGAATGAAATTGCGCCAAGTGAACGGCAGCCCAGGTCCTGCGAACTGGGCTGTGACTCCCATTCCAAACTCAAAGTTCGCAGTGGGCTTGAAGCTCGCTTTGTAGCCATCCAGGAAAGGTTGGGGATGGATATTGCCAGGACCAAGCACGGCATTGACATTCGCCGCACCGTCGAACTCGAACTGATGACCGGCAAGCTGGCCGATGAAGTACTCGAACCGCATGGGTCCCAGGAGGCGCGAAAGTAGTGGAACCCGGTACGGCGTAACACTCTCGATTTTGAGCATCATTACTGAATCCGCATTGTTGCTGAAGAGCAACGGACCAGACTCGTCGGGTCCCAACCATAGGCTTTGTTTTCCGAACGAGATCTGGGTATTGCCGAAGGTGACAGCGGCCGAGGCATCGACAAGCCGAAAGCGGTCCAAGGCTGAAACTGCGTTGGCGACAGGGAGCGTTAGGTCCGCGTTGGCAATGGCCTGCTGTGTGGACAAGCTGTACGACGCGGACCCTGGAGCGTGCTGGTACTCGCCACGCACATAGAACGAGAAAGGTCCGGCCACAGCGTGAGTACTTAGACCGGTCACGTTGTTAAGGCCCTCTCCGTACGGGCGTCCGTAGTCGTTGATGATGGTCTGTCCGAAGTGGTATCCATCCCGCAAGGGCGAGCCCGAAATCCCGGTAAAACGAGTGTAGACCGAATCCAGGCTTACACCGAGATTCGCAGCACCATCGCGACGCGCGCTTTCTTCGCGAAATTCGCCAGACAGTGACTGATAGATCTTCTCGGCTTCCGCGTGCTGGTCACCGTCGTCGCCGACTTGCTCCCCGGCTTCCTCGAGCAAACGGGCACACTCCATGCGTGTCCAGGGACGCATTCCCAGATACGCGCTCTGGACGTATCCCAGCGCCGCTAAGCGCTCAATCGCGGGGTACACCCAGCTATCCAGCGGCACGTACGGCGACCCCATATTCTCCGGATTCCGGGGCCCTTTCTCTCTGGCCTCGACCAGTTCACCCCAGGGTGCGCCGCCCAGTTCGCTGTCATGGTGTGCTCGGAAAATTTGTCGGCCGAAGTACCAACCGAGCGCGCTCCCGACGAACGCGTCGGAGGCAAAATGCTGTTTGCCGGTAACTCGGGTCAGCGTTACAGTCGAGGCTAAGCCGTACGCCAGGAATTTCGTCAGCGGACCTGGATACTCGTGAGCTACCACGCTTGCGATGGACCATGCGATCGCGGAGTGCTCAGAAGGGAAGGAATTACCTCCGTGAAAGAAAGTCCCCTTGCCAAGGTCTTCGAGAGGACGGGGTCTCTGTGTAATCGACTTGAAGAAATAAGTCACGGCGGTGGCGTTGATGGCAGCCTCGCCACTCAACAGACCGGTCTCGCTCATGTGATCGTCTTTTCGAATCTTGCCCAACAGATACGCGCCCCCACCGGCACCAATCAGCGAGTACACTGCGTAGTTCGAGACGTGCTGACTCCGCTGCAGCTGATTTGGCTTGTCCGGAACCTGCTGCGTGATCCATCTGTCGGCGCCCATGAGCAGGCCTGTGAATCCCGCAAACCCCGCAAAGATCATTGCGCCCTGCTGGTCCAATTTTGTAGGGGTGGTCCAGAACTGCTTTTGGTCCGACGCAATATGTTTGACGAAGGGAACCAGCAAACGATTGTCCGGATCAACTCCTGGCGCAAGATAGCCTTGACTGTCTAGCGACGCTGATGGAGCGTCAGGAAGGATTCGCACCTCTGCCGGAACCGTATTGTTCTTCGTCGATGAACTCGTTGCAGTGCCATCCCTGGTCTGACCCATGGCAGCCACCGCAACCAGCAGTGAACCGACAGCAAATAGCTTGACCGGGGGCCGCATGCGTCCTGCTGACGTCAGAAGCTCTTTGCGACCTGGACCGCGATGCCCACCGCAGTGGCGAGCTGGGCTGCCTGTAAAGTATTCTTCCATCGCGTTGTCCCGCTGTATGCTTTTTCGGGCACAACCACCACGTCACCCGGCCGCATGGATGCGTCCTGCACACCACCAGTGAACACCCCACCCGAGCCACCCACGACCGATCCGTCGGCGCGGATTACGAAGATCGCTTTCTTGTTGGCCATGTTGTTGGGACCACCCGCCTGGTTGAGGTACCAGCCAGCGCTCTTCCCGGGTTTGTAGGTCACTGCGGTTGTGCTGTAGACCGATCCGTCCACCATCACAAACGTTGGCTTCTTCGGAATGTAGATGACATCCCCGGCCCGCACCTGAATGTCCGCCGAGGTATTCGCCCACCTCCTGTTCGAGGAGATATGGATCACCAGCCGGCCGAGTGGCGGACTGTTCTGGAGACTCTCAAGCGTGCTTTTCCACTGCATCAGAGACGCTTCCTTGGCTGCCTTCTCGTCACCGTCGGTGGTGTTCAGCAGCTTCAGCGGAGTCCCCTCATCCTGGACTTGACGTATAAGCGCAGCTCGATTGCGCTCTTCGATTTCACGTACTTGCACACGCGCGAAGATCGCTCCGTACGGATACGCATCAGGCTGGAAGCCACCGGCACGCGCGATGATGGAGCTCAAGCGCTCGCCCGATTGAATCCCGTACGTTCCGGGATGCGCGACTTCGCCCTTCACCGTGATGGTCGCACCGACGTCATTCCAACCTGACAGTTGACGAATGGTCAACACATCGCCGTCATGAAGACGCACATCGGTGTCGGGTTCGGCAGCCAAGGCTTTGGCCATGGCGACGATCTGGTGTTCTCCGGTCACGCTTGTGCCGTGCTCGACCTCGTATCTGGTCAGATCCGCCAGTTCGGTGTAAGCCCCGCGCTTAAAACCACCAGCCACACGGACCAAATCTGCAGCGGACATTCCTTCGCCCAGTGGGTACTTTCCCGGCCGTTCGACTTCTCCTTCGATTTTCACGGTTGGAGGATCGAACTTGGCGAGGTTCTTGTGAACAAAAATACGATCTTTGGGCTCAAGCAGGACATTATTCTTGTCATCGCCTGCCAAAGCGAGGCTGAGATTTACGCTGATGACCTTAAGCTTGCCGTCCTGCGTTTTGCGGAAGACCTGGGCGTCGCTGAGTTGCGCATCCGGCGTGGTTCCGCCCGCAAGGTAGACAACGTCCCGCAAGTACGTGACGCCGTTGGTGATATGGTCGCCAGGGTCGCGCACCGCGCCCGTGACGGTAATCACAGGTGGATCTTCAAAGTCATAACGACCGAACACCCGGATGGTGTCGAAGGGCTTTAACGGCACGTCCTGCTCTTTGCCAGCCAACGCGTCGTCCAGGTTGAAAGCTAGCACGACCGGTTGGTAGTCCGGAGCGTTCAGTCGAATGATCTCAGCGTGACGCTTGTACGGTTCCGGCAGAAGGTCACTGTAGGACTTGATAATGTCGGTTACCTTCATGCCGTCACGGTAGGCAAACTTGCCGGGGCGGAAGACATGCCCCTCCAGATAGACCGTTTTATCGGCGTATGGCAGGATTGGAGAGATTTTGATCTTGTCGCCGTCCTGTACCTTGAAATCTTCCAGTGCCTTGGTGACGGTTTCCTGCTTATTGTCTTCTGGAATATCGAGACGCAACATGGTCCGGCTCAGATGGGCTTCCACGCGCTCCACGTCGATGTGGCGCAGCGTGCCGGACTGGAGAACTCCTCCAGCTAACTCCAGTACCTCCGCGAGGCTCCGTTCGCCGCCTAGTTCATAGATCGCAGGCCGCCGCACCATTCCTTCGATGGTCACCTCCTGACCGAGGGGAGAAACGAGAATCGTGTCGCCGGGTTGCAGTCCCTTCAAGTCGGAGCGGATGCCATGAAGGAGCAGATCGTAAACATCGACCTCCTGTAAGAGTTCTTTTCCGCGGAAGTGCCGGAGGATTCGCAGAGAGCCCCGCGAAGTCGGGCCTCCGGCTTCGTACACAGCATTCAGTGGGGTGGACAAGGAACTAACGTCGTAGGCTCCGGGACGCTCAACATCGCCTACCACGTACACCCGCACAGTCCGCAATCGGGAGAGCGAGACATCTGCTTCAACATCCCGGAACTGGGTTCGCAGCACGCTCTGCACGAGGTGCTGTACGTCGCCCAGGCTCCGTCCAGACACTTCGACCGCCCCGACTTCGGGCAGGGCCACTCGTCCTTG
>WNFO01000556.1_pt1 | contig 29343 bp, 28 predicted proteins | sample 5400251 | NCBI WGS metagenome assembly WNFO01 (sample SAMN13153354, study PRJNA577476) | soil metagenome | isolation source: 100 cm saprolite under Madrone tree | place: USA:California | collected 2016-06-14
ATTGCGTACCTCTTGAAAGGAGGAGCCCTCAAAACGTTGAGAACACACCGAACCTTGGGGTACTGGAGTAAGACGAATCCTTTGAGGAACTTATGCGGTGGACGATTGCACAGGTGGCTAAGGCTCTGGGTACTCGGCCGGGGGCGGAACTCGACCCCTTGGCCCGGGTGGCCGGCGTGTCGATTGATTCTCGCACGATTCGTGCCGGAGAACTGTTCATCGCCATCCACGGACCGAGTCACGATGGACACGACCATGTGGCTAGTGCCCTGGAACGCGGAGCAATCGCGGCGATGGTGGCGGAGGCGCAGCTTCCCCGGTATGCGGGGCAGATCGGCGGCCGATGCATCCCCGTGGCCGACACTTTCGAGGCGCTCAAACAGCTTGCGCGCGCGGTGCGCGAATCCTGGGGTGGGAAAATTGTCGGGGTCACGGGATCTGTCGGCAAGACCACCACGAAGGAGATCCTGGCGGCACTGCTGGGCGCGAAGCTGCGGGTACTGAAATCGGAAGGGAATTTAAATAACGAGTACGGGCTGCCACTGACGCTGTTCCGGCTGAACGAAACACATCAAGCGGCAGTACTGGAAATGGGAATGTCGCGCCGCGGTGAACTTGCGCGGCTTGCGGCCATCGCTCGGCCGGACGTTGGCGTGGTGACGCGCGTTTCGCCCGCGCACTTGAAGTTTTTTGCGTCCGTGGACGAGATTGCGCTCGCGAAGCGCGAATTGATCGAAGGATTGAACGGACGCACGTCCACCGCGGTGCTAAACGCGGACGATCCGCGCGTTGCGGCATTTGGAGTTTTCGCACCGGGGCGCGTGCTGACGTACGGCATCGAAAAGCAGGCTTTTTTCATGGCGCAAGACATCGAAGACCGCGGAGCTCTGGGCGCCGCGTTTGATTATGTAAGCCCGGAGGGGCGAGTCCGGCTGGAGCTGAATGTTCCCGGGCGTCACGCGATTGGCAACGCGCTGGCGGCGCTGGCGGCTGCAAGCGTCTGGAACATCGGCGCGGCGGAGGCACAGAACGTGTTTCGCGCGCTGCGCGCGCCGGCTATGCGCGGGGAACTATTGCGATTTTCTAACGGGGCGGCGCTCATAAACGACAGTTACAACTCGAGCCCCGCGGCGCTGCAAGCGATGACGGAGTTGCTGGCGGCCACGCCAAATTTCCGCCGGCGCATCCTCGCTGCGGGCGAGATGCGCGAACTCGGGACAGCTTCACCGGAACTGCATCGCGCGGCCGGGCAGATTGCCGCGAAGACCGGGAAAATAGATTGGATTATCGGCGTGGCTGGTGACGCGGCGCAGATCGTAGAAGGTGCAGTCGCTGCAGGACTCCCGCGCGCACATACGAAGTTCTTCGCAACGCCGCAGGAAGCAGCGGAATTTTTGGCGGACTTTATCATGACCGGCGATCTGCTGCTGGTAAAAGGCTCGCGAGGCGTAAAGATGGAGCAGATTGTGGAAAAACTGATCGTGCGGCATGCTGCGGCCTCTGAAACTGCCGGTCAGGAGGTAAGGCACTAAGATGCTTTACTACCTCCTTTATCACACGCTGCAGCGTTACTTCAGCCCACTGAACGTTTTTCGCTACATCACCGTGCGGACGGTGTACGCGAGTCTCACGGCCATGTTTCTCGCGCTGGCCTTCGGCCCATCGTTGATCCGCCGGCTCCGCGAATTGCAGATCGGCCAGTTTATCCGTGAAGAAGGCCCGCAGGAGCACAAGAAAAAGGCAGGCACGCCCACGATGGGCGGCGTACTGATTGTTCTCTCTACTGCCGTGCCGACGCTCCTTTGGGCCGATCTCACCAACCCCTTCATCTTGCTGTCGCTTTTTGCGCTCGTCGGTTTCGCTGCCATCGGCTTTATCGACGACTACGCCAAAGTTTCCAAGCAGCGCAACTTGGGTCTCACCGCGAAAAAGAAAATCTATTTTCAGGTGTTCATCAGCCTTGTGGTCGGGGCATCGCTCCTCGTCCTGACAACCCATAGCGCGTACTCCACGCAATTGATGATCCCGTTCATGAAGCGCTTTCGGCCCGATCTGGTCATCCATTCGTTTGTCAATTCACGGCATTTCTGGCCGTTTGCGTTTGTTCCGTTTCTCGTTTTTGTGGGTTTTGTAATTGTGGGCTCGTCCAACGCCGTCAACCTCACCGACGGGCTGGACGGTCTCGCCATCGGCTGCACAGTCATCGCTGCGGGCGCCCTCACGGTGCTCACTTACGTCAGCAGCAATTTCCGCTGGGCGACCTACTTGGACATTCAATACATCCCGAAGGTTGGCGAGCTGACGGTGTTTTGCGGTGCGCTTGTCGGCGCGTCGCTGGGCTTTCTATGGTACAACGCGCATCCCGCGGAGATTTTCATGGGCGACGTGGGCTCTCTCTCGCTGGGTGGGACCTTGGGCGTAATCGCGGTTATCATCAAGCAGGAAATCCTTCTCTTTTTCGAAGCGTTCTTGTTAAGAGGCTTTGCGAGATAGATGGCGAATCCATTCGAGTTGCGAGGCAAACGCGTGCTGGTCGTCGGGCTGGCCAGGACCGGTGTGGCCACCTCGCTTTTTTGCGCCGCGCGAGCCGCGAACGTTACGGCCACGGACACGCGATCGGAAAATGAAATTGGCGAAGCGCTTGCGCCACTCCGCGCCGCGGTTTTGAAACTAGAATTGGGCGGCCACCGGGAAAACACATTTCTCGAACAAGACCTGATCGTTCCCAGTCCTGGCGTGCCCGCCGATGCGCCTTTGCTGCAAGCCGCGCGTGCAAACGGTGTCACCATCTGGAGCGAGGTGGAGCTGGCAAACCGTTTTCTGCATGGACGGTTGATCGGCATCACCGGCTCGAACGGCAAGACGACGACGACTTCGTTGATCGAACACATTTTGCGGAACGCTGGTTTTTCCACAATTCTTGCAGGGAATATCGGCACGCCTTTGATTGCGCGCGTAGAGCATACCGGCGATGACTCCATCACAGTGGTGGAGCTAAGCAGTTTTCAACTGGAGCTGATTGAAACGTTTCGCCCCAACATCAGCGTGTTCCTGAATCTGACTGCGGACCACCTGGACCGCCATCACACTTTTGAAGCCTATGGCCGCGCTAAAGCTCGCATCTTCGAGAATCAGACCGAGTCGGATAGCGCCGTATTAAACGCGGATGATCCGGCGACCACGCCCCTCGCGCCAACGAAGCCACATGTGTACTGGTTCAGTAGGAAGCAACGCGTAGCCCAGGGCGCATTCGTGCGCGAAAGCAGTATTGTGTTTCGCCATGATGGCCGGGAAGAAGCGGTATTGAGTCTCAAGGAAATTCCGCTGCCGGGCGCGCACAACGTTGAGAACGTCCTTGCAGCCGTGGTGGCGACGCGTCTCGCGGGGGCCAACGCCACGGCCATCGCAAAAGGAGTACGCTCGTTTGCGGGCGTCGAGCATCGCCTCGAGTTTGTCGCTGAAATCGGCGGCGTGCGCTATTACAACGATTCGAAAGCGACCAACGTCGACGCTACGCTGAAGGCGCTGGACGCTTTTCCCGGGAGAATCCTGATCGTTTTGGGCGGCAAAGACAAAGGCAGCGATTACACCTTGCTGCAAAGACCGTTGCGCGAGAAGGCCATTCTCGCGCTGCTGATTGGCGCTGCGGCATACAAAATTGAAAAACAGATTACCGGCAGCGTGGCTATCGAGCGGGCCGGGACGATTGAGCGCGCCGTGGAAATCGCCTCGCACGCGGCACGCCCCGGCGACGTCGTGCTCCTGGCCCCGGCCTGCGCCAGCTTCGACCAGTTCCAGAACTACGAATACCGTGGCTGCGTCTTCAAAGAGCTGGTGCACCAACTGGAGCGGCAAGCCGCCAGCACAAGTTCGGGAAGCAGGTGAGAGCACGTGCCGAGACGACTGGAAAATGACCGCTTGCTCTTTGGAGTGACGCTGGCGCTGTGTCTGCTTGGCGCCGTGATGATTTTCAGCGCCTCCGCAGTCACCGCGGAACAGCAGTACGGCCACTCCTATATATTTCTCGCTCGCCAGGCCGCTTGGCTCTTCATCGGCCTCCTGGGGATGTTTGCTCTGATGAAGACGGACTACCGGCGCTTGCGCGAGCCCGCGGTCATCTATCCTGTTGTTTGCGTCGTATTGCTCCTGCTTGTCGGCACGTTTTTCCTCGACAAGTCCCATGCCACGCATCGCTGGATCAGGTTCGGCCCGGTGGGCATCCAGCCTTCGGAATTGGCGAAACTCGCAACTGTTCTCTATCTGGCCTGGTTTGTGGACCAGAGGCGCCGCAACAAGGCCAGCATGGAATTCTCCAAGGAAGATTTCTGGGGAACCATCTTCCCTGCGGCTGGTCCAATTCTTGTCTACGTGGTGCTGATCCTCTTGCAACCGGACCTGGGGACGTCCATCGATATTCTCGTGGTGGCCGCCGCCATTCTCTTCGTTGCCGGTCTTTCGTGGAAGTGGCTGGCGGTGGGTCTCGCAGGCACGATTCCCGTGGTGTATCTGCTCATCGCCAATGTGGCCTACCGGCAAGCCCGGTTGATGGCATTTCTGCACCCGGATTCCGATCCACAAGGCGCAGGATTTCAGTTGCTGCAGTCGCTCATCGCCGTCGGCTCTGGCGGCTTCACGGGCGTGGGCTTGATGGAGAGCAAGCAAAAGCTCTTCTATCTGCCGGAAGCGCATACGGACTTTATTTATGCCGTAATCTGCGAGGAACTTGGCTTTATTGGGGCGATGGTCGTGATTGCGCTCTTCGTAGTTTATGGCTGGCGCGGGATGCGCGCTGCGGTCGGCGCGCCGGACGGATTCGGGCGGCTGCTGGCGCTGGGAATCACCGCGATGGTCATGTGCCAGGCGCTGATTAATTTTGCGGTAGTGCTCGGGTTGGTTCCGACGAAAGGGATCCCGCTGCCGTTCATCAGCTATGGCGGCTCGAGTTTGCTGGTCATGCTGCTGGCCACCGGTGTGCTCCTCAATATTTCGCAACGGGCAGCGGAAGCTTGAGGAAACTACACCCATGGATGGGGAATCTCCGCTGTAGGGGCGCAGCATGCTGCGCCCCTGTTGAGCAATGGCGTCAGCCGTGAAATTGCTGATTGCAGGCGGCGGCACTGGCGGACATGTTTTTCCGGCGCTGGCAATCGCGCAGGAATGGTTATCGAGAGGGAGCGAAAGGGAAGTCGTGCTCGTTGGAACAGAACGCGGAATCGAAATGAAGTTGGTGCCGCAGGCCGGGCTGCCCCTGGAAACGCTGCGAGTGGCCGGCTTGAAGGGCAAGGGCGGAGCAACGCTGCTCAAGAATTTGGCGATGCTCGCGCCAGCGATGCTCGATGCGCGCCGAGTGCTCCGCAAGCACAAACCCATCGCCGCGTTTGGCATCGGCGGATACGCAGCCGGCCCGATGTTGCTGGCCACCTGGCTGGACCGCGTGCCCAATATTATTTTTGAGCCGAACGCGGAGCCGGGATTCACGAATAAAGTCCTGGCAAGAATTTCTACACGAATTGCGACTGGCTATGAAATTTCTGCACGTGCCTGGGGGGAAAAAGCCATCGTTACCGGTTGCCCGGTGCGCCCGGAGTTTTTCTCCATTAGGCCGCCGAAGCTCAGTAAACCGTTTCGCTTGCTCATCACCGGCGGAAGCCAGGGGGCGTTGCCCATCAACCGGACAGTTGTCGATTCCATGGATCGTCTGGCTGCGCGCAAGAGCGAGTTGGCAATCGTGCATCAAACCGGCGAGCGCGACTACAATGCGGTACGCACCGCGTATGCGCGGCGCGAAATCAATGCGGAGGTTGTTCCCTTCCTTACGAACATGGCGGAACGCTTTGCCTGGGCGGACATCATTGTTTGCCGGGCAGGTGCCATCACCGCAGCCGAAATCGCCGCCGCAGGTCGAGCCGCCATCTTCATCCCCTTTGGAAGGGCCACCGACAGCCACCAGTTGCGCAACGCGCAGGAAATGTTCCGCGCGGGCGCCGGCCGCTTGATTTCCGAAGCAGAGCTCACTGCCGAAAAACTTACCAGCGAAATCTTTTTTCTCCTCGACCAGCCCCAGGAGATCGAAAAACTATCAACCGCCGCGCGCGGCCTTGCCCGCCCTCACGCCGGGCGCGACATCGTCAATCTCATCGAGGAGGCAGCGAACGTGCAAGCAAATCGGCCGAGGGCAAACTCATGATGGTTTCGTTCCGCAATTTTCAACGCATTCATCTGGTCGGCATCGGCGGCATCGGCATGAGCGGCATCGCCGAAGTGCTCCTGACGCTCGGCTATTCCGTCTCCGGCTCGGACACCAAGCCTTCCACGATCACCGAGCGCCTCCAGAATCTCGGCGCTACAGTGTACGAAGGTCATAAAGCCTCCAACGCCGACGGCGCACACGTCGTCGTGACTTCCTCGGCTGTGAAAGCCGATAACCCCGAAGTCGTCGAAGCGCACAAGATGAAAATTCCAGTCATTCCGCGCGCGGAGATGCTTGCCGAGCTGATGCGCTTGAAATACGGAATCGCCGTAGCCGGCGCGCACGGCAAGACCACCACGACCTCCATCGTCGCCTCGGTTTTGGCGGCGGCGCATCTTGATCCCACGTTTGTCATCGGCGGGAAAGTCAACCAGGCCGGCACGACCGCGCGCCTCGGCAAGGGCGAATATTTTGTCGTGGAAGCGGACGAGAGCGACCGGAGCTTCCTGATGCTTGCGCCGGTCGTTGCCGTCGTGACAACCATTGATCGCGAACACCTCGACCAGTACGCCTCGCTCGAAGACATTCAGGATGCCTTCATCCAGTTTGTGAATCGCGTGCCATTCTACGGCGCAGCGATTCTCTGCATCGATGAGCCCAACGTCCAGGCCATCATTCCCAGCGTCAAACGTCCCATCATTACGTACGGAACGTCGAGCCAGGCCGATCTGGTGATTAGTGACGTAAAGCTGGAAGGTTTGGGCAGCGAATTCCGGCTGACTTATAAGGGCGAAGATCTCGGTTTGTTCAAGCTCGCCCATCCTCCGGGCATGCACAACGTTCGCAACGCCGCGGCGGCAGCGGCTGTCGCATTGTACCTGAACGTTCCGGCTGACCTAATCCGCGAAGGCCTAATAAAGTTTGCCGGAGTGGGCCGCCGCTTTGACATCAAGGGCGTCGTCAATGACATCACCGTGGTCGATGACTACGGCCACCACCCGGCTGAGATTCGCGCGACTTTGGAAGCGGCCCGCGGCTGCAAGTTCAATCGCTTGCTGGTGCTCTTTCAGCCCCATCGCTTTACCCGCACTCAGCACCTTTGGGACGAATTCTGCCGCGCATTCAATCAAGCGGACATTCTTGCCATGCTCGATATCTATGCCGCCAGCGAATCGCCAATTCCGGGAGTCACCAGCGAGGCGCTGGCTGGCGCCATTAACGAAGTTGGCCACAAGAACGTCCACTATTTTCACTCCATGCAGGAAGGCATTGAGTACCTGCTGAAGCAAGCGCGTTCCGGAGACGCCATCCTCACCATCGGCGCGGGGAATATCAGCCGGGCGAGCAACGAATTCATGGTTTTGCTGGGAACGGAGCATCCGACTCCTCATGCGCATTAGCGATCCCACAATCGTTGGCAAACTTGGAGAGCTCCACGTCGAGCTCCAGAATGGGGCTGCCCTGGCAGATCTCACTTCGCTCGGCATTGGCGGCAACACGGACCTGCTGCGTATCCGGGAACACGAGAGCCTTCCCGATCTCTTGAATCTTCTCGACGCGAACCATGTCCCGCACAAATTCCTCGGTGGCGGCTCGAACTTGCTCGTGGGTGATGGGGAATTGCCTTGGGTCGTCCTGCAGCTCGTACGTCCCGAGCCCGACGTCGTTCTCGACGGCAACATTGCGCACGTTGACGCCGCTGCCGACCTGGGCCGCATGATTACCTTCTGTGCCAAGAACGACCTCGGCGGCATGGAAGGGCTCATCGGTGTTCCCGGCACCGTCGGGGGCGCTCTGCGCATGAACGCCGGGGCTTACGGCATGCAGATTGGCAGCTATGTGAGGGAAGTGAAGCTCTACCGCGCGGCCAGCCGCAAGATCGAAGTCCTCCGGGACCATCAAATTTCTTTCGAATACCGCCACACTTCTTTTGCGCCCGATGATATGATGCTCTCGGTGATTCTGGAACTACCCTCCAAACCGTACAAAGAAATTCTACAAGGGATTCGTATCTGCAACGAAAAACGGCGCTCTAGCCAGCCGCTTGGCCAGAAAAGCGCCGGATGCATCTTCAAAAATCCTCCGGGCGCTTCCGCGGGCCGCATGATTGATGAATTGGGCCTCAAGGGCCTGTTCGTGGGCGACGCCCGCGTCAGCGACCGTCATGCCAATTTCTTTGTGAACGCCGGCCACGCTTCAGCCAAAGACATGCTGGCGCTCATCGCCGACGTCCGCGAACGCGTGCAGAAAAATTTCGGTGTTGCACTCGAGAACGAGGTGGTCGTTTGGAACGCGTAAAGGCCATACAGCGGAGCGCGTCTTCGGCGGCAGAAGCTGATTCTTATCGGCCTGAGCTGCTTGCCGACGACGAACCGCGTTATTTGCGCCGCCAGAAGCCGGTTGAAATCCGTCGCAAGAAATTCAGTGGGCGAGGCTGGCCCTTCTATCGGCGGGTGCTTGTATTGGGTCTTGCCGGTGTCACGGGCGCGACCGCGGCCTACTACGGCATGCAGTTTCTCCTGTACTCGCCCAGCATGCTTCTACTCAAGCCGGATCAGATCGAAGTGAACGGCAATCGCATCGTCACCCGCGAAGCGGTTCTCCAGCAGTTTGTCCAAGATCGCAACCGTAGCGTATTGCGCGTCCCTCTCGAAGCCCGCCGGAGCCAACTCGAGCAGATTCCCTGGGTCGAATCCGCCAGCGTGCAGCGCATCCTCCCGAATCGCCTCCGCATCGAGCTCACGGAGCGCATCCCAGTCGCGTTTGCGCGGACCGGCAACGAATTGGCTCTGATTGACGTCCATGGCGTCATCCTCGACCGTCCGCGCGGCGAAGAGTTGCATTTTCCTATCGTCACCGGCGTTTCCGAAGACCTGCCGCGTGACCAGCGCGAAAGACGCATGCAGACTTACGAGGAATTCATGAAGGATGTTGATCTCGTGCGCGCCGGCTCGTCCGATCGTGTGAGTGAGGTTGACCTCTCCAGTCCGAAAGACTTGCGCGTGGTGATGACCGGGCTGCCGAGCCCCAACGATTCGCAGGCCGTGACGATTCATTTCGGTTCGAGCGAGTTCACCGGCAAATACAAAATGCTGGTCGACAATTTTTCACAGTGGCAGGCCAATGCCGGCCACGTCCAGTCCATCGATTTGCAGTATTCGCGGCAAGTGGTCGTGAATCCCGACTCCAGCGCGGGCACGGCCAGCGCAAGAACAAGATAATTTCATCGCAGGAGCGGCGGCTTGGCGAAGAAAGACAAATACCTGATAGGGCTGGACATCGGTAGCACGAAAACGTGCGTGCTGATCGCGGAACTCGATGGTGAACTCTTGAAGTTTCTGGCGCTCGGCGCGGCCGAGTCCAAGGGCTTGCGCAAGGGTCTGATCGTCAATCTTGATTCCACGGTCAGTTCCATCCGTCGTGCGGTCGAAGAAGCCGAAAGCGTTGCAAACGTGCCGGTGGAGGAAGCGCTGATCGGCGTAGCCGGTGGCCACGTGCGTGGCGTAAACAGCCGTGGCGGCATTACGCTTGGACAGCGCCCGCGGGACATCGAGCGCGAAGACGTGCGCCGCGCCGTGGATGCGGCCCGCAACATCACTCTTCCGGAGGACCGCGAAGTTTTGCACGTCCTTCCTCATGAATTTATTGTCGATGTGCAGCGCGGCATCCGCGACGCCATCGGCATGCTCGGCCAGCAGTTGGCAGTGAACGTCCATCTGGTGACTTCTTCCGTTGCCGCAACGCAAAATCTCGTCACCGCCGCCAACAAGGCCGGCATCCTCATCACCGATACGGTTCTCGAGCCGCTGGCTTCCGCGGAATCATGCCTGACGCAGGACGAGCGCGATCTGGGCTGCTGCCTCCTGGACATCGGTGGCGGCACCACGGAATTGCTTGTCTTTGGCGGCGGCGTTGTGCGCCACACCAGTTCGGTTGCCATCGGCGGCGATCACTTCACAAACGATCTCGCCGTCGGCTTGCGCACCCCCATCCCTGAAGCCGAACGCCTCAAGCGCCGCCACGGCTGCGCCGCTTCCGCATTCATGGCAGGAAACGGTTCTATCGAGATTGCCAGCGTCGGTGACCGTCCGCCGCGCACCATCTTCGCGCACATGCTTACGGACATCATCGAGCCGCGCGCCATGGAATTACTCTCCCTGATTCGCGACGATTTGCAGCGCGCCGGCCTCGACGGCCAAATCCCTGCTGGATTTGTCCTCGCTGGCGGCGGCTCCCGTCTTCACGGGCTCGCTGAACTTACCGAGCAGTCTTTCCATCTGCCCGTGCGCGTCGCCGAACCCAAAGGCTTGGCTGATCTGCCCGAGCAGGTGGCTCAGCCGGAATATGCAACCGTAGTCGGACTTGTATTGTGTGCTGCAAAGGCGCGTCGCTCCGCGCCACTGCGCTCGGGAAATCTGGTATCCAAATTGAAGGCCATGTTCGCCGGCGCCTCCTGACCCTGCCCGGGAGCCGCAAGCGAAACTGGAGAAGACTGAGGGAATATGACCACAAGAGAAGCAGGAATTCGCATGAGCTTCAGCGAGGATCTGCAGCCCGCGAAGATCAAAGTCATCGGTGTGGGCGGGGGCGGGTGCAACGCGGTGAATCGCATGATTCGCGCCAAGCTCGAAGGCGTCGAATTCATCACCGCTAACACCGACCTCCAGGCGCTGAAGCTGTCGCAGGCGCCGGTGAAGCTGCAGCTCGGCGCGAAGCTCACCAAGGGCCTCGGCGCGGGCGCCAATCCCGAGGTCGGCCGCAAAGCCGCGCTCGAAGACACCGAAAAAATTATTGAAGCGCTCGAAGGCTCGGACATGATTTTTATCACCGCCGGCCTCGGCGGAGGCACCGGCAGCGGCGCGGCGCCCGTGGTAGCTTCGCTCGCCAGCGAACTCGGCGCGCTCAGTGTCGCCGTGGTCACCAAGCCTTTCGCCTTTGAAGGCAAGCGCCGCATGATGCAGGCCGAGCAAGCCCTCCAGGAACTCATCGGCGCGGTTGACACTGTCATCGTCATCCCCAACGAGCGCTTGATGGACACCGTCGAGCGTGGCACCAGCTTCTTCGACGCCTTCCGCATCGCCGATGACATTCTCCGTCAGGCCGTGCAAGGCATCTCGGACATCATCACCGTACCCGGCATCATCAATCGCGACTTTGCCGACGTGAAAGCCATCATGCACGGCCAGGGCTATGCCGTGATGGGCACGGCCGTCGCCACCGGCACGAACCGCGCCGTGGACGCCGCCAATCGCGCCATCGCCAGCCCGCTTCTTGAAGACAATTCCATCCAGGGTGCGCAGGGCATCCTCATCAACATTTCCGGCAGCTCCAGCCTCACGCTTCATGAAGTCCACGAAGCCTCCAGCGTCATTCAAAAAGCCGCGCACGAAAACGCCAACATCATCTTCGGCGCCGTGCAGGACGACAATATGAAGGACTCCGTGAAGATTACCGTCATCGCCGCCGGCTTTAAGGATGCCAACAAGAAAAACATCCACCAGAAGCAATCGTTCTTGCCGAAGACCTGGAAGGCCGGCCGCGAAATATCAGATGAACCGGTGCAGCACGATTTGCCGAACGTCGTCCACCAGGTCCAACAAAACGTCCGCGAAGTCAGCCAGGATGTCCCCGCCGACGATCTCGACGTCCCGACATTCCTCCGCCGCCAAGCCCAAAAAGCTTAGGTCTATCAGGCGCGACCACCCAACCCTGGAACTCTGCGCTCCTTGAGTGTAGGATTCTTTTGCGTACAGCGTCGACCCAAGCCCGTCAATTCGTGTAAAGACGAACATGCAATTCGCAGGCCAGGTAACGCAAGCGAATTTGAACGACGTGCAAAAACACGCTCGCTCAAAGACGTATTGGCCTGCGATCAGGCTCGAAGCTGTACCCAAGCTCGTACTTCGGTCCTGGGCAGTCCTTATGGGTTTGGCAAGCGTTGCTGCCATATCGCTCGTGGGTGTGCTTTCCTTCGGATTCTATGGCGCGGCCAGGCTTGCCGGGAGGGTTCGTCCCTTACGCGACGGGTATCAATTCCTCTCCCGCGCTTATGACCGGTTCCTCGACCGGCTCGGCCAGGAAGTTCTGCGCGACCCCCGAGACACCCCCGCCTTGCGACTCATGGTCTCTCTCACCCTTACCGCCGTGCCAATTTTCGTGATCCAACTCCTTTTAGGGAAGCCTCGGCTTCTGCTCGTCATCGCTTTCTATCTTTCCCTGTGCGGTCCCAAGTTTCAGCGCTCTGTGCGGATGTTCAGCGCCAAGCACTTGGAGGCGCATCGGCCCCAAGGCTACTTCTCGGAGAAATACGACAAGGTCTTCGGCCGATACGTCGAATTCTTTCTTGGGTATTTGTATGGGGATCTCCCGGAACTGGGTCGCACGGTTCATGTCCGTCTCCACCATAAAGAGAACGGCGGACCCGACGACACTGTCGCCACCAGTGGCTACGATCGAACGAATCCACTCCATTTCCTTTGGTATCTTTCGGACAACATTTGGACGACCCTGGGGATTGCCCCGTACGCCTACTTTAAAGCTCGAGGTGATGAAAAGAACCGAAGACGGATGCTTTGGGGAATGATGCGGTACTTCGTCTACTTCGGAGCTGTCTTTATTTACGATTGGAGAATTGGCATCCTGTTCGTGTTGGTTCCTCTTCTCTCCATGAACTTCATCATGGCCATCACCTCATGGGTTCAGCACGCCTTCTGCGACCCGGAACATCCCGAAGATTATTTTGTTAATACCGTGACCGTCTTCGACGAAGTGAACTTCATGAACGAGGGATATCACCTCTGTCATCACCACCGGTCCGGCCTGCATTGGTCCGAGATGCCCTCCCATATGGAGCGCCTTCGCGACAAAATGAGAGAGTCCGGCTCCCTGGTCTTTCGGGACTTGGATTTTATGGAGCTTTTCATCGAGTTGACTCTCCTTCGCCGAATGGATGTCCTTGCCGAGAAACTCGTCCCGTGGGAGCCTATGAATCACGAACAGAGGCTGGCTTTACTCGCCAGGAGAACGAAGCGTGCGAGAGCCGTTTCGGCTTGAGTTGTTAGGGATTTAACTCCCATCGGACGTGTAGTCGCATAATCCGAAGCTTCCCGGCTGCCCCAGAAGTTTCCCCAAAGTTTTTCTTGACTTTCCCTCATTTCCTGGTATACTTGGCACTGTAGAAAACTGCATTTGGACTGCGGGAGCTTGCTCCCGCTTTTCTTTTTAAAACAGCTATTTCCGCCTTTGCTCGTCCAAAGCAACTAAAATCGCGTCCTTTAGAATCAATTACTTACGAAATGCAATTTTAGCAAGTCCTTTCTTTTGATATTCATGCAAATTGGTGGGGGGGCGTGGCCGGCCCTGCTAGAGTCACCAGCTACCAGCCACACACGTGCGTCAGCGTGCCGTGGCTCCAATTCCAGAACATTCCCAGCAGCGCGGCGGCGTTCCAGCCCCACAAGAAAAGGCGCATTTGTTTTGGAGTGTAGGCCTGGTTTTTCCACAGTAGAGTCGCGTCGATCAGAAACCAGAGCCCGCCGATGGCTAGGAACCCCGTGATGATCCAGTCTCGAAAATAGAACTGCACCAAAGCAGTCTCGACCAACAGAAACGAGGCGATTAGGAGTTTGGCGCGGACTCTGCCAATCACCGTCGCTGTAGTTCGCCGGCCACTCAGGCGGTCGGGTTCGATGTCCATCACCTCGCCGAAAATGTGCGAGTGCATGGCAAACAATGCGCCGAATAAAAGAGTCTGCCACGGAAGTTGCGGGACATGGTTCAGCCAACTGCTCAATACGAAAACGAGTAGATAACTGGCCTGGATGAACACATCGAAGGGAGGCCGCCCTTTCCATCCAATGCCCGGCGCGTTATAGATCCCCACCGCCAGAAATAGCAGGGCATACCACCACAAAATGCGCGGTCCGATAAAATAGTAGCACAGCCGCGCGAAAGGTAGCTGCACAACAACGATGTGCCACTTCAAAGCAGCAAGCTGTTCGCGCTCGCCGCGCGCACCAAACATAAACGTGCCTTTGCGCGGATTCAACGAATCGTTCTCCGCATCAACGATGTCATTGACCCCGTAGAGCACAAGCCCCAGCGGGAAGAGCACGAAAAATAATCCCAGCCAGAGTTTTCCGGAATGCAAGAAATCCGCATGCCCGAGCGGCATGAGATAAAACATCGCAGTAGTGCTCCACAGCCCTGGCCGCGAAACTTGAAGCAGGAAGACCGCATAGGAATGAGATTTCTGACGGCTCGCGACACTTGGAGATGCTTGGGCGGCTTCGGCCATCTGGCCCAATATACCGCGGCTCAGACCGCATCTGGGTCTTCAAAATAAAACGATGTGATGAATCGTTTCGCCCACTTCAAATTCTTCTCAGAACAAGTATGTGAAGAACATTCCTGCAGACGAGGAACACGCGCGGCCGTTAGATTAAGCCGAGCGAAGCGAACGCCGTAATCGAAGCGCAGCCTAGGGCCACGCCCATAAGCACGCCCGCCAGCACGTCACTCAGAAAGTGCATGCCCAGCACGATGCGAGAAACCGCAATGCTCAGCGCCAGGAAAAAAAGCATTCCTTCCAGCGAGGGATAAAAGTAGCTCACGACCAGCGCGATCGAGAACGCGGTCATCGTGTGCCCCGAAGGAAACGAAAACTGATCCGGCGGCAGCACCTTGGACCAGCAATGCGGCTCGATCTGGCATGGCCTCGGGCGCTGGCTCAGTTTCTTCAGCGCTTTGAAAACAAAAATGCCCAAAACCGCGGCCGACCCCGCGGCGCCAATGGCCGAAAACCGTTGCGGGCCTCCGTAGGCCAGCAGCATTAGCCCCAGGCCGTACCAGATCCACCCATCGCCCATGCGCGTGGCGGCGATCATCCAGATGCGAATCCAGCGCGGCGCGCGCCAGCGATTCATCCGCTGCATCAGCCGGTGATCGCGGCGGTCGATATATCCCCAGAGGTTGCGTGCGACTGCCATCGCTTCACCTTACCCACACGGCTGGAAACAGACAAGCGCTCTCAATGAGAAAGATGCACACATAGGCGATAAGGATTTCTCCCGCGCAAATCGCGTGCGTGCAGCTTCTCACGGATCGTTCGCAATGATGGATTGGAGGACTTGCTCACGCGCGCCTCAACTCGCCCAGTTGGCCTCGAAGTTTGAATCCATATCCCAAAGCATTCGCCTGCGTTTTCCACCGCGCTCGATTGCCGTGGTCCATTTCCGGCAAAAGCGAATCTCGTTCATCCAATGCCCCGCGACACACGCAGGAACCAGCAGCGCGAACGGAGACATTGCCAATGTCCACGGTTTGTCCCGGAAAAGTGACCGCACAATGCTGAATACATCGGCCGTGAGCTTGCCGCAGCTCCCATGCACGCCGTGAATGCGCCCGCGGCCCGTGCGCAGCCCGGCGAAAAATTCTTCCGCGGTTCGCGCTCCGGGCACTTCAGTGAACGTGTGTCCCACCCCGGCGATGGTGTGTGAGTCGCTGCCGGCAATGGCGACTTTCCCCAGACGTGCCGCAAGCCTCGTGGCACTCTCGTTGGCTCCCGGCCACATCTGGCCATTGCGCGTCTCAAACGCCGGCACGTAGGACTCAAACCAATGGAAATCTTCCTCCTTGCGGCGGCCTGTCAACCCGGAAAAAACATGATTGGCGCTGAAGAAAAGTTTACGCTCGGTGAGGTACATCAATAGCGCAATAAAATCGTTTCTACGGCGCTGAATTTCCGCATGATCGCGTTCCGTGATGCCATAGACCCCCATGTGCATCTCGGTGCCGCTGGGCAACCGAACGGTGACTTCTTCGCTTAGAAAAAAGTCCGGGTGGCGGCGCAAGGTTTCCGCGCCCTCGATGGAGTCGTGGTCGGTTAGGGTGACGATGGACATACCCATCCGCTTCAGCCGCTCATAGACTTCGGCGGGCTCGCTGTAGGACTCCCGGCAAATACGGTCCAGCCCGGGAACGGTGAACATTCCGGATGCGATCGAGTGAACATGAAGGTCGCAGCGCATGGTGACATTATCAGTCATCGATATGAACAGCCTGTAAAGACGTGGCGAATTCTAAGTAAATGTGCCCATGGAACTTATAGAGCACACATGGGTTACGAACTTATCCACATGGCATGGAGTGTGCTCTAGCAAAACTTCCCATGCTTGTGCCACAATCGCCCCAATGAAAAAAGTTCACGTCGTCTTCCATGATGGCGGGGGAGGACATCGCAACGCCGCGGTCGCTTTACAAACCGTCATTTCTCAGCAGCAACGCGACTGGCAGCTCCAACTGGTTCAGTTTCAAGACCTTACGGACCGGCTGGACGTGCTGCGCAAATTCACCGGCATCCGCATACAGCAGCAGTACAACATCATGCTGCAAAACGGCTGGACGCTCGGCAGCACTCAGCTTCTCCGCGTTCTCCAGGCTACTATTCGCGTCTTTCATCGTCCCCTCGTGAATCTTCTGGAGAAGTTCTGGCGCGAAAATCCAGCGGACTTGCTGGTCTCCGTAATCCCTCATTTCAACCGGGAGATTTGCGAAAGCTGGACCAAGGTTTATCCCGGCCGGCCGTTCGTCACCATCATCACCGACCTGGCTGATTTCCCGCCGCGATTCTGGATCGAGCCAATCAAGGATCAATATGTCATCGCCGGCACGGAAAAAGCAGCAGATCAAGCGCGCGCCTTGGGCCATGACGAAGCCCACATTTTTCAAACCTCCGGGATGATCCTGCGCCCTGATTTCTATGCGCCGGACGATTCCGACCCTGTGGTATTGCGGCAAGAAATGGGATTGCGGGAAGGTCTGACGACCGCTATTGTGCTTTTTGGTGGCCACGGCTCCAAAGTGATGTACGACATTACGGGGAAATTGGATGCCGCTGGCCTGCCCATGCAGCTGATTTTGATTTGCGGCAGAAACGATGAGCTGGCCGGGAAATTGCGCGCGCGCCAGTGGAAGATGCCCGTGCACGTCATCGGTTTCACCAAGGAAGTGCATCGGCTGATGCGCGCAGCGGATTTTCTGATCGGCAAGCCCGGCCCAGGGAGCATTGCCGAGGCCATGGTCCGTCACCTGCCCGTCCTCATCGAGTGCAATGTCTGGACGCTCCCTCAAGAGCGCTACAACGCGGAGTGGGTCAAGGAGAAGGGTGTGGGCATCGTTTTGAAGAGCTTCAGAGATATAGCGGAAGGAGCGAGGCGCATGCTCGAGCCGGATACTCTTGCTGTATTCCGCAAAAATGTGGCTGCTCAGCAGAATCGCGCCGTTTTCGAAATCCCCGAGATTCTGGCAAAACTCCTCGGCGAACCAAATTCAATCACTACGCACACCTCACGAGTACCCGTGCAAGCCGAAACTCGCTGACCTTCGTTGCGGCAATATGAAAGGAATCACCAGAACAAATCGCGCCTACTACCCAATATTGAGGACTGAAAACTACTGATGGAGCCGGGCATGTTCCGCCCGGCCAGGACGTGGGAATCGCGGACCTGCGTTTGAGTTATGGGCCGGTGTATGCATGTGCGGTTTCGCGCACTTTGTCGCCCGCCAGCGGGAGGCATAGCGCTTGGAATCGCACAATTTCGCGCACCCGCCGCGGGCGTGCGATTCCGCACAATGACAGTAGCATCCGCCTGCCGGGACAGTTCGCAGCAACGCCGGTGTGTCCGCAAGGAGCGTGAATGAGCTGGCCAGGAGAATGGCGGCCAGGACGTACAGTCGGCGGAGGCCATGTTGCAACGAGCTTGCCTTGTTGAGGAATCGGAGCACGAGCGTATCTTGCGCAGAGGGCGGAAAAAAACCGATAGGCCACCAAGTTCTAAAATTTTGTTACCAGGGTCCTAGAACCAGGTCGCTAGCTGTCAAATGCGTTAGAGAGACGGTTCCCGGTTCAATCTGCGGACAGTTCCGAATTGAAACGGGAGTGCAGATTTGGCTTCGAGGCATTAGCTCTCTCTCAAGCTAAACCAAACATACTAAGACACTTATTCAGCCGCAGGTCGACCGTCACATTGGTGGAAGCCGTGCATTAGAGAGTGCGTGGGCGCGTTTCAAATGACGAGATGTGAAGAGAGGCAAGCGAGGGGGAAGGGGCTTGCTTGTCACTTCTTGCAGATCGTTCCCACCTGCCTCTGAGAGGGAAGCTAGGATGGATGACCCCACGCGCTGGTGTGAAAACGACGCCAGCAATTGAAACGCGCCTTCTGGGGCCCCCGATCCCAAGCGGGGGCCCCTTTTTTTTCAGGCACGGTGAAGAATTCCACATTGACGAGCGCGTTCCGAAATCAGCACCGCCCTGCGCTTAAAGTACCTCTCAAGCGCACCTCAAACTAGCGCACCAAAATCAGATCAATTCACTTTGCGCGCCACGGCGATGCGCGCCTGGCCCAGCACGTGGGCGACCTGCGTCTCGCGAAGCCGTGAAGCGTCGTATTCGAAGGAAAGCTGCTTTTTTGAATCGTCCAGGCGGAAGCTGCGCAATCCATAAGTGTTTGCGAACTGGCCGAGCCGGCGCAGTTGCTCTTCGGTGAGCGGAGACTGCAGTTCGTAGGTGATTTCCACGAGTGTCATGCCGGCATTATAACAGCCGCCGCAGAAGAAGCAGCCGTCAAGCCGGGCTCGTTTGACACAATATAGGGGGTAGGGGTATAAATAGGGGTGGAGGGTATTATGCTAGTCAAGCTCAGCAGAGCAACGGGAAGCTCCGGGCATAAAAACCGGCACGAACTGCCCGCGAATTGCGCTTGCGATAGCGGGGCGGGCGGTCGCAAGGCTATCGGGGTCGACCCGCTTCTCAAAGAGGCTAATCAGAACCGCCTCCGGCGCATTGAGGGGCAGATCCGTGGCCTGCAAAAAATGGTCGAAGAAGACCGCTACTGCGCGGACATCATTACGCAGGTGGCTTCCGTGCAGGAGGCCTTGCGTGGAGTGGCGCGCAACCTCATGAAGAATCACCTACATCATTGCGCCGCCAAGGCGCTGCGAAGCGGAAAGAAGCAAGAGACGGAAGCCATGTACGACGAATTGCTCGAACTGATCTACGCGCATCTGCGATAGCGCCGCCGGAACAAGGGGAGATCACCAATGAGTTCGCAAAATGCAGGCGGTACGTCACTTCCAATCTTGAATGAGCCGGTCAGGCACAAGGATCCTGTCTGCGGAATGATGGTTGCTCCGGAGAAGGCGGCTGACAAAGTCGAGCGCGCGGGAGAGACGTACTACTTCTGCTCGAAAGGCTGCGCCGAACGCTTTTCCCGCGAGCCGGAAAAGTTTCTCGCTGCTCCCGGAACTGCTGGAATGGGCCACACTCCCGCGCACGCGGAACACGCAGCGATGCAGCGTACTGCCTCCACGCCGTCGCGCGCGGCGGCCGATAAAAAGATTCGTTACACCTGCCCGATGCATCCCGAGATCATTCGATTTGGTCCAGGGAGTTGCCCCATCTGCGGCATGGCGCTCGAACCCATGGACGTCTTTGCGGAGGTGGAAGCCGATCCCGAGTACGACTCCATGCGCCTGCGCTTTTGGGTGAGTGCGGCGCTGTCGCTTCCGGTCCTGCTGCTGTCCATGCTGGGCGAATCACTCGGCCTGCATCTGACATCAACTGTTCGAAACGGAATCGAATTTCTCCTTGCTACACCAGTGGTTCTATGGGGAGGCTGGCCCTTTTTCGAACGCTTCTGGTCCTCGCTCGTCAATCGCAGCCCCAATATGTTCACGCTGATAGGCTTGGGCACTGGCGCCGCGTATCTCGATAGTGTTGTGGCCACTTTTTTTCCGCAGATTTTCCCTGCATCCTTTCGAAGCACGGACGGCGCAGCACCCGTTTATTTCGAAGCCGCCGCGGTGATCACCACCCTCGTTCTCCTCGGGCAAGTCCTGGAATTGCGCGCCAGGCAGCGCACCAGCGGAGCGATTCGCGCGCTACTGAATCTCGCGCCACAACAAGCGCACCTGCTCGATTCGAGCGGGGCCGAAAACGACGTCGCGCTCGATCAGGTACAGCGCGGCGACCGCCTGCGCGTTCGCCCCGGCGAACGCGTGCCGGTCGACGGCGTGATTCGCGAAGGCGCAAGCGCCGTGGACGAATCGATGGTGACCGGCGAACCGATGCCAGTTGAAAAATCCGCCGGTGACAAAGTCATCGGCGGAACATTGAATACGAGCGGCAGCTTCATCATGGAGGCGAAACGCGTTGGCAGCGAGACCATGCTATCGCAAATCGTAAAGCTCGTCAGCGAAGCCCAGCGCAGCCGCGCGCCACTCCAGAGGCTGGCCGATCGCGTGGCCGCGTATTTTGTGCCGGCCGTAATCGTCACGGCGATCGCGGCCTTCTTCGGTTGGATTTTCTTCGGCCCCGAGCCGCGCTTTGCGCATGCGCTGGTCGCGGCCGTATCGGTGCTGATCATCGCGTGCCCCTGCGCGCTGGGCCTTGCAACGCCGATGTCCATCATGGTCGCGGTGGGCCGCGGCGCCCACGCCGGCGTCCTCATTCGAAATGCCGAAGCACTGGAGACCCTCGCCAAAGTCGACACCCTGGTTGTGGATAAGACGGGCACGCTGACCGAAGGCAGGCCCCGCGTTGATGCAATTAGTATTTTCGAAGGAGGTGGCTTCAGTAAGGATGGGTTGTTGTGGCTTGCTGCAAGCGTGGATAGAGCCAGCGAGCATCCACTGGCCCGCGCCATCGTTGATGCGGCAAAGGATAAGGGAGTCGAACTTGCCGAAGTCACTGAGTTTCGCGCGACTCCGGGTGGTGGTGTCGAAGGGCGAGTGCTTGGAGACAAAGTCCTAGTTGGAACCGAGAAATTCCTTAGGGAAAAAAGAGTCATCGCAGCCACAGGGGAGAAATTGCCTAGCATGGATTTCGGGTTTGACCGCACATTCGCGACGACTTTTGTGCTTGTCGCAGTCAACGAGAAGGTTGCTGGCGCAATCGCGTTGGCAGATTTGATAAAGGAATCGACCCCGCAGGCGATCAGAACACTACGGGAGGATGGATTGCGTATTGTTGTCGTCACTGGCGACCGCAAGGCCTCGGCCAAGATGGTCGCCGACGAACTGGGGATCGCAGAAGTGCAGGGAGATGTTCTGCCACACGAAAAGGGAGAAATCGTCAACCGCCTGAAGAAAGAAGGGCGCGTGGTGGCGATGGCAGGCGATGGCATTAACGATGCCCATGCGCTGGCGGCAGCGGACGTGGGAATTGCCATGGGCACCGGCACGGATGTCGCGATCGAGAGTGCCGGCATCACGCTGCTGAAAGGAGATTTGCGCGGAATCGTGAGGGCGCGAAAATTGAGCCGCGCCAGCATTCGCAACATCAAGCAGAATCTTGCTTTTGCGTTTCTCTACAACGCGATTGGAATCCCCATTGCCGCTGGCGTTTTCTATCATTTCTTTGGCTGGCTGCTGAGCCCGATGCTCGCCAGCGCGGCGATGAGCTTCAGCTCCGTGTCTGTGATTGCCAATGCTCTGCGCCTGCGAAGCGCTTCGCTCTAATTTTGCCGAAAAAACGCCGCCGATTGAATGGATGAAGGCCAAAAAAATTGAGGCGCGAGAGGGGCATCGCGCTATCGGTTGAAAAGAATCGTGTGGGCAGTTGCCGGGAATTTTGCACAATCGTGCACAGATTTGCACAAGTGTTCGAACGGAATTTGATTGACGCCGTGAATCGGAAGATTTATTTTGCATTCCAGATTGAACCGGGAAGCTTAAGAACTTTACGGATCAATTTAGAGGGCACAGCAAGATTAAACATCGGCTGCGCCGCGAGATTGAATCGCAAAGCTCGAAGCCTTAACGGTTTCGTTTGGAGGGCGCGGCTAGCCTAACAGCGGTCACGCCGCCAGTCTGTTTCGGAAAGTTCGAAACTTAACGGTTTCGTTTATTCGGCGCAGCACGCTTAACGGCGGGTTGTGCCACGAGATGGAACCGGGAAGCGTAGAGCCTCAACGGATCGGGCTGGAGGGCGCAACAGCCTCACGGTGGTTGCGCCGCCAGATGGAATCGAAGGGGTTAGAAACTTTACGGCTCAGTTAGAGGGCGCAACAGGCTAAACACCGGTTGCGCCCTCAATTTTTTGGGGCTTGGCCCTTCCGCGGAAACGGCGCAAATCGCATTCTATCCTCTAGTCGTTCTGCAGACGTCCGCTCCGACATTTCTCTGAGTCCTCTGCGTCTCTGCGTTATTTTTTCTGAGGTTTTTTCTTAGCTCTGCCCAAGGATAGCGTCGAAATAGGCAAGCATGTCAGGCGAGTCCCACTGCTGGAAGCCGATGAACTTGCGGGCAATCTTGCCGTGGCGGTCGATCACGTAAGTTTCGGGGTACATCGACGTGCCATAGGACTGAGCGATGGGCGAATGATTGTCCCGGGTGAGCGGATCGCGATAGGTCGGGAAGATTACGCCCTGTTCGCGTAGGAATTTCTCGTAAGCCTCAGGATCTTCGTCGGCGGCAACTCCCAGAATGACGCCGCCCCGCGCTTCGATATGTCTCTGCAGGTGGTTCAGGGCGGGAGTCTCTTCCACGCAAGGCGGGCACCAGGTCGCCCAGAAATTCAATATCACGACCTTGCCTTTGAGATCGGTCAGATGCCCGGGCTTCCCCGCGATATCCACCGAAAAGTCTCGTGCTGTGGTGCCGGCAATCGAGGCCTCGCCTTGACGATAGGTGGGCATCGCAAAAAGGAACACCACCCCAATCGCGGCCGCCAGGGCTCCCCAGGCTGCTATTTTCTGAAGGATTCTCATCGAATGCTATACTAACGCAATCTCTCCAAGTCGGGAAACGAACCTCTCGCATCTAAAAAACATGGCTAGCGACGACCACAATCCACTTACCACGGGAACTCTCGTCGCCGCGGCTACCGCGGGGACTGTCACAGCCATTGTTCCAGCCCGGAATGAGGAGGCGGTCATCGCGGCGTGCATTGTTTCCCTGGCGAACCAGCCGGAAATCACGGAAATCCTTGTCGCAAACGATCAATCCACGGACAGGACCGCCAAGGTCGTCAATGGCCTTATGGAAAAAATTCCGAACCTGCGCCTGCTGGAATCCGGCGGATTACCAGATGGCTGGGTTGGCAAAAACCATGCCCTCTGGGTCGGTGTGCAACAGGCAAAGTATGCCTGGCTGCTGTTCACTGATGCCGACGCGGAACACGAGCGTGACTCCGTCTCCAGCGCACTGCAAATTGCAAACGAGCAAGGCGCCGCATTGGTCTCTTTTTCTCCCGAGCAAATCACCGCGACGTGGTATGAAAAAGCCCTGATTCCCTTTATCTACCTGCGCCTGGCGAAGCGTTTCTCGTATGCAAATGTAAATGATGCGAGCTCGCAGGCAGCTGCAGCCAACGGCCAGTTTCTGATGGTGCGCCGCGATGTCTACGACGCTATCGGCGGCCATGCCGGCGTCGCGGGCGAAGTGTTGGAAGACGTCGCCTTGGCAATGCGCGTGAAGGCCGCGGGCCATCGCATCTGGTTCGGCTCCGCCAAAGGCATCGTCCGTGTTCGCATGTACCGCTCCTTCCAGGCCATGTGGCAGGGCTGGAAGAAAAACCTCTATCGCTTGGTGGGTGGCACGCCGTGGGCGGTTTTCCGCGAGATGGAGTCAAGCCTCCCGTGGATTCCCTTGCTCGTCATCGTTCTCGGACTGAAGTTTCCGCTTCTCTTTTTCGTAGGAGTTTTGCTCCTGATAGCCCGCCAAACCGGCTACGGCCTCAATCTCGTCCGTAACCAATACCCATTCTCGCTCATCTTTTATTATGTGCCCGCCGTGGCGCTGTACGTTGGTGTGCTCTGGGCGTCCTACCGGGGCCACGTAAATGGAAGAATCCAATGGAAAGGGCGGGAATACTCCGTTGGAGCTGCTCCCGCACCGGTGAAATAAGCGAAAGTCCATGGTTCTTCTCACACGAAAAATCGAGTTTGCGGCTTCGCACCGCTACCACAATCCGAGCCTTTCGGCCGAAGAGAATCGTCGAATCTTTGGGAAATGCAATAATCCGCACGGCCATGGTCACAATTACACGCTGGAAGTAACCGTTGCGGGCGAGCCGAATCCAGTGACCGGCATGGTGCTGGACTTGAAAGAACTGAAAGACATTCTCGAACGCGAGGTCATGCAGCGCATGGATCATCGCCATCTCAATTACGAAGTGGCAGAATTGGCCGGAAAGATTCCGACCTGTGAGAACGTCGCCCTTGTGATCTGGCAATTGCTGGAGCCGAAAATCAAGCAAGGCCGGCTGCACCGTGTGCGGCTCTACGAGTCGCCTGATCTGTTCGCCGATTGCTTCCGCAATGGAGCGAGCGCGGCAGGGAAGGCATGAGCAACGCGCTCAAAACCGAAGTCGGCCGCCGCTATCGATTCTCGGCCTCGCACCGCTTGCATACTTCGCAGCTTAGCGAGGAAGAGAATTGCCGCATCTTCGGAAAGTGCAACAATCCCTATGGCCACGGTCACAACTATGTGGTGGAAGTCAGCGTGTCGGGAGACATAGATCCGGCCACGGGCATGATCGCGAATCTCGCCGATTTGGACGCCTTCGTCGAACGCCAGGTGCTCGAAGAACTCGATCACAAGTCGCTCAATGAAGATGTGCCCGCATTCCGAGAAAAAGTGCCCACTACCGAGAATTTGTGCATCGAGATTTACCGGCGCTTGAAATCTTTTCCCCAGGCGAAGCTTGAGCGCATCCGCATCCAGGAGACCGGAAACAACAGCTTCGAATACGCAGGGGACAATCTAGAAGGGAACCACCAGTGACCAAGCCAACGGCAGAGATTCTGCTGAACGATCAAAAAGAAATCGACGCGCGCAGCATCGCCTGCCACGTGCGCGAGATCATCAAGATCATCGGAGAAGATCCGAATCGTGAAGGGCTGCGCAAGACGCCGGAACGCTTCGAGAAAGCGTTCAAGTATCTAACCAGCGGTTATCACCAGAACCTCGATCATATTTTGAACGGCGCGACGTTCAGCGTGGCTTACGACGAGATGGTCATCGTGAAGGACATCGAATTCTTCAGCCTCTGCGAACACCACCTGCTGCCGTTCTTCGGCAAGGCCCACGTTGCTTATCTGCCGGATAAGCGCGTTTTGGGACTCAGCAAGATCGCTCGCGTAGTCAATATGTTTGCCCGCCGCCTGCAGATTCAGGAGCGCTTGACCAGCCAGATCGCACTGTCGATCGAGGAAAAAATCGCTCCCCAGGGCGTTGGGGTAATCATCGAAGCCCGCCACCTTTGTATGCAGATGCGCGGCGTGGAAAAGCAGTGTGGGCAGGCGGTCACCAGCGCCATGCTGGGGGCCTTCCGTCACAACAAGCAGACGCGCGACGAATTCTTGGCGCTCCTGCGCCGGAAGAATTCCTAATTCAACTCAAGACAATGGACTGCGGGCCGGGCGATGGCAGGATTTTCTTCGTCAGGCCCTTCGTTTTTGGGCCGCCCGCGCGCGGCGGACGCGGGCGCGGTTGCCGCACGTGCGGTCGTTGCACCAGCGCTTGGTTCTTGCCTTGGTCGGATCGTGGAAAACCCACCGGCAATCGGAATTGGCGCACACTTTAATGCGCTCCAACTCCCGGTTTGCCAGCATTTCTCCAAACGAAGCCGCAATTCGCGCGATCACCCAAGTCCAGTCGCTCCGCACTGGAACCGTCTCTGAGCGAAACCCATTTTGGTTCTGTACGAGCTTCTGCCAAAACGGTACGTTCATCACGTGATTCAGAGCCGAGAGTTCCCTGTGGCCGAGGGAGCCTCCCGCGGCCAGTTTTTCCGCCATGCGGCGCAGCAGGTTGCGCAAGTGCTCCAGTTTGTGGCGAGGAACATCTTTCGAGGGGAAAGGATAAAGCTCCCAATGCTTCAGGAACGTGGCTAGCCACCGCGGATTCGCAAGGTGATCGGTCAACTTGCCAAAACCATCCCATTCCTCGCTGTTGACAAGATCGACCCACGGCGCAACCTTGCCGAACCCCCTTTCGCCGAAGATTTCGCGGAATGTGTTCACGGTAATGGCCTAAATGAACTTGACTCGTTACAATCAACTGCCTATACTAGCGTAATGAGTATAATAGTGTTAGAGCATTACAGCAACGGAAGCTTGCGCCCCAGTTTCGCGGTTAGCCCGCGCGTTCCCTGGTGAAATCATGTCCATGAAATCCGCCGCCGTCGTCGAAGAACTCTCCCCCGTCACCGCTTCCGCCCGTCCACGCTTGAGTCGCTTCACCGTGGTCTTTTCTTTTCTCTCCATATACCTGATCTGGGGTTCCACGTATCTTGCCATTCGTTACGCCGTGGAAACCATTCCTCCGCTCTATACCGCGGGCCTCCGTCACTTGATGGCTGGCACGATTCTCCTCGCCTGGTGCTTGGCAAAACGTCTTCGACCCACCTGGGCGCAGATTCGCGCGAGTATCATCATCGGCGCATTCTTCTTTCTGATTGGCCACGGCACGCTTCACTGGGCCGAGCAAAAAGTGCCGTCCGGCCTCGCCTCTCTGCTCATCGCCAGCGAACCGATCTGGGTTTTCCTGCTCAGCTCGCTTGCCGCCCGGCAGTGGCGCTTGAATGCGCCGCTTTTGGCCGGAATTCTTATGGGATTCAGAGGCGTTGGCCTCCTGATGGGCCGATGCGCCCTGAATTCCGGCCCCGGGGTGTTCGTCGGTTCGCTTGCAATCGTGTTGGGTGCGCTCTCCTGGTCCGTGGGAATTGTCTATTCGAGACGGTCGCATCTTTCCGGGCATCCGCTTCTCTTGTCGGCGCTCTCGTTGCTGGCGGGTTCCGTGCAACTGCTTCTGGTGGGCACCGCGTTGGGTGAATATCGCGGGTTTTCGTTCGCGTCCGTTTCCTTGCGTTCGTGGCTGGCTCTCGGCTATCTCATCCTCTTCGGCTCGGTTGTCGCTTTCACAGCATACAACTGGCTTCTTGAGCACTACTCTCCTACGCTCGTCGCCACACACATTTATGTCAATCCGATCGTCGCTGTTCTATTCGGATGGCTCTTCGCGGGCGAAGCGGTCACTCTAAATGTGCTTCTCTCCGCCGCCCTGGTCATTGGCGCCGTCATGCTCGTCGACCGCGGCATGACACGCCTTCAACGCAGCGCCTAAAGCTCTCGAATTTCGCCGAGCGGAGCAAAAATCAAAAAGGCGCGCCGGGGAATTGCCGGACGCGCCTCTTTGCGGCTCTTGAGACCGTGGGCAGCTACATTTTCGATATGTCCACGGAAGCCCGCGTCATCTCCCAATCCATGCGCAGCGTGCACCCACCGGCCGTCTTATCAAACGCGATCGTAAAATTCTCGATGGCCGCCGGCAGCGCCGAGGCCTTCATGTCAATTCGCGCCAGATCTTCTGACGGCCCCGGATAAGCAGTACCCCATTCGCCTGTTTTCTTGCTGACAACCAGCGTCCACTTGTCCTTGTTCGGAATCGCGAAAATAGTGTAACTGCCCGGGGGCACATGAGTCCCGCCGACCATTAGGTCACTGGTGGTAACGAATGTGCTCGCCTCATTGGCTCCCGCGCGCCATACTTCGCCATAAGGAACCAGTCCACCATAAATCTTGCGCCCCTTGGCGCGTGGGCTCGAATAATCCACGGTGATCGTCTTCCCGTCGGCCAGCGCGCAGCTTGTTTTCGCCGCTGGACTGGGGCGCGAAGCTTTGTCCATTTGTGCTGAGCCTAGAACCGCCATCAAACCCAGAGCCAGACATCCTGCCGCCAACACTGCGAATTGCTTCCTCATCTTTTCTCCCCCTTTGGGCTGTGCGCAAACATTGAACCCAATCTGCGCTTCGAACGCAAGCTGGAACGTTTTCCAAACCCATCAGACGGCTTGCACCCAGACTTGTCTCACTCATTCCATAGAGGACCTTGCGAAAGTTGGAAAAAGGGGCTAGATCTAGCACTTGATAGCTACGCTGTCCTAGATGGCAGTTACCCTGGGTTTTGAAAGCTTCGGACCTGCGATTTCGGAGGTTTCCATGACCGAGACACGACGTGACATATTGACAGCATTCCTTGGCGCTGCCGTAGTATTGCCCGCCGGACCTCTGCTCGGCTGGCTGCAAGAGACTGGGCATGTGGTCAAACCTCATCCGTATCCGAATGGGCGCGACCCCAGCGCTCCAGTGAGTATGGATGAGCCCAGTGTAATCAACCGCAAGGGCCTGGAGATGGAGAGGCAAAAGGAACTCCGCGCAAACGTCGCAAAGCTTTATGACATGGTCGTCGACTTGAAAGAACAGGTCGAAAGAACGGACGCGAATTCCACGCTTTCCCTTCCGGTTTTGAAAAAAGCGGAGCAGATCGAGAAGCTGGCCAAACAAATCAAGAACCTTTCGAAAGGCTAGTTTTGGGGCGGCCGCGCAATCCTCCGTCGCAAGTGACGTGTGCCCAATGCGGTTACCAATCTTAGAGTGGCGCTAGTGGTTTGACATTCCTTTACACTTTTGTTGACTTTGTGTTAGCCTGAATGGGTCGAAGAGAAGAGGAAAAATTCAGGGGACGACGGAGAGGGGCACTTGAGCGCACCGAAAGCAGCGTTGATCGAACAGTTCCGGACACATGTTAAGGATACGGGCTCACCGGAGGTGCAAATCGCGCTTCTGAGCGAGCGGATCAACTATCTGACCTCGCATCTCAAGTCCCACGTGAAAGACCATGCATCGCGCCGCGGATTGATCATGATGGTTAATAAGCGCCGCCGTTTGCTGGACTATCTCAACCGCCGCGACCCGGATCGGTACCGCGAGATTGTTGAACGTCTTAGCCTGCGCAAGTAATCGTCCTGCTTTTTCATTTAAATCAGGGACGATATCATCTGCGTTCTCAAGAAGTGACACATTCCACACGGAGTCTGTCGTCAGGCATCCGGCTGCGTTAATACCGGGTTTTCTCGTGGTGTGGTCCGTCGCGTTTCGTTAGCCCATGCAAGTTCTCGCCTCTTGCTCTTCCTCATCGATTGCCGCAGTGCGGCCAACGTATAACTCAGGGCCCGTCCATGTACGCGCCCGAACATGCTCTGCTGCGATGCAGAGCCAAAGGAAATGATTGCTCATGTCTGAAAACACAGTTACACCCGCCCCCCGCCAAGTCACAGTTGAAGTCGGCGGTCGTCCTCTTATTCTCGAAAC
>WNFO01000802.1_pt1 | contig 29308 bp, 28 predicted proteins | sample 5400251 | NCBI WGS metagenome assembly WNFO01 (sample SAMN13153354, study PRJNA577476) | soil metagenome | isolation source: 100 cm saprolite under Madrone tree | place: USA:California | collected 2016-06-14
GGATATCCTCATCAATCTTTTCGCTGGTTTTCTCGCCGATTTTTCGAGTCCTGGCGGCATGATCGCGATATCGATCAGCCTCGGACCGACGAGCATGTGATCGTGAGCTGGCGCCGCAGACGTATCGCTTCGGGGAAGCCTGGCGTGGATTCTTGGCACTTCATCGCGCTTGCCGTCGCGGCAATCGCAATCGGGGCTGCCACTTACGGCATTGGGTGGCGTAGCTCGCATCCGTCAGGGGAAGCAAAATCCCGCCCGGCACTGCTGATTGAAAATGGCAGCGTTCAGCGGGATTCCAAATACTTTTTGGCTTTGTTTGGGACCTATGCGCGGAGTGGTAAAATTGCTCGTTTCTACGTCAGCATACAAACTGACCCAGGGGGCAATATTCAGACCGCAGAATTTTCAAAACCTACACTGGTGAAGGTTCTCGAAGTTAAGGATTTTGAAAAAGGCGAGCCGGTCCACGTCGCCGTGGCATCTTTGCGCCAGGAGGATAGCCCTCAAGGCCCGTTTAGGTTGGGGTCCTCCGACACAGGACTTCCCTCCGAGGCCGGATTCACTACCACCAGCCTTGTCAAGGCGACTGTGATCGTCAAAGACGACAGCGATGCCGAACAGACTTTTGGGTTTGTATTGATTCCAAGGACCACCACGATGGAACTGATGCGAGCCAATCGTAGTAATCTGGATCGGCGCGCCGAAGATCGGCAACCTGTTCCTGTATTGAACGGCGATAACCTGAAGTTGATGACCGAGACGGATGGAGATAGACAATAGCGATCGTCTCTCACTTCTGATCAATCAGCCAACCCTGCGATTTCTCCTTGATCCGTTGCAGCGCGTCAGCTCCGCTGGCCGCATATCCCTGGCTGCCCGGCTTTCGACTTGTTCTTGATCAATGCTTCGTATCCAAGGTCAAAGTTTACGACAACGGACCGGCGAGTTCGGAAGCGCCGGCACCCGTGATCGTGAGTTGACGGAAACCCGCTTGCGCGGCTTGGGTTGGTCCGAAGGAATCAATGCACAATCGGCCGCGGCCGAACGGAGGCTTTCATGCGTAATTTAGTTCTGGCTTTGCTGGCGGCGGGCGGCTTGGCCATGATCGGCGCCGCGCCGGCGCAGGCCGTTGGCACCCGCTATCCGTTCTGCATTCAGGGCCAGGACAATCCGGGACTGAGCAACTGCACCTTCACGAGCTACGAACAATGTCAGGCTTCCGCATCGGGGCGGTTTCTCTATTGTGTGGAAAATCCCTATTACAATCCCGGCGAGCCCGATCCGCGCGCCTATCGCAGCCGCCACCGGGTACGGTCCGTCTACCCGTCTTACTGATCGCGCGGCGAGTTGAAACTCCGCTGCGCACCTCACGCGCGAACGTGAATTGACGGGGACCACCCGGTCCTGTCTGTTCGCGAGCGGGAGAAAATCGTTCGAAGGGCACGGAGGACGCCATGCGCGAGGTGTTTGGGGCGCTGATACTGTGTTGTGCCGGCTCGACGTTGGGCGCGCTGCCGGCCGCGGCGCGGGATTACCCGTTCTGCATCAAGGGCTGCGATTTCGGCTCAGGCCGTGGCGACTGCAGTTTTTCGAGCTACCAGCAGTGTCAGGCGACCGCCTCCGGGCTCACCGCCACTTGCGCGGAAAATCCCTACTTTAACGCCAAAGCGGAGTGGCAGCCTGATCGCGGCCGCCAATCCCCAAGGAGATACTGATGCGCAGTCTGTTTTTCGCGACCATGGCGATTGGGGCGGCCTCGATAGCCGGACCGGCGGCGGCCCAAACATACGCGCCTGGCTATCCGGTTTGCCTGCACGTGTATGGACCGGCCACCTACTACGAATGCCGCTACAATTCACTGGCTCAATGCAACGCCTCGGCGTCGGGCCGCTCGGCCCAGTGCGTGACCAATCCCTATGTCGCAGACGCGTACGAAGAGCCGCTCGGACCGCGCTACAGGCATCGCCGCGTCTACTAGGCGCGGCGCCCACCTCACTACTCGAAGCGCAGCGAGCCCATTTTGGGGTAGCTCAGCTCCAGGCCGCTGACGCAAACCCTACGTCAGCTCGACGACCTGGCCGTCCACCAGCGACACGCGGCGGTCCATCCGGCCGGCCAGATCCATGTTGTGGGTTACGATCAGCATCGCCACCCGGGTCGCCTTGACCAGTTGGGTCAGGGCCTGGAACACATGGTCCGCGGTGTGGGGGTCGAGATTTCCGGTCGGCTCGTCCGCAAACAGCACGCGCGGCGCGTTGGCGACCGCACGCGCGATCGCGACGCGCTGCTGCTCGCCGCCCGACAGTTCCGCCGGCCGGTGCTTGATACGATCGCCGAGGCCAAGATAGGAGAGGATTTCGGTGGCGCGTTTGACAGTCTCGGAGCGCTTGAGGCCACTGATCATCTGCGGCAGCATGACATTTTCGAGTGCGGAGAATTCCGGCAGCAGCCGGTGCGACTGATAGACAAAGCCGATGTCGGTGCGGCGAATCTGGGTTCGCTCGATGTCGGATAATCCGGACGTAGGCGTGCCGCCGATATACACCTCGCCATCATCGGGGGTCTCCAACAGGCCTGCGATATGCAACAGCGTCGACTTGCCGGCGCCCGACGGCGCCACCAGCGCGACCGACTGTCCCGCCCACAGCGCAAGCTTGGCGCCGTTGAGAATGGTCAGCGTCGTTTCCCCTTGCGTGTACTGACGTTTTATCTCGTGGAGATAGACGACCGGTACATCTTCCTCCCCCTGCTCCATCTCGTCCTCACTCGTATCGGAGCGCGTCGACGGGATCGAGGCGGGCGGCACGCCATGATGGATACAGCGTCGCGAGGAAGGACAGCGTCAGCGCCATGATCACGACCGCGCTGGTCTCGCCGAAATCGATTTCGGCCGGCAGCTTGGAGAGAAAATAAAGCTCCGGCGAAAACAATTCGGTGCTGGTGAGCCAGGACAGAAACTGTCGGATCGACTCGATATTCAGGCAGATCAGCATACCGACGAAAAGCCCGGTCAGGGTGCCGACCACACCGATCGAAGCCCCCGTGATCAGGAACACCCGCATGATCGATCCCTGCGAAGCGCCCATGGTGCGCAGGATCGCAATATCGCTGCCCTTGTCCTTCACCAGCATGATCAGGCCCGAGACGATATTGAGCGCCGCGACCAGCACGATCATGGTGAGGATCAGGAACATCACGTTGCGCTCGACCTGGAGCGCATTGAAGAAAGTCGAGTTGCGCTGCCGCCAGTCCACCAGGAACACCGGCCGTCCGGCGGCCTCGGTCACGGTCTTGCGGAAGCCGTCGATCTTGTCGGGATTGGTGGTGAACACCTCGATCGCGGTCACGTCATTGGGGCGATTGAAATAAGCCTGCGCCTCCGCAAGCGGCATGAACACGAAGCTCCCGTCATATTCGGTCATGCCGATCTCGAACACGGCCGCGACTTTGTAAGGTTTGATACGCGGCGTCGTGCCCATCGGGGTTACCGCCCCCTTTGGCGAGACCAAGGTGACGCTGTCTCCGGCGTGCAGCGACAGCTGGTCGGCAAGTCGGCGGCCGATCGCGACGCCCTGCCCTTCGTCGAATCCCTCGAGCGTGCCTTGTTTAATGTTCTTGGCGATCGAGGTGAGGTTGTTGAGATCGTCGGCGCGAATGCCGCGAATGAGCACGCCGGAGGCATTGAACGGTGAGTTTGCCAGTCCCATGCCGTCCACCACAGGCGCGGCCAGCCGGATGCCCGCGACCTGGCTGATGCGCTCGGAGACGTCCTTCCAGTCGGTCAGCGGCGATTCGAGCGGCTGCACCAAAAGATGCCCGTTGAGGCCGAGAATCTTGTCCAGCAATTCCTTGCGAAACCCGTTCATGACGGCCATCACGATGATCAGCGTCGCAACGCCGAGCATGATGCCGAGGAACGAGAAACCGGCGATGACGGAGATGAATCCTTCCTTGCGACGTGCCCGCAAATAGCGCCCGGACAACAGCCATTCGAATGGCGCGAAAGGTGGGGTTCGAACTGGCTCGCTCATGGTTTCATCCATAGATCGATTTTCACACGATTCGGGCTAATTGTGGCCGCGATTGCCGGACATTCCGGCACGCGCAGTGGATAATTCGTCATGCGCTCAGCCGCGCCAGCACCTCGGCCGGACTCAAATTCTCGCGCGATCCATCGCTGCGCCGCTTAAGCTCGAGCTTGCCTTCGGCGAGGCCCTTCGGGCCCACCAGAATCTGCCAGGGAATGCCGATCAGGTCGGCGGCGGCAAACTTGGCGCCGGCGCGCTGGTCGGTGTCGTCGTACAAGACATCGACGCCCTTGGCCGTGAGTTCGCGATAAAGCCGTTCGCACGCGGCGTCGGTGTCTTCGGCGCCCTGCTTCAAATTCAGGATCGCCGCCCGGAACGGCGCCACCGCTTCCGGCCATTTGATGCCGGCATCGTCATGGCAGGCTTCGATGATCGCGCCGACCAGCCGCGAGACCCCGACGCCGTAGGAGCCGCCATGGACCGCGACCTCGGCCCCGTCGGCGCCCGCAACCATGGCCTTCATCTTGTCTGAATATTTGGTGCCAAAGTAGAAAATCTGGCCAACCTCGATGCCCCTTGTGCGCACTTTCTTCTCGGCGGGAACTTCGCGGTCGAAGCGGTCGGCGTCGTGGACGTCTTCGGTCGCGGCGTAAACCGAGGTCCATTGCTCGATGATCGGTGAGAGATCGCCGTCGTAGTCGATCTCCTCGCCGGGCACCGGCAGATCGAGCACGTCGCTGTCGCAATAGACCGCCGACTCGCCGGTCTCCGCGAGCACGATGAATTCGTGGCTGAGGTCGCCGCCGATCGGGCCGGTCTCCGCGCGCATCGGGATCGCCTTCAGTCCCATCCGCGCGAAGGTACGCAAGTACGCGATGAACATCCTGTTATAGGAGCGCCGAGCCGCCGCTTCGTCGATGTCGAATGAATAAGCATCCTTCATCAGGAATTCGCGACCGCGCATGACGCCGAACCGGGGACGCTGCTCGTCGCGGAACTTCCACTGGATATGATAGAGATTGAGCGGCAGGCTTTTGTACGATTTCACGTAAGCGCGGAAAATCTCGGTGATCATTTCCTCGTTGGTCGGGCCGAACAGCAATTCGCGCTTGTGCCGGTCGGTGATCCGCAGCATCTCCGGACCATAGGCATCGTAACGGCCGCTTTCGCGCCAGAGGTCAGCCAATTGCAGCGTCGGCATCAACAATTCGATGGCGCCGGCACGATCCTGTTCCTCACGAACGATCTGCTCGATCTTCTTCAGCACCCGCAGGCCCAGCGGCAGCCAGGCATAAATGCCGGCGGCTTCCTGCCGCATCATGCCAGCACGCAGCATCAGGCGATGCGACACGATCTCGGCCTCCTTCGGATTCTCCTTTAGGATGGGTAGAAAGAACCGCGATAATCGCATGGGCATACTCAAAGAATCGGTAGAACACGGGAGAGCCGCAGTGAAACCGGATCGGGCCCGAAAACACAAGGGCGCGCATCAACCAAAGCCGCTAAGGCAGCGGATTTCCTGCCGTTTTTCCGGTGATCTTAACCGGGCGATTAAGGCGGGGGCGAGAACAATCGCACCCCCCTCGGCGCGCCGGAACGTCGAAGTCGCCTTCAGCGCGATCTTTTCAAAATCGGTCACCAGGCGTCCGCGCCCGGCACGGCCTTGCGCTCCCGCAGCAAGAAGTCGCCGCTGCCGACCGGGCCAAACCACGACCTGGAACCTCGCCCTGTCGGAATGGATATGGTTGCCCGTGGCGCGCCGCAGCCAGCCGGAACGTGGCGCGCACGGCCCCGACGATGAACAGACTACCCTTCGACACCATCAGCCTCACATCTTCGCGCCGGAACGCTTTTTCACGTGCGTCTGGCCGTCCGAATTATCCGCGCCGGCAGGGCCTTGCGCGCCCACGCCCATCACCTCCAACGAGAGCTTCACATTGCCGGCCTTTTCGAACTCGCTCAATAGCCAAACCTTTGTCAAGCGGACGCATCGTCATCACGCCATTGCTCATGGCCATCTCATGGACCTCGATCTTGGCGGCGACATCGCCCGAGCCGCCCATCAGCCGATCCGCCACGGAGCCGTTATTCTCGATGGTCAGATAGCCGGCCCCGATTTTGGCGCCGCCCGGCGTGGCGCGGCTCCAGGCTTGCGAGATCACGAGATCGCCGAGCTGGAACTCCTCGGCGCGCGCAGGCGCGGCGAACAGCGCTGCGAGGAAAGCGGCGCAGGCCATTGATATGAACCCTAATCTTTCGATTTGCATTTTGGTGTCCCTCTTTGATCGCTTTCAACGAACAGGTTGCATCGGCGGGCTGGAAAGATTTGCGGTGGTATGAATTCAGCAATTTACAAAAAGTGGATTGCGGGATGCAACGTACCGAGCAGTCCGACAACAGCAAAAATCATCAACGCCAAAGCGATTTCGATCATACTGTTACACGCAAGTCGACGAAGCACCATGAGCTGCGGCTCATTGACCGACGGGAGGGCAAGCCGCGGCGCCAGCCAAAACCGATTGGCCGCAGCAATCAAGAGCATTATGGCAAACAGCGCCAGCTTCAAGATCAGGAGCCTTCCGTAACCGGTGACGATCAACGCGTGCCAGGATCCGACCAGAATCCAAGCGTTGACGATCCCGGTTGCAAAAACCACAACGACAATCACGATGCCCATCGCCGAAAAGCGCCGTGTGGCGTCCCCCGCAAATGGCAGGCCCGCCTGGATCTGATCGCGTCCCACTGCCGACAACAGAAGTACCAGCGATACAAGACCTCCCATCCAAATTGCGGCGGCAAAGAGGTGGAATATGTCGGCGGCCAGATGCAAGACTCCGATTTCGCCCGCTGTCGATCCCGCGTGCCCGGTCCAGGCCAAGGCCGCGATCAGGCCCAGCGACATTGCCAGCGCCAGCCCCCGCGCCAACGCAAAGCGGTCGTACGCCAGACAACCGGCCAAAATGACCGCCAGCGCGAAGCGGATTTGCGCGACGAATCCGAATTGTGTCTCATTCACCACCGTCGCCAGCACATCCGGAGTCATGGACTGTCCCGGCGGGAGACCACTCATCGAGGCTGCCGCCAACAACAGCCAAATCATGCCGGATGCTGTTGATATCGCGAGGCAGATCCAGGCAACGCGAAGGGTTTGCGTGCGAACAATGATCGCGGCCGGTCTCGCCGAAGCCGAGACGGCCTCGGCGACCAATGTCCGGAAGGTCAGACTTCCCGTAATGGTCGCCGTGGTAGCAAAGTGTATTGCGCGAACGACGACCAGGGGACCGTCGATTCCCGCTCCGAGCCAGTTCATTGGCTTGTCCCTGGGCTTTACGGGCCGACCTGAAAGGTGAAATTACCGTCGGTCGTGTGCGTATCCAACGAGAGGACGCGCCAAGTGACATGGTATGTTCCAGCGCCCCCTGAGCGTAGCGATATCGACATCTGTTCACCGCTGACACGGGTTTTGCCGGTATCGACCCGTTCACCGGCGGAGTTGGTCACGCTGATGGTGCTGAAAGCCGGTTCCAGTTTTTGAGTGAACCAAAGCGTCACCTGGCGCGGAGCGGCGGCGACCTTGTTGCCGACACGCGGTTCGGCATGATCGAGAAAGGCATGCGCTCGGGCGCTACCCGTTGGGGACAAGAGCAACGGAAGCATCAATCCGGCAAAAAAAGATGAACGGCGCATGATCAATTCCCTCCAAACGGCGTTGCGAGTAGCGGGGCATTGCCAAAGATCGGCCTCCCGATCCCGCGCGGATCGATATCGTCAAGGTAGAAGTGCAGTTGCGCGATCAGGCCGACACTGGTCCCGCTCTGCCGGTTGATCGGAATGAGGGCTTCGATACCGAACTGAAACGTATTTCCGACCCCAGAGAAATCCCGGATTGATGTGCCGGTAGTCAGGGTCCCGGAAGTAAAGGTATTCGAGACCGGCGTCTGCAACGTCGCTTCAACCAGCGGAATGAACCGATTGATAAAATCCGGCAGGCCGAGATCGTAAACTGCTGATTTGAGATAGGGCATGCTGTATTGAATCGTCCCACCCCAATTCAAAACTCGCGGATGGAATTTCGTATCGATCGCCGGATCGCCACTGTCAGGGTCGATTCCGAAGGTGGTGGTCGAACGCTCGCCCGGAATCGCATAACCAACCTGTCCCGTAATGGCGACCGGTCGAATCCAGGACAGTGTGTCGGGAAGATCACCCAACCCTTTGCCGAAATACAGTGTCGGTGTGTAGGTGTTGAAGGGGTCCGCGCCGACGCGTGCCGCACCGGTCCCACCCCATTCGACGCCGAGACCGACCGACATCACGAACTCATGCTCTGGGTCCTTGAAGACCCGGTATTTGAATGTTGTCTCCAGATTTTGAAATCCGTTGGCTCCCATACCGCTCGGCCCTCCGGGCGGGCTGAAGTGGCTATAGATTGATCCAAAAGATACCGCGAACGCCTCGGTGATTCGCTTGGAAAACTCGCCCGAAATATCGCATTGCTTAAAGGAAGGATCGTCGCCGGTCTTGAAGGCGGCGACCGTCGGTATTGAAAGTTCGTCGTTGACGCCGGGATCATCGATGCCAAGCGTGGCCGGGAAGAAGCGGTTGCCGACAATTTCGTGGGCAAAGCTTTCACCGAGGGGAACGACATTATTGCGAGCCCTGACAGGCCCGCCCGCAAACGGCGCATCGACATGAAAATTCTCCGCATCTGTTGAGTGGTGAACGCATCGAAGCGGCCAACGGCCGCCAAGTTCACGTCAACTGCGGTGGCGCCCGGGCCTGGGCGTGAGAACCGGTTCGAGAACCGACCAGGTCAGCGACGCTGTCGAACCAAACCACCTGCTCGGGCTGGTGACTGGGCGTCGTGACAACGGTCTGCGGCGTGTCGACGGGTGCCCCGGTGTGAAGCACACTGCAAACCGAGCAGCAGCCGTCATGGGCGCGAGGCTGGCCGGTTGTATCGCTCTGGCCAGTGTGTCCCTGCGCGGAAGCCGTGTCGGCGTGACAAATAACGGCCGTCTGCAGCGGATCGGAGGCGGCGATGCTGGCCGCCCAGCATGCGCCGATCGGTGCGAAGATCTGCACCGCCAGGGCAACCAGGACGATCGGAAGAAATTTCCTCAGCCGCCGCCGCATCGCGAATCCCACCTTCCCCAACACTGCCAATTAATCATGCACCGAGCAGGGTGTCGAGATCGCCGTCCCCGCGATGGGCGTCAGGCACGATCATGCGTTTCAAGAGTAACGCCCTCGCTTGGTATGCCAGGACATCACCAGACCCCGACGGTACTGTTGGGCGCGCGCGCTATTTTCAAAGCTCAGCCGCGCCACTGGTAACCTTGCCCGGACTCCGAGTTCAGCACTCTTACGCAACCCGGGGTGGCGAAATTCCGATCATTTCGTTGACTGCTCGAATTTTGAACAATCGTTGCTGAAAATGATGACAAGACGAAAAAGATGGTCTAACACTGCAGCTTCAGACTGACCGCAAGGTTTTAAGTCTGGTGGTCCAAGTCTCGGGAGGAGCCCTGGCGCGCACAAGCAGCGTCGCCCCGTCCATCAAGATCAAATCCAAATCATCGGGGAAATAGGGTCGACACAATTTTCAGAGCAGGGCTTCTCGCCCTGCTTTTTTTTCAGAGCAGGGCTTCTCGCCCAGCTCTTTTTTCGAGATGCTCTTCTGCAAGATTTGGACAAATCGCTGCACTGTGCGTTTCAAGACGAAGCGGAAGTGATGGCAAACACCAATCTGATCCAGCACAGTTTCGAACTGGCCGCGGAGCGTTGCGAGGATTTGACGCCGCTGGTCTACCGCCGCCTGTTCCGCGAACACCCTGAAGCCGAAGCCATGTTCCGGCACGAGGAGAACGACCTCGTCAAGGGTTCAATGCTGGCCCTGACCATCGACGCGATGCTGGATCTCGCCGGCGATCGCAACGGCAACTTTCGCATGATCAGTTGCGAGGTGCAGTCGCACGACGCCTATGGCACGCCGCGCGAACTGTTCGGAAAATTCTTTGGCGTGATCGCTGATACGATGCGCGAGATTCTCCGGACCGAATGGTCGCCCGAGATTGAAGATGCCTGGCGGAAGCTGCTCGGCGAGATCGACGAGTTCATCGCGCAAAGCGAAGTACCGGTTGACGGCTGATTTCCATCCCGCTTCCGGAAATTCGATCCGATGTCCGCCCTCCCCTCCACGAGCCCTTAGGCGGAGCAAGAACTCAACGGCGGATGTACGGCCGAAATGGTTTCACCGACAAGCGGTTCTCGCTCGTTCTGCGCGGGACGAGGCCTGAGCAAGTACCACAGGTCAGAGCAGGTGGCGTGAATGCCATAAATGTGAGACACTGCAGTCTTCCGTGGCGCAACATAAACGACGCCATCGGGCAACAAATATTAAAAGCGAGGGAGCAAGCAATGTCCGCGAACGACAAATCTCTAAAGACCAGGCGTGATCTTCTTCAGACGGCGGCGACCGCCGGCGCGGCGACGGCCCTGCTCGGCGGATTAGGTGTCAGCCCAGCGCTGGCGGCGGAAGTGGGACGTTCGGAGAAGCCACTGAAGGCCGCGTTCTCCAATGCAGGCCTGCAGGCAACATGGTGTGCGCAGGGCAAGCAGGCGGCCGAATATTGGGGCAAGCTGTTCAACGTCGAGGTCACTTGGTTTGACGGTCAACTCGACGCCGTCAAACAGCGCGCCGCCATCGACAACATGGCCTCACAGAAATGGGACTTCGTCGCCATCCAGGCGTTCGGTATCGGCACGCTGACCCAGCCCGTGCAGAAGATGATCGATGCCGGCACGCCTGTCATCGACATGGACACGCTGATCGCACCGCTCGACCAGATCAATGTCCACTCGTTTCTCGCGCCCGACAATGAATTCATGGGGGCCTCGGTGACGCAGGCGCTGGTCGGCGCCATCGGCGGCAAGGGCAAGGTGATCATGACACAGGGCGCGCTCGGCCACACCGGCGCACAAGGCCGCGCCAAGGGCTTCAACTCGGTCGTCAAGCAGTATCCAAACATCGAGGTGCTCGATACCCAGCCGGCGGACTGGGACGTCTCGAAGACGGCGCGGCTATGGGAGACCTACCTCACCAAATACCCGCAGATCGACGCGGCCTTCTTCCACAATGACGACATGGCACTTGCCGCCTACAACATCATGAAGGCGCACAACCGTACCAACATCCTGATTGGCGGGGTCGATGCCATGCCGCCGGCGATCCAGGCGGTGAGCGAAGGCCGTATGTTCGCCACCGTCCGCAACCCATCGTGCCGTATCCACGGCGGCGCCATTATCGCCGGCATCGCCGCCGTAACCGCGGGAGAAAAGAGCGGACAGGGCATCCCGAAGAGCGTCGTGACGGACGGTCCGGTCGTGACCAAAGCCAACGCGGCTGGAATGCAATGGATGGAGGATCATTTCCTGATCTGAGCCCTGTATGCCGCAAGGCCGCTCGCCCATCCTCGAACTGCACCAGATCACGAAGGCCTTCGGCGGCGTCGAGGCGCTCCGTGGGGTCGACTTCGCGCTCTCCGCCGGCGAGATCCATGGTCTCGTCGGCGAAAACGGCGCGGGGAAGAGCACGCTGATGAAGATCATTGCCGGTGTTCATGCGGAATTCTCGGGCCGTTTCGTGCTCGATGGGCGGGAGACCCGTTTTCGATCGGTCCGCGACGCGCGCGCGGCCGGCATCGCCATGGTCCATCAGGAACTCAGCGTCGCGCCCGATTTGTCGGTGGCCGAGAACGTGTTTCTCGGGGCGCAGCCGACCAATCGCTTCGGCGTCATGCAGTGGCGGCGCATGGCGCGCGAAGCCGGTGAACAACTCGCCCGATTCGGTATCGACGTCGATCCGCTTTCCCGGCTCGGCGACCTGCCGATCGGCTTGCAGCAGTTGATCGAGATCGCCCGCGTTTTGTCGTCCGGCGCGCGCATCATCATCCTCGATGAGCCAACCTCGGCGCTCTCGCCGCCGGAGGTGGAGCGCCTGTTTGCGACCTTGCGACAGCTGCGGGACGAAGGCACCAGCATCGTCTTCATTTCCCATTTCATCGAGGACATCCTGCACGTCTCGGACACGGTGACGGTTTTCCGCAACGGCAGGAAGGTCATCGAAGCGCAGGCGGCCGCGACCAGCAAGGCTGCCCTGATCGAAGCGATGATCGGCAAGGGCCACGAGGCGCTCGAGGAAAGCTATACCGACGATATCACGCTGCCGCCGCCGAGCGATCGGCCGGTGGTGCTGAAGGCAAGCCGGCTCTCGCTCGCCCGCAGCCTCCAGGACGTCACCTTCGACGTACGCTCCGGCGAAGTCCTTGGCATTTACGGCTTCATGGGATGCGGGCAACTCGAATTGGCACGGATCCTCTTCGGCAAGCTCGGGCCCGACCAAGGTACCCTGGTCGTGGCTGGCGGCGAGAAGGCCTTCCGCAGCACCGCCGATGCGCGGCGGGCCGGCATAGCGTTCGTTCCCGAGAGCCGCCGCGCCATGCTCTTCCACCAGGAGCCGGTCTACAAGAACATCTCGATCAGCATCCTCGATCGCATTTCACGCCTGTTTCTCAAGCCGTCACGCGAGCGGTCGATCGCCATGAGGCGAGTCCAGCAGTTGCAGATCAGGCCGGCGGCCGTCGAACTCGAGCTCGGCATGCTGTCCGGCGGCAACCAGCAGAAAGTCGCCCTTGCGAAGTGGCTGAGCTATCCGCCGCGTCTTCTGGTGCTGTGCGAGCCGACGCGCGGGATGGACGTTGGCGCGAAGAACGACGTGATCAACATCATCCGCGATCTGCGCGCGCAGGGACTTGCCATTATCGTGCTCTCGACCGAACCCGAGACGATTCTTTCGCTCGCCGATCGCATCATCGTCCTCAAGCGCGGCGCGGTGGTGCGCGAATTCAGCAACGAGGCGATCAGCAAGGACCGTCTGATGGAAGCGGCGTGAGGAGACCGATATGGTGACGGGTGAAAGCGTAACAGCGGCGGATCGCAAGCGACCGCGCAAGATCGCCGCCATGTTGCGCTCCCAGATGCGCAATGTCGCGCCGTTCCTGACGCTGATATGCCTCAGTGCCTTCTTCGCCGCCGCGAGTCCTTCCTTTGCGACGCTCGACAACCTCGGCAATATTCTGACCCAGGTTTCGGTCACGGGCATCATCGCCGTCGGCCTCACCTTCGTGATCCTCTGCGCCGAGATCGACCTGTCGATCGCGAGCATCGCCAACGTCACGGGCATTGCGGTCGCTTATTTCACCGCGCAGGAATCCTACGTGAACATCGCCAACATCCCGATGCCCGGGTGGGCGGCGATCCTGCTGGCGCTGGCGCTATGCGCGATGCTCGGCCTCGTCAACGCGCTTGGGCTCACGGTCATCGGCATCCCTTCCTTCATCATGACGCTCGCGATGATGCAGATCGCAGCCGGCATATCGGCACTGCTGGTGCGCGGGCAGATTGCCTACAAGGTGCCCGATCTCGTCACAATACTCGGATCATCATCGATCGGCGGCGTACCCTGGATCGTGATCGTAGCCGCATTGATGCTGCTCGGCGGCCATCTGGTCCTCACCTACACACGCTTTGGCCGCTACATTTACATGGTCGGCGGCAATCGCGAGGCGGCGGAATATTCCGGACTCAATGTCAAATTGATTCTCGGCAGTGTCATGGTCATCTCGGCGATCTGCTCCGGCATCGGCGGCATGCTGGGAGTCGCACATTTCGGAAGCGCGCAACAGAACGAGTTCGACACCTACCTGCTCGATTCGATCGCCGCCGTCGTGGTCGGCGGCACGAGCCTGTTCGGCGGCCGCGGCGGCATCGGCAATACCATTGTCGGCCTGTTCGTGCTTGGCGTCCTCAACAATGGACTCGACCACGTCAACATCGACAGCTTCCTGAAAATACTGATCCGTGGTGTCATCCTGCTCGCGGCGCTCGTCATCAATGTCTATGCGCAGAGGTGGCGGGACCGGGCTGTCGAATAGGTCGATACTGCAGCCAGACTTACGGATTCAATCCCGCTCGAGGAAATTCGATCCGATGTCGGCTTTCTTCTTGATCGGATCGTAATCGCAATAGACGCTGTCGGCGACGAGCGTGTAGCTGGCAATGGTCGTGTTCTTGTCGAGCTTCACCGAGTTCAATCCGATCACCGCGGTATGGGTCCCGGTATTCCATTTGAACGGGGTTGTGCTCTGTACCTTTTCACAGGCTGCAACCGCTTCCGCAAGCACATAACCTTCAACGAAGGCTTTGATGGTCCGGAGTTGGACAGACATCTTCCATTCGATATAGAACGACGCTGCCAAGCCGGCGATCGCCAGAACCAAAAGTCCGACGATGGTCCTTTGAAAAATCATTCGCTCTCCCAGCCTGCAAAAGTAGATCGGTCAGAGCGGAATCCCCATAAGCTTCGACAGCCGCTCGACATTCAGATAGCCCGCATTATAGGCCAGCATCGCGGCAGCGAAAATGACTGCCGATATCACCGTGGTCCAGATCAGCTTGCGGCCCATCTGGCTCGCGACCGGTGCGCCCGGATCGGTGCCCGCCGCTCCGCCGCCGTCCTCGTGCTGGCTGCGGATCCCGAACGGCAGCGTCACGAACAGCACGATCCACCACAGCACGAAGTAGATCGCGAACCCGGTGGAGATGGTGTAGACCATCGCTAAGCCTCAGGCCTGTTCGATTTCGACGAGCGCGCCGGAAAAATCCTTCGGGTGCAGAAACAACACCGGCTTGCCATGAGCGCCGATCCTGGGCTGCCCGTCGCCGAGCACCCGCGCGCCCTCCTTGATCAGGATGTCGCGCGCCGCGATGATATCGGGCACGTCGTAGCAGATGTGGTGAATGCCGCCGTCGGCGTTGCGCTCGAGAAATTTGGCGATCGGCGAGGCTTCGCCGAGCGGCTGAATGAATTCGATCTTGGTGTTGGGCAGCGTTACGAACACGGTAATCACGCCGTGCTCCGGCAACGGCACCGCCGCCGAGATATCGGCGCCAAACGCCGCGCCATAGATCCTGGCGGCCTGTTCGGCGTCCTTGACCGCGATCGCCACATGATTGAGCCGGCCCAGCATGACACTCTCTCCGCCTTGAAATTAGACCATCAGGACGTGAACGTAACACAATGGCTTCTTGCCCCACTGCTCATTGATTGTGGCGCGCACCGCCCGGCGCACCGACTCGGCCATCGCGTCGGCATCGCGCCGGCGGGCCCGCGGCAGGCCCTCCACGGTCGACACCACGGTGTCGAACACGATCTCGTCGATGATTTCTCCCGCGGTATTCTTCTCGGGTATTCCGACCAGATCAATCTCAGGGTCGTCGGCCAGTTCGCCCTTTTCGGTCACCGCAATCGCCACGAAAGCGCAGCCGGCGAAGGCCATGCGGCGGCGCTCGACCACGGCACGCGATTTGGAATCCTCGAGAATCGAACCGTCCTTGTAGAGCCGTCCCGACGGCAGCTCCTCGATGACGCCCGGATCGCCCGGACCTAATTTGACCAGATCGCCGTTGCGGCAGATCAGAACCTTCGGCACGCCGGCGGCCCGCGCCAGTTTTGCATGTTCAAACAGGTGCAACGCCTCGCCGTGCACGGGAATCAGCAATTGCGGACGCACCCATGAAATCATGTCGCGGAGCTCGTCGCGGCGCGGATGGCCGGAGACATGCACGAGGTGGGTGCGGTCGGTAATCACCTCGATACCCTGCTTGATCAGGCCATTGATGATGCCGCCCACCGCCTTCTCGTTGCCGGGGATGGTGCGTGAGGAAAAGATCACGCAATCGCCCTTGTTGAGCGTCACCTGCGGATGATCGTCATTGGCAATGCGCGACAGCGCCGCACGCGGCTCGCCCTGGCTCCCGGTGCACAGCGCCAGCACCTTGTCGGGGGGAAAATGGCCATAAAGGTCGGCGCCGCGGAAGTTCTGCACGCCGTCGAGATAGCCGGTTTCGCGCGCCACCTGGACGACGCGCTCCATGGCGCGGCCGACCACCACGACCTCGCGCCCGGCCGCCTTCGCCGCGTCCGCGACCGCCCGCAGCCGCGCGACGTTGGAAGCAAAGGTGGTGACGGCGACGCGCCCTTTGGCCGCCTTCACCAGTTCGATGATAGTCTTGGCGACTTCGGCTTCCGACGGTGAGCGCCCTTCCCGCACGGCGTTGGTGGAATCGCCGATCAGCGCCAGCACGCCGGAATCGCCGAGCTCGCGCAGCCGCCGTTCGTCCGTGGGCACGCCGATGATCGGCGTCGGATCGATCTTCCAGTCGCCGGTATGCAGCACGGTGCCGGCGGAGGTACGGATCGCCAGGGCATGGGATTCCGGAATCGAATGCGCGACCGGAATGAACTCGACATTGAACGGCCCGAGATCGATCCGGCCGCCCGACGGCACCACCTTCACCGGAATTTTCGGCGGATTGCGCTCGGAGGCGCATTTGGCCTCGAACAATGCCGCGCTGAATTTGGTCGCATAGATCGGGCATTGCAGCTTCGGCCACAGATCCATGATGGCGCCGAAATGGTCTTCATGGGCATGGGTCAACACAAGGCCAATGAGATTCTTCCGCTCCTTTTCCAGGAAACGGATATCGGGCATGATCAGATCGATGCCGGGCAGATGCTCCTCATCGCCAAAGGACACGCCGAGGTCGACCGCGAGCCAGGCGCGTTGATGGCGATTGCCGAGCCCGTAGATCGACAGGTTCATGCCGATTTCGCCGACACCGCCGAGCGGCGCAAAGGTCAGTTCATCCGGTCGCGCCATCAGGCTGTTCCCACCGACGCCACCGAGCCGAAATAGACATCGCCGGCCGATATCGGCACCCGCTTGCCGTCCGGCGTCCGGACGATCATGCAGCCCTGCTCATCGACCGTATCGAATGTCCCTTCCACGATGGTGCCGCCGGTGTGGATCGCGACCCGCTGTCCAAGTCCGGCCGCGCGTTCGAGCCAGAGCCGCCGGATCTCGCCAAAGCCGCGGCCCTGGTCCCAGATACCGCGAAATTCCACCCAGCAGTCCGACAGCACCGCGAACAATTCCTCCGCCCCGATATTGACGCCCAGCGCCGCCAGCGAGGTCGCGGGCGTCGGCATGCCCTCCGGTGCTCCGACGACATTGGTGCCGATGCCGACCACGACCGCCAGCCTATCCGCCACGGCCTCTGCTTCCAGCCCGATGCCCACGAGCTTTTGTCGCCCGGCCAAGACGTCGTTGGGCCATTTCAGCGAAAACTTCATATCTTCCGATCCCGCCGACCGCAGCGACGCTTCGACGCTTACCTTTTGCAGCGCTGTCTCGATCGCAAGTCCGGCGGCAAAGCCCAGGGTCGCCGCGACGGCAGGCGATACGTCCATCACTTCGAGAACAGTGCTGGCGAGGTTACCACGCGGTGCAATCCAGGGTCGATGCCGGCGTCCACGTCCCGCCGTCTGTTCCGACGTCACAAACCACATCGGTCCGCGCTCGCCGGCGCGGGCGCGCGCGAGCGCTTCCGTATTCGTCGAGCCGGCACTGTCGAAGGCAGCAAGCCGGTAACCCGCCGAGACGGCTCGAGGACCGAGCGAGAATGCCATTTAAAACAGCGACTTCGCCGCTGCCGTCGCGACGCTGACGAGCGGCCCCGGATAGACGAAGAAGAAGATGTTGAACAGGCCCGCCACCGCCAGCACCGTGCGCAATTCCATCCGCATCGGGTCGAGTTTGCCGAGCGGCTCGTCGAAATACATCACCTTGATGATGGTGAGATAGTAAAATGCGCCGACCACGCTGGCGAGCACGCCGACCACGGCCAGCGTGAACAGTCCGGCCTTGATGGCAGCGACGAACACGTACCATTTGGCGAAGAATCCCGCCAAGGGCGGAATGCCCGCAAGTGAAAACAGCAGCATCGCGAAGAAGAATGCCAGCAACGGATTGGTGCGCGAAAGTCCTGCGAAATCGCTGATATTCTCGACATGCTGACCGTTGCGCTTCATGGTCAGGATGACAGCGAAGGAGCCTAGCGTCATCGCCACATAGATCGAGATATAGACCAATACGCCCTGCGCGCCCTCTGCCGTTCCGGCGGCGAGCCCCACCAGCGCGAAGCCCATATGGCCGATCGAGGAATAGGCCATCAGTCGCTTGATGTTCTTCTGGCCGATGGCGGCGAACGATCCCAGCACCATCGAGGCGATCGCGACGAACACCACGATCTGCTGCCACTGCGACATGATGCCCGGAAACGCCGTCAGCGCCACACGCGTGAATACCGCAAGGGCTGCGACCTTCGGCGCGGAAGCAAAGAATGCGGTGACCGGGGTCGGTGCGCCCTCATAGACGTCGGGCGTCCACATGTGGAACGGCACCGCCGAAACCTTGAAGCAAAGCCCTGCGAGCAGAAACACGAGACCGAACACGACGCCGACGCTGCCGGTCTTCACCCCCGCGGCGATGCCGGCGAAGCTCACGGTACCGGTAAAGCCGTAGATCAGCGAGGCGCCATACAGCAGCATGCCCGATGACAGCGCGCCCAGCACGAAATACTTCAGGCCGGCTTCGGTGGATTTCGCGTTGTCGCGGTTGCTCGCCGCGACCACGTAGAGCGCAAGGCTCATCAGTTCGAGGCCGAGATAGAGCATGATCAGGTCGCCGGCCGAGATCAGCACCATCATGCCCAGCGACGAGAGCAGCACCAAGATGGAATATTCGAAAATACGGCGGGACGGATCGTCCAGAAATTCCGCCGAGAGGATCAGCGTCGCCGCCGAACCGATCAGCGCCAATATCTTCAGGAACCGGGCAAAATCATCGACGATGAAGCTGCCGCTGAACGTCGTCAGCTTTCCCGCCGGCAACCAAAGCTCGAGCACGCCCGTCAGCACCAGCAGGCAAACCGCTAGGCCGGTGACGAGGCTCGTCGTCTGTGGCCCGCGATAGGCTCCCACCATCAGCAGCAGCATGGCGCCGGCCGCCAGCACCAGTTCCGGCAGCACGGGCAGCAACTGATAACCTGCACTCTCAAAGCTCATGGCGCGTTGTCCTGACCCGGAGCCTCCTCGATTCCGAACGAATCAGAACCGAAGAAACTCCATCCTGTTTGTTTGACGCGTTTTCATCACGCGAACCAGTTCACTGCAGCAGCGCGGCTGCCTTCACGGTAGCCACTGCGGTGCTGTAATTGTTGACGAGTTGCTGCACCGACGCCGCCGACATATCGAGCACCGGCTTCGGATAAAAGCCGAACAGAATGGTGAGAGCCACCAACGGCATCAGCGTCAGGCTCTCGCGGAATGTGAGATCCCTGATGCTCGCCAGCGACGGTTTTGTCAGGGCACCGAACACCACCTTGCGATAGAGCCACAGCGCGTAGCATGCCGACAGGATCACACCCAGCGTGGCAAAGAAAGCGGTGGGGATCGAGACCTTGAAGGTGCCGATCAGCGTCATGAATTCACCGACGAAACCGCTAGTGCCGGGCAGACCGACATTGGCCATGGTGAAAACCATGAACACCATCGCGTAGAGCGGCATGCGGTTGACGAGGCCGCCATAGGCCGTGATCTCGCGGGTGTGCAGGCGGTCGTAGACGATGCCCACACAAAGGAACAGCGCACCCGACACGATGCCGTGCGACACCATCTGGAACACACCGCCGGCCACACCTTGCGTGGTGCCGGCGAAAATTCCCATGGTGACGAAGCCCATATGCGCCACGGAGGAATAGGCAATCAGCTTCTTGATGTCTTCCTGCATCAAAGCGACCAGCGAGGTGTAGATGATGGCAATGGTCGAGAGCGAGAAAATCAGCGGCGCGAATTCATGCGACGCGATCGGAAACATCGGCAGCGAGAACCGCAGGAAGCCGTAGCCGCCCATCTTCAGCAGGATCGCGGCCAGGATTACCGAGCCAGCGGTCGGCGCCTCGACATGCGCATCCGGCAGCCAGGTATGCACCGGCCACATCGGCATCTTTACCGCAAAGGACGCAAAAAACGCCAGCCACGCCCAGGTCTGCAAGGACCGTGGCACCGCGGTGTGCATCAGGGTCGGAATGTCGGTGGTGCCGGCGTTCCAGTACAGCGCCATGATGGCGAGCAGCATCAGCACCGAGCCGAGCAGCGTGTAGAGGAAGAACTTGAAGGAGGCATAGACCCGGCGCGGCCCGCCCCAGACCCCGATGATCAGGAACATCGGGATCAGGCCGCCCTCGAAGAACAGATAGAACAGCACGAGGTCGAGCGCCGAGAAGGTGCCGACCATCAGCGTTTCCAGGATCAGGAACGCCATCATGTATTCGCGCACCCGTACCTGCACCGATTTCCAGCTCGCGATGATGCAGAACGGCATCAATGCGGTGGTCAGGATCACGAATGGCAGCGAGATGCCGTCGACGCCCATGTGATAGGTGATGCCGCTGGCGAGCCACGACGCCTTCTCGACGAACTGGAAGTCCGGCTGCGCCGGATCGAAGCGCCAGACCAGGATCAGCGACACGCCGAAGTTGATCAGGGTGGTCCACAACGCGATCCAGCGTGCATTGCGATTGGCCGCTTCGTCGCCGCCTCGCGCAAGCACATAGACAAGGACCGTACCGAACACCGGCAGGAAGGTGACGACGGAGAGGATGGGCCAGGTTGTCATCACTGGGCTCCCACGCCGAACATGAACCAGGTGATCAAGCCGGCAACGCCGATCAGCATCGCGAAGGCGTAGTGGTAGAGATAGCCGGTCTGCAGCCGCACCACGTTGCGGGTCACGTCAAGCACCCGCGCCGACACACCATCGGGGCCGAAGCCGTCGATGATGTAGCCGTCGCCGACCTTCCACAGGAACCGTCCGAACCGCTTCGCCGGGCGCACGAAGATCAGATCGTAGAACTCGTCGAAGTACCATTTGTTGAGCAGGAACTGGTAAAGCATCCGGTGCTGGCGGGCGAGTTCCACGGGCAAATAGGGCCGCTGGATATAGAAAACGTAGGACACCATAAACCCCAACGCCATCATGACCGTCGGCAGGAACGCAATCGTCTCGGGGATATGGTGCATGTCCTCGATGATGTGCGGGTTCATCTTCACCGACTCGCGGAAGAATTCTTCCACGCCGTGGCCCGCGAACAGTTCCTTGAACGGGAATCCGGCGAAGATCGATCCCGCAGCGAGAATGCCGATCGGAATGAGCATCCACAGCGGGCTTTCGTGCGCGGCCTCGTAATGTTCCTGGTCATGCGGCTCGCCGTGGAAGGTCTTGAAGATCAGGCGCCACGAATAGAACGAGGTCAGTCCGGCCGCGATCACCGTCATCAGGAAGCCGTAGAATGCGAACGGATTATGCGAGGCGAACGCGGATTCGATAATCGCATCCTTGGAGAAATAGCCGGCGGTGAGCGGAAAGCCGGTCAGCGCCAGCGTGCCGATCACCATCACGAAGTAGGTGAAGGGGATCTTGTCCTTCAAGCCCCCCATGTTGCGGATGTCCTGCTCGTGATGCATCGCATAGATCACCGAGCCCGAGCCCAAGAACAACAGCGCCTTGAAGAAGGCGTGGGTGAACAGATGGAACATGCCGACGGAGTAGGCCCCCGCCCCCATCGCCACGAACATGTAGCCGAGCTGCGAACAGGTCGAATACGCCACGATGCGCTTGATGTCGTTCTGCACGAGCCCGACGGTGGCGGCGAACAACGCGGTGGTCGCGCCGATGAACATCACGAACGCCTGCGCGTTCGGCGCCAGTTCAAACAGCGGCGACAGCCGCGCCACCATGAAGACACCGGCGGTGACCATGGTCGCGGCGTGGATCAGGGCGGAGACCGGCGTCGGGCCTTCCATGGCGTCCGGCAACCAGGTGTGCAGCAGGAACTGGGCGGACTTGCCCATCGCGCCCATGAACAGCAAGAGGCAGGTCAGCGTCAGCGCGTCGGCATGCCAGCCGAAGAAGTCGATGGTCTTGCCGGTCAGCCCCGGCGCGCCCGCGAAAATGGTTTCAAGGTCGGTCGACCCGATCAGCATGAAGATCGCGAAAATACCGAGTGCAAAGCCGAAATCGCCCACACGATTCACCACGAAGGCCTTGATCGCGGCAGCGTTCGCCGATGGCTTCTGGTACCAGAACCCGATCAGCAGGTAGCTCGCGAGCCCGACGCCCTCCCAGCCGAAGAACAGCTGGACGAGATTATCGGCGGTCACCAGCATCAGCATGGCGAAGGTGAACATCGACAGGTAGCTGAAGAACCGCGGCCGGTACGGGTCTTCGTCCATGTAGCCGATTGAATAAAGGTGCACGAGCGACGATACGGTATTGACCACCACCAGCATGACGGCGGTCAGCGTATCGACCCGCAGCGACCACGCCACCTGCAGATCGCCGGAATTGATCCAGGGAAACAGCGCAATCCGCGCGTCGTGATGCATGAAGCCGACATCGACCAGCACCACCCAGGATAACGCCGCCGAAACCAGCAACAGCCCGGTCGTGATCAGTTCGGCCGCGCGCGAACCCGCCGCCGGCGGCTCGACCGCGTGATCGTCGTGGCCGTGATCGCCGGCGGCATGATCATCATGGGCATCCGACGCATGGGCATCGACGCCGTGCGCGTCGTCATGGTGCTCGACGGTGTCGCCGCTCGGATTGCGTGCATGCGCGCCGACGATTGAGATCAGCCCCGCGAGTATTGCGCCGATCAGCGGCAGAAAGACGATTGCCTGGATCATCGACGCGCCTCTTTGCGCACGATCTCTGAACAAACGAAGCCGTTTGTTCGGGAAAACCGGTTCCCACCCATCGGGGCGTAGCCCGAGGGCATGCTTTTCCGGATCATGCGGTTAACCCTTCATCAGATTGACGTCTTCAACCGCGATCGAGCCGCGGTTGCGGAAGTACACCACCAGCACCGCCAGACCGATCGCCGCTTCCGCCGCGGCCACCGTCAGCACCAGCAGCGCGAACACCTGGCCGACGATGTCGCCCAGGAAGGTCGAGAACGCCACCAGGTTGATATTCACCGCGAGCAGGATCAGTTCGATCGACATCAGGATGACGATGATGTTCTTGCGGTTGAGAAAGATGCCGAGAATGCCGAGCGTGAACAGGATCGCGCCGACCGACAGATAATGTCCGAGACCGACCGTCATTGTACCCACTCCGGCGCGTCCGCTTCCTGCAGGCCCTGGCCGGAGGCCACCTTGCGCACGCTCATCGCAAGCTCCGGCGTCCGCGCGTTCTGCACATTGATGTCCTGCCGCTTGACGCTGACCTTGTGGCGCAAGGTCAGCACGATGGCGCCGATCATCGCCACCAGCAGCACCATGCCGGCGAGCTGGAAGTAATGGATGTATTTGGTGTAGAGCACGAGGCCGAGCGCCTCGGTGTTGCTGACGTTGGCCGGGATCGCCGAGGTAATCGACTTGGCGACGCCGGGGTTGATGACCCAGCCGCCCCCGACCAGCAGCAGTTCGGCCAGGAATATCGCGCCGATCACGAGACCGATCGGCAGGTAGTCGCTAAAACCTTCGCGCAGTTCGGTAAAATCGACGTCGAGCATCATGATCACGAACAGGAACAGCACCGCGACCGCGCCGACATAGACCACGACCAGGATCATCGCCAGAAATTCGGCGCCCATCAGCACGAACAGGCCGGACGCGTTGACGAACGCCAGGATCAGAAACAGCACTGAGTGCACGGGATTGCGCGACACAATCACCATCACCGCCGAGGCCACGCAAATGCCGGCGAACAGATAGAAGAACAGCGCGGGAAGGATCATGCGGATGGAACCTCTGTCATTCCGGGATGGTCCCAACGGGTCGGCGCCTTGCGCCGCCCGATGACAGGCTCCGGACCAGACCCGGAATCTCGAGATTCCGGGTTCGCGCTTCGCGCCCCCCGGAATGACGTCGAGATATAGCCTGCGACCATGCCCTTAACCTCACCGGTACGGCGCGTCGAGTTCGATTGATTTCGCAATCTCGCGCTCCCAGCGGTCGCCGTTGGCGAGAAGTTTCGCCTTGTCATAATAGAGTTCCTCGCGGGTTTCGGTCGCGAATTCGAAATTCGGTCCCTCGACGATGGCGTCGACCGGACAAGCCTCCTGGCACAGACCGCAATAGATGCACTTCACCATATCGATGTCGTAGCGCACGGTGCGGCGGGTGCCGTCGTTGCGGCGCGGACCGGCCTCGATGGTGATCGCCTGCGCCGGACAGATCGCCTCGCACAGCTTGCAGGCGATGCAGCGTTCCTCGCCATTGGGATAGCGGCGCAGCGCATGCTCACCGCGGAACCGCGGCGAGATCGGCCCTTTCTCGAACGGATAATTCAGCGTCGGCTTCGGCTTGAAGAAATAGCGCATGGCGAGAAAGAACGCCGACACGAATTCGGACAGCAGCAGCGAGCGGGCCGTGGCATTGATGTTGATACTCATAGCGACCTCATGTCGGCGCGATCCCGGCGAAATGCAGCACCCCGGCGACGATCACCACCATCGCGAGCGACAACGGCAGGAACACCTTCCAGCCGAGCCGCATCAACTGGTCGTAGCGGTAGCGCGGCACGATCGCCTTCGCCATCGCAAACAGGAAGAACATGAAAAATACCTTGAGCGTGAACCAGATCACCCCGGGCACCCAGGTGAACGGCGCTACCGCGATCGGCGGCAGCCAGCCGCCCATGAACATTATCGCGGCCATCGCGCACATCGTGGTGATCGCGACATATTCGCCGAGCATGAACAGAAGATACGGCGTCGAGCCGTATTCGACCATGAATCCCGCGACCAGTTCGGACTCGGCTTCCACCAGATCGAACGGCGGACGATTGGTTTCCGCCAGCGCCGAGACATAGAACACCACGAACATCGGGAATAGCGGCAGCCAGTACCAGTTCAGGAACGTCAGCCACGGCAATCCGATCAGGCTTGCAAGACCACGCGTGTTCTGCGCCTCGACCACGGTCGAGAGGTTCAGCGATCCCGCGCACAGCAGGACGGTAATGATCACAAAGCCGATCGAGACTTCGTAACTCACCATCTGCGCCGCCGAGCGAAGGGCGGCGAGAAACGGATATTTCGAATTCGACGACCAGCCGGCCATGATGATGCCGTAGATCGACAGCGATGAGATCGCGAAGATGTAGAGCACACCGACATTGATGTCGGAGATCACCCAGCCGAGATCCATCGGAATCACGGCCCAGGCCGCCAGCGCCAGCACGCAACTCACCAGCGGCGCCAGCAGGAACACGCCCTTGTTGGCGCCGGAGGGAATGATCGGCTCCTTCAGCACGAATTTCAACAGGTCGGCGAAGGATTGGAGCAGGCCCCAGGGGCCGACGACGTTGGGTCCGCGCCGGATCTGCACCGCCGCCCAGATCTTGCGGTCGGCCAGCAGGATGTAGGCGATCACGATCAGAAGCACCACGAGCAGCAGGACGCTCTGCGCGATCATGATGATCAGCGGCCACAACGTGCTGGTCCAGAATTCAGCCATCAGGTCACGCTCACTCCGCTGCCGTCAGCATTTGCCCGGAGGCCAGGCGGGAACATTCCGCCATCACCGCCGACGCGCGCGCGATCGGGTTGGTCAGGTAAAAGTCCTCAACCGACGTCCTGAACGGCGTCTTCTCGAGGGTGCCGCCCTTGGCCGCAAGCGTATTGATGTCGGCCGCTTTGCCGGCTTCGATCTGATCGACGCGCATCAGATGAGGTGTCGCCTTGAACAGGGCCTGCCGCAGCGCGCCGAGAGAATCGTATGGCAGTTTCTTGCCCAGAACGTCAGACAGCGCGCGAATGATCGCCCAATCCTCACGCGCCTCTCCCAGCGGAAACGAGGCGCGGCTGGCCATCTGCACCCGGCCCTCGGTGTTGACATAGATGCCGGATTTCTCGGTATAGGCCGCACCGGGCAGGATGACGTCGGCGCGATGGGCGCCGCGGTCGCCATGGGTGCCGATGTAGACCACAAAGGTGCCGTCCGGCACCTTGATCTCGTCGGCGCCAAGCAGGAACAAGACATCGAGTGTGCCGAAGGTCGTCATCTGCGCCGCGCTCAGGCCGCCCGCGCCGCCGGCAAAGCCGATATCGAGCGCGCCGACCCTCGAGGCGGTATCCTGCAGAACACCGAAACCGTTCCAGCCGTCCTTGACCGCGCCGAAATCCAGCGCCAGCTTCGCCGCCAGCGCCAATATCGCGGCACCGTCATGCCGCGCAGCCGCGCCGGTGCCAACCAGCACGATCGGATTTTTCGCAGCCTTGAGGATGTCCGCGAAGGAATGCTTGCCGGCAGCGAGCGCGCTGAGCGAATCCGTGCCCGCGCCAAGATGGTCGTAACCATAGGTGAGATCGGCCTTAGCGCCGATCACGCCGATCTTGAGCTGGCCGCTGCGCCAGCGCTTGCGGATGCGCGCGTTGAGAACAGCGGCCTCCTTGCGCGGATTCGAGCCCACGATCAGCAAAGCGTCGGCCTGCTCGATGCCGGCAATACCGGGATTGAAAATATAGCAGGCGCGACCGGCCTTCGGATTGAAGGCGTCGCCGCCCTGGACCGCGAGATTGGCTGAGCCGCATTTCGCCAGCAGTTCCTTCAGCGCGAACATCTCTTCCACCGCGGCGAGATCACCGGCGATGGCGCCGATCCGCTTGCCGTCGATGCGGTCGGCTTTCGCCGCGATCGCCCCGAATGCTTCCGGCCATGATGCCGCGCGGAGCTGACCGTTTTCCCTGATGTAGGGACGGTCGAGCCGTTGCGTGCGCAGGCCATCGACGATGTGGCGGGTCTTGTCGGAAATCCATTCCTCGTTCACGGCCTCGTTGACACGCGGCAGAATCCGCATCACCTCGCGGCCGCGGGTATCGACCCGGATCGCCGAACCGACGCCGTCCATCACATCGATCGACTGGGTCTTGCCGAGCTCCCAGGGCCGCGCCGCGAACGCATAGGGTTTTGAGGTCAGCGCGCCCACCGGGCAGATGTCGACGAGATTGCCCTGCAGCTCCGAAGTCAGTGCGGATTCCAGATAGGTGGTGATCTCCATGTCCTCGCCGCGCCCGGTCGCGCCCATTTCGGGCACGCCGCAGACTTCGGCGGCGAAGCGGACGCAGCGCGTGCACTGGATGCAGCGGTTCATCGAGGTCTTGACCAGCGCGCCCAGATATTTGTCCTCGACCGCGCGCTTGTTCTCGGCGAAGCGGCTGGTGTCGACGCCGTAGCCCATCGCCTGATCCTGCAGGTCGCACTCGCCGCCCTGGTCGCAGATCGGGCAATCCAGGGGATGGTTGATCAGCAGGAATTCCATCACGCCTTCGCGGGCCTTCTTCACCATCGGCGAGCGCGTCGAGATTTCCGGCGGCTCGCCCTTGGGACCGGGACGGCAATCGCGAACCGCCCAGGCACAGCTCGCAACCGGTTTTGGGCCGCCCTTCACTTCCACAAGGCACATCCGGCAATTGCCGGCGATCGACAGCCGCTCATGGTAGCAAAACCGCGGAATTTCCGCGCCCGCCGCCTCGCACGCCTGCAGCAGCGTGAATTCCGCGGGGACATCGATCTCTTTGCCATCGACGATGAGTTTGGTCATAGCTGTCTCAAGTCTTTCCGAGCTTGCAGTCGGGTGGTGTGACGCTGGCGGTCTTCATGGAAGCCTTCACCCATTGCTGGGTGTCGGCGCTGTAGGTCGCGAGATAGGCCGACTCGGCCTTGTTCTTCTCGCACAGGAACGGCAGATGCGGTTTCAGGTCGTAATCGCAGGAAGCCAGCCATTCGCGCCGGTCGGCGAATGCGGCGGTCGCCTCCTCGCAGGCATAGAGGAAATAGGAGACAAAACTCTCATATTGGATCTGCTCGTCGCGGCCGCCGACCTTGATTGCGTCGTAGTCCGGCGCCGAAAATTTCGGATTTCTGAACGCCAGATCGGTGTAGCCCAAGAACGCCTGCCGCGCGCTGGCCGCCCGATTGTTGGAGCGGATTTCGTTGATCTGAAACAGGATCGCAACAAAGCCGAGCAACGCCACGGCCGCCTGCGCCATCTGCGCCAGGGTCCCGTATTTCTGCCACCAGAAGCTGCTCGGTTGCGACATCGACATTACTCCGCCGCGACCATATGCGCAGGGTCCAGAATGCCGGCATCGTCGACATCCGCCTTGTGCGAATATTGATCGATGCGCTGCTCGATCTCGGGACGGAAATGCGCGATCAGGCCCTGAATCGGCCACGCCGCAGCGTCGCCGAGCGCGCAGATGGTGTGGCCCTCGATCTGCTTTGTCACTTCTAGCAGCATGTCGATCTCGCGCTTGTGGGCGCGGCCTTCGGCCATGCGGGTGAGCACGCGCCACATCCACCCGGTGCCCTCGCGGCACGGCGTGCACTGGCCGCAGCTCTCGTGCTTGTAGAAATAGGAAATCCGCGCGATTGCCCGGATCAGGTCGGTCGACTTGTCCATCACGATGACCGCGGCGGTGCCGAGACCGGAGCGCAGTTTGCCGAGGCTGTCGAAATCCATCGGGGTATCGATGATCTGGTCGGCCGGCACCATGCGCACCGAGGAGCCGCCGGGGATCACGGCTTTGAGATTGTCCCAGCCGCCGCGGACGCCGCCGCAATGGCGCTCGATCAGTTCGCGGAACGGAATCCCCATCGCTTCTTCGACATTGCAGGGACGCTCGACATGGCCGGAGATACAAAACAGTTTGGTGCCGACATTGTTGGGCCGGCCGATGGCGGCGAACCAGGCCGCACCGCGCCGCAGAATATCCGGCGCGACCGCGATCGATTCGACGTTGTTGACCGTGGTCGGGCAACCGTAGAGACCGACATTGGCCGGGAATGGCGGCTTCAGGCGCGGCATGCCTTTCTTGCCTTCGAGGCTTTCGAGCAGCGCGGTCTCCTCGCCGCAGATATAGGCGCCGGCGCCGTGGGTCACGTAAAGATCGAACGGGAAACCGTTGATATTGTCCTTGCCGATCAGCTTGGCCTCATAGGCCTGAGCGACCGCCGCCTCCAGATGCTCGCGCTCCCGGATAAATTCGCCGCGCACGTAAATGTAGCAGGCGTGCGCGCCCATCGCGAAGCTCGCGAGCAGGCAGCCCTCGACCAGAAGATGCGGATCGTGCCGCATGATCTCGCGGTCCTTGCAGGTGCCGGGCTCGGACTCGTCTGCATTGACCACGAGATAGCTCGGCCGGCCATCAGTCGATTCCTTGGGCATGAACGACCATTTCAGGCCGGTCGGAAAACCGGCCCCACCGCGACCGCGAAGCCCCGAGGCTTTCATTTCGTTGATGATCCAGTC
>WNFO01000454.1_pt1 | contig 29299 bp, 30 predicted proteins | sample 5400251 | NCBI WGS metagenome assembly WNFO01 (sample SAMN13153354, study PRJNA577476) | soil metagenome | isolation source: 100 cm saprolite under Madrone tree | place: USA:California | collected 2016-06-14
GCCCTAAGTAGCCGCATCTTCTTCAACTTGCCGCTCCATTCGAATGATATACAGGAAATAAATTCGCCCTCCCCTGGTCCCCTCGTCGAAACCGGACCAGAAAGTGTCAGATATGCGCCCGGTCTAAAGTGTCAGAGATTCTTCGCACCCACAGTTTTGATCTTGGACGAGTCGAGCGGGCGCTGGCGCTGTACGGGCTATGAATCTCGCACGAAACAGCTCCCGAAGAGCTCGGCTTGGCAGGGTCGTGGGCAAGCACTCCACGGCCCCGGCACCCGAGCGGCAGCAGCTCCTCGTTTATCTCAACGAATCAATGCGTGTCGCGCACGTCTTAAGCACAGATCGCACGCAGAACCAGCATGCAAAAGAGTAGGAGAGTCGATGCCCGGCGTAGGATCCCCCCGCGTAACCGAGATTCTTTTACGCCAGCAGCCAGATTATGTCAAATAAATAATCACGTTTGATAGTACTGTACGTGTATCTTATTTCTTGACACGTCCACTGTGAGTACGTAGACTCCACACTCGGAAGGGCGTTCGGTCATATCCCACGTTCCTCTGAGAGGGAAGCCTGGGAATGACCCCACGGAAGGGGAAGACGCCCTTCACACTTCAGGAGGACTCAAATGAAGCCCAGTCGGTCAGTGAGGATCGTCCAACCTGGGCGGTCGTCTCTCCTGTTTGGGACGGCGTTTTGCCTTTTTCTTGCTCTAGTGCTTCTTTTGATTCTCTTAGCGCCAATCCTTGGGCACCAATGATTCTACACAATTGAGCTTGCGGCCTCCTCGGGGGATTGATCTAGTCTGCCTCTCGAATCAGCAATTCTGAGGAGGGGGAGGCTGGCGATCCCTGTGAAGAGTACGTTGTCCGGTCTGCTACCGACTGATGCGTGTTCTGGCCCATGAACTGTGCGGCTTTTTCTGCGACTTCATAGCAGCTTGGCCCGTAAAACGTTTTGGCTTCAGAATTGGACGAAGCGGGAACTTTCAGTCTGAATTTATTGGGCCAGACAGCTATTCCGCTCACCAGTTCATCGATAGTGAACACATGGGTTTGGATCCCTGCAACGAATTTGAATCGGTGCTCCCTCAGCAACAAGTGACAAGACTCCTGTTTGGATTTGGCGGGGGTAATTATAATTTCCAAAGAGTCTGCGAATTGCAAGTACCGAAAGAGTACCCAGCGCCTGGTTAAGGGCGTTTACCGAGAAAAGTTGAATCAACCCAAAATCGCCTTATCAGGAGTCCTGTAACCGAGTCGTCTGGTAAAAACATACAGGGCTGATGCGTCCTAGCCGAAAAAGAATCCGCCGAATTCGCTTGACGGGCCTAGCGGTGCGCCCATACTCGAATCAGCTACTGCCGCTAGACTGCCCTTCCGAAAAACCAGCGAAAGTCAATCTGCCCCAGCATCAAACGTTCGGACGATTCATTGAGTTGAACTCTCTATGCCAACCTGAATCAACCCAAGAACGAGCAAGGAGCAAAGTGGTCAAAATCTGCTTGAGAGGAGAATGCAAGAATATTAAGCTCACTTCAACCAATGGCGAACCGGTGCGTTGCCTGATCGGGGTCGAGCTTGACCATAATATTCCTCTAACCTGCCATCGCTACGACATTCAAATCCTGGTTCCAACTGAATTTGCCAGTTTGCTAGAAGTCGGCCTACCCCTCACTTTGACCCTTGAGCAAAACGGGAGCACAGAGCCGTGATCGGCCGAGCAGTCTTCTTTCGTTTGGATGAGGAGACGACGACCGAGGGGAAGGAGGGGTGGTCGATGCGTTGTCCATGAAACAGAAGCGCTGCCTGCTGCTCAAGGAATAGAAGCTCAACCATTACTTGCAGTCTGACCCACAGGGACGATAATAGGCAGCCCTGTAGCCGGCCTTCAGTGCCTCACACTCGCTCATATATTTGCCCTGTTTTGTTGTTCCGTACCAGCGACTTCCAGGACAATGGTAAACGCCGCTGTTCGTGTTCACCCATACTCTGATTTCATTCTTCGTGGTGCTGTCTTGAGTTGTCGGAGTTGCTTGCGGCGCAGGAGCAGACACAGGTCCGCTTATCAGGATGAGCCCAAGCAGTGTAGCGGCGATGAGGCGTAGGTATTTCACGGTGCCTCGCATTCAGCGGAGAATTGCTGCGACATATATGCTCTCGTTGAATAAAGTGGTCAAGTGGCGGACCATTTGCTTTCTATTTGTCTCAATGGAATAATCCTTTCATGAATGTTGGTAACCGCCTCCGCGAACTTCGCGAGGAAAAGAAGCTCACTCAGGGCGACATTGAAAAGCGGACAGGCCTAGTTCGGCCTTACATTTCTCGCGTCGAAAATAATCACAGTGTTCCGAATATCGATACTCTGGAGAGGATGGCGCGGGCTCTGGAAGTTCCAAATGTATCAACTTTTCTACGATGGCGAGGATCCGCCCAAATCGCCGATCCTGCCCAGAGGGAAATCGTCAGACGGAATCGCGTGGGGTAGCTCAGGCGAGGATGCTCAGTATTTGGACAAGCTACGCCGTCTGTTGGGCAAGTCAAGCGAGGAAGACCGCAAGCTTTTGTTGCACATGGCGCAGAAAATGGCCAATCGCTAGGGCTCTTTGGCGGAAAACGAATTAACTATCGTAGGCCATCTTGCATCGATCCGTTCCAAGACAAAGGCGGCATCATCAATTGCTCTGTCCACGAAAAATCCTTTCGCCATATTCGGTCGATTGGGGTCCAAATCGATCAGCTTCCGCGCAGCCAAAATCGTTGCCGCAAACAGAATGGCGAACTTTCGTTCCTCGCTCACGCGAAGACTGCCGCACGGCTTCCGCGAGATTACGCACCGAGTAACCTCTCAACTTCTTTGATGAGTTCATTGCAGCAGCCCTGAATCTCGTAGTTGAATTCTTCTTCCGCAGTTGCTTTCAAGACAGCCTTAGCGCTCTGATCGTGGACTGTGCAATGACTGTGCAATGAACTTGTTCAATTCTCGCCGGGATACTATTCTTCGCAGTCCCTGCCGCCGAATCTCTTATCTTTCCCCGAAGCAGTGAAGGGTGAACTTGCTTGCCTACGACCTTAAACCTGACTTTGCTCACCAACATATGTCAAGGACCTGTCAATTCGCCACGATCTTCACCCGGCTGTCGAATATCCGGTAATCTGTAAATTGGCCGCGACACCAGTAGAACTGCTTTTTCTTGTAGCGAGCCTCTATAAAAATGGTCAGAGGAACGCGCCGAGGAGGCTCATCCACTCGCTTGAGCCAGCCGTAGGTAAGGACGACTTGACACTCCTCCCATCCCCGATACGCTTTCAACTTGTCAGAGAGCTCTAAATTCTGCGACATTCGGATTATGTTCATATCCTCGTCCGTCCAAACTTCCCCGTAACAAGCGACGGCGACAGTCTTGCTGATTGTGAAGAAACCATAATCATCGACAGGTGCAAAGGGACACAAGTTATCTTCGACGCTGGCGTAATACTGAAAGACCTTCATCCGTTGCCCGTTTACAACCACGTCGGCGGCTTGATGAACTTTTAGCCGGAATTCCGTTCCAACCATCTTAGGCAGCTTCGACCATTCGTCAGCCGGGAGTATCCAATCACCCCAGCGAGGGTTAGGTACCTCCTCGTATTCCTTCTTGCCATCGGGATACCTACGGAATCGTTGAACACCGTCAATAACGCGCACTTGAAACTCTGCCTCAGCAACGGACTCCTTGTCTCCCAAGCCCCATTCAAAACTCTGCACCGCGATATAGTTGCGCATACTGTCTGCCAGAACTTGCGCTTTGTCTCGTAGCACCATAACTTCGGGAGGTTCCTCGGGTCGATGCTGTAGCCCATCAGCAAGGCGCGGCAGGAATTTTGGATTGTGGTCAGGGGCTGGCATGAGTTTTGGATAGAGGTCTGCCGAGACTGACAAGACTCTGGTGGGAAATATTCTCTGTGCTAGAAAGGGTTGTACTCTGCCCACGAAGTCGACCAGGCTTTGAACCGGCACGGCCACCGCCGTCGTTGCATTTGTTTCGCTCAGAATACCCAGAATCTTTTCGGTTTTCCTATCAACGACAATGCCGCCACTCGCACCCTTTACGAGAATTGGATCGATGGGCCACTGGTAGTCAAAGGCGAGGAAGCCCGATGTCGTCGGGGCTTTGAATGTGGCGGGGAATCGGGTTAGTTGGCGAGTACGATTGAAGGTTCCCTTAAGGAAGCCGTGAGGGAAACCGTAGATGTCAACTTCCTGGCCAATTTGCGGCTCATCGAGACTGTAGGAAAGGCCGTGATGATGGGGCAGCGGGTGCCGTAACTCAAAAATGGCAAGGTCCCGTTCCTTGACATACGGAAGCACGTCCCCGTTCCCGATATTGTTCGCGGTAGCGCCTTCCTCGTGCGGACCCGTGGCAAAATATCGTTTGATAATTTTTTCTCGATTGATCTTATGAGCCCGCGCGATCATTGCCACGTGGTAATTCGTCACGATGAAACGACACGGTGCGTCCAGGCAAAAGCCCGTGCCGAAGTTAGCACCAATGCCGAGCGTCGGGACGGGCTTCCCGGAGATACCAAGTTTCACGGAGGGAATAATCTTCACTGAGCTAACAGGAACGACGATCTCGCTAAAATCCTGAGTGTGTTCCACCATGGAAGAAGGCGGGACTGTCGAGGAAGTCGACGAGGCTGTTTGGGCCGCCGCGATGGGTGATAGGCAGGAACATGCGATTAAGGTCGGAATGATCTCGCGCAAAATCATCATCAGATATCGCCCGACTCCGAATCAGTCGGGTTCTGATCCGGTAAGCGTTGCAACGCAACTTTTCCGCTATATTGGATCGCATAGGCCGAACGTGTTGAAAAAAAAGAGAGCCTTGCTTAGTTTTCCTACCATGCTGTTTTGAGATCATGCACCACCAACGGTTATCGTGTGTTTCTCCTTTCTGTGGGAGTGGAGCCGCGTCCGATACTGAAGGCTCTAAGTTGGTAGATTGGAATTTCTCGGAGGCTCGCGGTGTGGTGGTGAAAATGCAGCTGCATTGCAACTGAGGGATGACTGAAGGTTATTCGTGTAGCTCGATAGTCACTGGCAAGGGAAGTTTTGGGTAGGAATCCTTTTCAAAATGCTAAGAAATCATTCCATTGACTCGACAGGAACAATGGTGCAGATGATCCCGGCCTTCTCATGCTCAGAAATAGTCAGGATTCTCGAGAATTCTTATTTTGCTCTCGAGAAAGGAGATCATGCTTCCTTTAAAGCCGTACTGATTGCGATGGATTCGGATGAATTCGGATGAAGAACATTTCTGGCTGCCGTCCGCTCTGCTATTTGTTGCAGGATGCTTCCGCTTCAGATGTCGTCTCCGCTATACGCGCTGTTTCCCGCGGTGAAGCCGTCTGCCCTCCGCAGCTTTGCTCCACGCTATTCCGTCTCGTCGCTCAAACGGCCAGGGAGATGCCTCTCCAAACCTCTAGTACAAAGCTTGATCTCACCTTGCGCCAGCAGCAATTGGTCTCTCTTGTGGCCAAAGGGCTCACCAACAAGGAAATTGCTTCTCGCTTGAATCTTTCCGAGTTTACGGTGAGAAATCACATTCATCGAATCTTGCAACAGGTGGACGCCGGGAGTCGGAGTGAGGCCGTGGAAACCATTCGCGCTTACGGCTACTCGATCAGTTCATAACCATGGGCTAGTGCAGTTCTACCGACAGGGAATACCCCAAGTTGGCAATGCGACACCATCAAGGCGATCCTCTTCTCCTGCTCGTTAGCATACTGCATGAGCCATTGGCGCTCGCTTGTGCCCTTGTTGCGACCGTTGCACGCTCTTTAAGTTTTGCACCTCTCCCCGCAGATGCATTTCTTCGTTGGCTTCCGGGTCTTAAGCGATCGTCGTGTTCATTCCTTTTATCTCAATCTCAAGCCGAAGTGTACGCATTCCCGATGTCACCAAAGCGAATGAAGCACCACGGGCGATCTGCTTAGTAAACCGAGCGCGATCGGGCAATATGCCCGCACGAGGCCCAAGGCCTGATAGTAAATTATCGAGCGGCGGGGGCGACCCAGCTTTCCGACCTCTATCCCAAGAGAGGCGGGAATAGATGACCCCACTTGATTGGATCGCCTCCCCCGCAGCGCTTGTCGAAAAAAATCGCCTTCCGGCGCCTCGGATTTACCGGCCGAGTGAAATTTTCTTCGCTTGTTCTTCCTTCCCGACCGAGGCGCGCTGGGCTATAACTGGAAACGCCGATGAGACGGCCAGCGCGAAGAATAACGAGAGTTGGTTCGACACGCGAAACCCATGCATTCTATCTCTGTCGTTCGCGCGAGTTGGACGACCCCAAAATGCCGAAGACATCTTGCTTTACACGTTTCTTCCTCAATAGAACGGCGGTGATTGCTCCCCCGGGTCTTTTGTCCCAAAGCGCAGTATTCGGCGAAGAATGACGCAAATAGCCTCTCAGCGTTACCCGCATGGCGCATTCAAGTTCGACCAATCGAGCCGCGTGCTGAAAACAGAAAAAAGAGGTGCACAATGCCGCGCTCGATGGTAAAGAATACCGAATTCCGATCGCAAATATCGACACTGCTTTGGCTAAGCTATGAATAAGAGGACCTTTATCAAGTTCTTCTCAGCGGTAATCGCAAGCCCGGCTGTCTCACCTCTCCTAACCTGGACAGCCAAGGTCAAACTCAAGAATTGGGCGGGCAATCTCGAATACAGTACTGACCGCCTGTACACTGCGAACTCGCTTGAACAGGTGCGTGGTTGCGTTAAGAAACGGAGCAAACTGAAGGTGTTGGGAACACGCCACTGCTTTAACAACATCGCGGATAGCACGGATAACTTCCTGTCCTTGAAGTCGATGGACAAGGTGGTTGCGTTAGAGCCGGAGGCGCGCACCGTGACGGTCGATGCAGGCATGACTTATGGTCAACTGTGTCCACTCCTCCATAGCCAGGGCTTTGCGCTGCACAATCTGGCCTCGTTGCCTCATATTTCGATTGCTGGAGCGTGCAGCACCGCAACCCATGGTTCGGGTGAAAAGAATGGCAATCTGGCCACGGCAGTCTCAGCACTTGAAATTGTCACGGCGTCGGGCGAGGTGGTTAAGCTATCCCGCCAACAGGACGGAGAAGCGTTTCTGGGAGCAGTCGTTGGGCTTGGTGCGCTGGGCGTAATCACAAAGGTCACGCTCGATATTCAGCCAACCTACATGATGCGGCAGTACGTGTACGAAAACCTGCCGCTCAGTGCAGTGAGAGAGCACTTTGACGGTATCGAATCAAGCGGTTACAGCGTTAGTCTTTTTACCGACTGGCAAAACCAGCGGATCAACGAAGTTTGGATCAAAAGTCGCGTTGAAGTGGGACAAGGGTTTGACGCGACCCCGGAATTCTTCGGGGCGAAACGTGCTAGCAGGAATCTCCACCCCATTGCGGAGCTTTCCGCCGAGAACTGTACGGAACAAATGGGCGTTCCCGGGCCTTGGTATGAACGACTGCCGCACTTTCGCATGGGCTTCACGCCTAGCGCGGGTAAAGAGTTACAAACTGAGTACTTCGTGCCCCGTAAGCATGCGGTCGAAGCAATTCTGGCGGTTGAACGATTGCGCGATCAGATTAGTCCCCATTTGATGATTTCGGAAATCCGTGCGATTGCTGCCGACAGTCTATGGTTGAGTCCTTGTTACAAACAGCCTTGCGTGACCATTCACTTTACTTGGAAACAGGACTGGCCAGCGGTCAAAATGTTGATGCCATTAATTGAAAAAGAATTGCGTCCATTTAAGGCTCGGCCGCACTGGGGAAAGCTGTTTGCTATGCCGTCCACAGAGCTGCGCTCTATTTACGGGAAATTGCCCGACTTTATCCAATTGAGCAAGAAATACGACCCGCATGGTAAATTCCGCAATGAATTTCTGAGCACGAATATCTTCAGCGCTTGATGCTTGTTTCCGTTCCGGCGTGATGGGCTATCTGCTCAAAGATGCTTCCGCCTCGGACGTCGTCGCCGCTCAACAAAGAGTGCGGATGGAAGGATGGCGACATAGTCGGCTCGGCTCGAAGACAGGGACCACAGGAAGGAGAGGAAAAACCGACTTGACTCACCGGTCTTCTCATGGAAGGAGTTACCCAGGGAGAATCGTTCCGATGTCGGGACTTCTCCGGTCCATTCTACCCTTGACTCTAGTATGAGTAGGTATAGACTACCGGCGTATAACACATAGTTCTGTACTATACTCAGTGATAGATAACCGTGAACCGCTCTGACCCCAAGACTCGACGCAGAAGCCAAAGGGTCATACTTCAACTTGCCGTACTTTTCAGGGCCAACATACCTGACGGAAGATGCGTTCAAATACAAGCATTCACCTTGGTAGTGAATGCCCACGGTGGTTTGTTGGAATCCCCCTTAGAGAGATGACCACCAATCAGAGAATAACAATAATCAACCCGCAATCGCGCAAAGACGTTGGTTGCACGGTGGTCCGAATCGAGAGACCATCCTCGGGTTTGTTCCAAGCTGCTTTCGAATTTGACCAGCGTAGCGCCCATTTCTGGCCAATTGCCTTCCCCCCTGACGATTGGGGTGTAGCGGAGGAGGTAGCAAGTGATAATCGGTGAACGCCTGCGGAGCGAGGAGGACATCTATGATTATAGGTGAGCGCCTAAGAGAATTGCGCGAAGCGAAGCATCTTTCACAAGGGGACATCGAGAAGCGCACAGGTTTGCTCCGGTGCTACATCTCGAGAGTTGAAAACGGGCACACCGTTCCGGCTATCGAAACACTGGAGAAAATGGCCCGAGCGCTGGAACTTCCGCTTTACCATCTCATGTACGATGGCGACGAAGTGCCCAAGGCCCAAACTGCAATCGCTTGGAACCGCAATAAGTCACAAGCATGGGGACTTGGAGGCAGAGACGCTCGCTACTTTCAGAAGTTGAGACGGCTTCTTGCAAAGATGAACTCCGACGACAGGAAACTGCTCCTGCATACGGTTGAGAGAATGGCGCGCGGTAAGGGTTAACGCGCGTGCTTATTGGAAAACGGCAGGCAGGGCGACTCGTAAAGTTTGGTGCTGACCACGGGGTCCACTTGCTGGCGTACGACGTGCGCAGCACGGGAAGGATGCATCGCGTGACGATTTAGTCCAGCGCCTTGCTGATCGCGGTGCAGCGCGTTAAGGTGCCTCTAGGAGAAACGGCTGCGTGGCACGCTTTCGCTACTTGGGCGCAGGACCTGGCGAGAACGATTCATGGATGGAAGCCGAGGGATCGGTTCAGCCGGCGGGCGCAAAAAGAGGCGGACCGCCGCAGATGTTTTTTCTTACTCCTTGACGATCCACCGAGAGAGAGTTCTGCGCGTTTTCAGTGCGCCTTTCCGTAGGTATTCCAAACATGGTAACTATTGAACTAAGAAACTCCGCTTCAGCTTATCCGAGTCTTACATGATTTCTTCTCCCAACCTTACGCTCCGCGTGGTCACCATCGATGACGACGTGCAACATCTCAAGTTCATCTCGACCGTTCTCTCCAGCGATCAGGTTGTGGTTTCAACGGCTCCAGACCCGCATGCCGGGCTGGATCTGGTCCGAAAGGAGCGCCCTCATCTAGTTCTGGTGGATTTGATGATGCCCGGGACGACCGGAATCGAACTGCTCGAGAAGATCCTGGAGGTCGATCCTAATGCCGAGGTCGTTTTGCTCACTGGTCAATACAGCACCGAGTCCGCCGTGGAAGCCATCCAGAAGGGGGCCGCCGACTACCTAACCAAACCCGTGGACGTTGAGAAGCTTCAACAACGCGTCGAATCACTTCTCTCGGAAGTGCGTAAGGGTCAGCGTTGTTTGGAGCTAGAGAATGAACTTCTGGAGAACTCTCAGTTTGCGGCGATGGTGGGGCACAGTCCCGCGATGCTCGAAGTATTTCATCGTATCCGGCGTGTTGCACCGCATTTCCGTTCCGTGCTGTTGACTGGCGAAACAGGAGTCGGCAAAGAGCTGGCGGCTCAAGCGCTGCACCGGCTGAGTCCGGTTGTTTCAGGGCCGTTTGTGACCTGTAATTGCTCAGCAGTCGTCGAAACTCTCGCGGAGAGTGAACTTTTCGGGCACGTGAAGGGAGCTTTTACGGGAGCTGTCCAGGATCGGATCGGCTTGTTTGATGCAGCCAACGGCGGAACCATTCTATTGGATGAGATAGGTGAGCTTTCCCTGGCATTGCAAGCGAAACTCCTCCGAGTGCTGCAGAACCAGGAGATCCAGCGCGTAGGTTCTGCGGCGGTTCGTCGCGTGAATATCAGAGTGATTGCAGCAACGCACCGGGATCTCCGATCCATGGTAAAAGGTGGACGGTTTCGTGAAGACCTCTTCTACCGCCTCTCTATGGTACACATCAAACTCCCTTCCCTGGCCCAAAGAAAGGAAGACCTGCCGCTGTTCGAACGGCATTTTATAAAGCGGTTCGCTCAACAATACGGGAAGCCAGTAGGCGGGATCACCAGGCGTGCGCAGGCATTGCTAGCCAGGTATTCCTGGCCGGGAAACGTGAGAGAGCTTGAAAACGTGCTGGGAAGCGCTTGTATGACGACCGAGGGCGAAACAATCGACGTTTCAGACCTTCCCGAGTACATCCGCGAGCAACCGTCGATCGAAGTTCGCGATGAGATTCGCGGTGAAGAAACTTTCCCCACACTCGAACAGGTGGAAAGGACCCATGCGGTCCGTGTGCTCGAATACGCAAGCGGCAACAAAGTGCGCGCCGCCGAACTGCTTGGAATCAGCAGGACAAAGCTGTATCGTATTCTAGGCGAGAGCGATTCTTCGGCCACCGACGCGACTCCGCCTGCAAACCCGCGGCAAAGCCCCGATTGATCCTAAAGCGCCTGCAGTTGCTGGTTTGCGGCAAGCTGTTTCTGATAATGGAGATTTTTCACTTTGCCTGGATTTCTTCACTCTCATTCGGAGATGTGAATTCTATCATCGCAACTGGCACAAAAATCGTACAGGTCAGAATGGCAGGTCATGCGCTACCCTCACCGGGCGGCGGGATGTGCGGTCTAGCGTCGATTTGGCGCCTTGGAACCACGAAAATCTCGGTTAGCCTTCGAAAGTGCGACTGTCAAGGGAATTTTCGCCCCAGCTGAAAGAGGAATCACGATACCCCGCCGGCCAGCTTCGTTCGAGCCCCTTCCACCTTCAGCAACTCGCTCCTCAACGGCTGCCACGCACGCATCCTGTCTTAATTGAGGACAGTGCTTGTTTTTGAGACAGTCCCCGTTTGTTTCATAAGAGCCAAGAATCGAGAGCTATCGCTGTAAGTAACTGCGAACGCAGCAGATAGCTGAAATCCGAGGAATGGGCCAACGGGTGCTGTATTCCACTGCGTGCTACACCCTATGACAAGAACTGAGGGTTACATGAATCCAGCGGGAAAAGATTTCAAAGTGCTGATCATCGATGACTCACCGGTATCTCGCAAGCTGGTGGAGTTGCCGCTGGCCCAGAAGCAGTACAACCTGATCTTCGCGAAAACGGGCCAAGAGTCAGCAAAGCTCTTCGAGGAACAGCGCCCGGATCTGGTGATTTTGGACTGGGGAATGCCTAACCTTTCCGGAGAAGAGATGTGCCGGCGGATTCGAGCGAGTTCGCGAGATTCTTACTGTTACATCATCGCACTGCCCGGCGGCACCGGCAGCGATTGTCTTGTAGCAGCACTAAATGCCGGTGCCGACGACTATCTGACGAAGCCTTTCCCTCGCGGTGAACTTATGGCGCGAGTGGCTGTGGGCATCAGGAGCGTCGAACTCCATCGGCAGCTGAAAACGAAAACTATGCTCATGGAAAGGCTTGCTCTCACCGATGCTCTCACGGGATTGCCGAACCGCCGGGCCATAGAAACTTGGGCGGCTGGCCAGCTAAGTGGTGCCGCCAGGCACAAGTTCTCTTGCTGGGTCGTGGTGGCCGACCTCGATCATTTCAAACAGGTGAACGATGCTTTCGGTCACGATGCCGGCGACTCAGTTCTCCAGAGATTCTCCAAGATTCTAAAGGCTAACACCAGGAGCAGCGATCTTTGTGGACGCCTTGGCGGAGAGGAATTTCTGCTGGTCCTGACATATGCGGCGAAGCACGACGCGCTGGCGGTTGTCGAACGTATCCGCACGGAACTTGACAGGACGCCTTTCACATTTGGAGGCTGCACGGTGCGAGTGACCGCGAGTTTCGGCCTAGCCGGCTTTGAAGGGCACCAAAAGCCGTCGATTTTCAGCAAGCTCCAGGCGCTCGCTGACGAAGCGCTGTATGCGGCAAAACGCGCGGGGCGCAACCGCGTTGAACTGGCCGCCGCCGCAGCTCTCTGAAGACGAATCGTTTCAGTTGGCGAGTACAGGTTGTGATCCTTCAGGAGGTTTGCGTCATGCAAGTGATCGAGAAACCAGGGCCAAAAGCCGCGCGGCGCAGCGCTCGTATACCGAAAGAAGTCGCCATTCTGCTGATCGGCTCCGACGCACGGGGCAGGGAATTTGTGGAGCAGACGAAGACCTTTGTACTCAGCCGTCATGGTGCGGGTATCGTGTCAGTGCATAAGCTTGGCGTCGAACAAGAGCTAATCGTCATTCAGCAAGAATGCAACCGGGAGGCGGAGATTCGCGTCGTCGGCCGGATTGGCTCGGAAGATGGCCTCCACACGTATGGCGTGGCTTTCCTCGATCCCGACATCGATTTCTGGGGCGTCGAGTTCGGCTCCCCAACAGATGCCGGAGCATCCGAGCCCTGCATGGTGCTTCAGTGCAACATGTGCGGCCGCCGTGAAGCCATCAGCCCTGACGCCCTGGAATCGGAGATCTATGCTGTCCACGACGGCCTTCTTCGCGATTGCAAACAGTGTCACAGGTCAACTCTCTGGAAGCGAACTTCCAGGGAGGTTCCCGGCAATCTTGACATGCCCGAAGCCGTCGCTGTTTCGGCCGAGCTTACTCCTCCGCTGAAACCCATCCCCCCGCCCGCAGCCTCCAAGAACAGGCGCAAACATATGCGTATCAACGTGAATTTCGCCGGGCGTGTAAGCAATCATGGCTTTGAGGACGATATCGTTGTCTGTGAAAACATCTCGCTCGGCGGTCTTTGTTTCAAAAGTAGCCGGTTCTATCAGAAAACGACAGCCATCGAAGTCGCAGCTCCCTATGCTCACGGCTCACCCGACATCCCTGTTTCCGCTCGAATCGTCTACGTCACGGAACTCCCTGAAGAGAAGATGTTTCGCTATGGCGCCCAGTATCTTCATCCGGCGAAAGACGGCCGCTCTCCGGCACCCCTTTCCGTGCTCTAGCGTTTTCCAACTCGAGCGCTTCAGCGTTGCTACCCCCCGGCGCCTTTCGGAGTGCCTGGAAGCGTTCACTGACAAGCATGATTCAATTTCCTATTCCAAAACCCAATGCCCGCGCCTCTCGGTGAATCGGCAGGCATATCGCGGGTACGGCGTCTCCTCCCACTCCGACCGGATAATCTTCCCTTTCCCAACCTGGTCATCCTGAGCCCCCACTAGATACACGTCTACTGCGGAACTCTGGGACATTGCGACAGCACACGCACACAGAAAGGCGCTACGGCTGACGTTCTCGGTAGTCGTCAGAATTCCAAATGGCCGTCCATCCTCGTCTGTTCCGGTGACCCTGAGCGGGACCCTCAGCCGAACGCGCACCTCAGATCGCCTTTCTTTACGCCGGGTCTTCAAGAAACCTGAGAGTTGCATTCGAAGAGCCTCGAAGTCCACCGGCTTTTCAAAATAAGCCACTGCGCCTAAATCGCGGCAGAACTGTTTGGTCTTGTCGCCAGCTTCTCCGCTGATGACCAGCACTGGGATCAATTGCGTTGCACTGAAGGACGTAAAGGTCTGGCAAAGTTCAAACCCGGAATACTTGGGCATCCGCAAATCCAATAGAATCGCATCTGGCTTGTGCTCCAGCGCCAGAGCCAGCGCATGTTCTGGCTCTCCCGTATCAACAATTTTGTAGCTATCAGAGAGGCTCAGGCGAATCAGGCCCCGCATGGCGGCGTCATCATCCACAACAAGAAGTGTGTTCATCCCTTCCCCTTCCGGTTATCTTTCGTTCTCTCAGTCCTGGCTCGCAAGCTCATCAGTTCCTGGCCCGCCTCCTGCGGTCTTTTCCCTGTCCAGCACCTCGCGCACCTTGCCGATCAGCGCATCTTCTGTGAATGGTTTATTGAGAAGAACCATGCCCCGTTCTAGCACCCCGTGGCCGGCAATAAAGCTGTCGGTGTACCCCGACATATACAAGACCCGCATGGCCGGCTGTTTTGGCTGCAATTTCTCCGACAGAACCCTTCCATTCATGCCAGGCATGACGACGTCCGTCAGCAGGAGATCGATTTTCGCCGAATGACGGGCTTCCACCTCTATGGCTTCCTCCCCGTCCTGGGCAACGAGCACGCGAAAACCATGGGATTCGAGAAACGACCGCGTCAGCTTTCGAAGCGACTCGGCATCCTCGACTAGCAGGATTGTTTCTGACCCGCCGGTCGTTTGTGCCAAGGGCATGGTCGCCGCCACGGTCCTGGCCGTTTCCTCGATCCTGGGCAAGAAGATCTGAAATGAAGCTCCCTGTCCAGGCTTACTGTCAACCCAGATATAGCCGCCGCTCTGTTTCACTACGCCGTAAACTGTGGCGAGGCCCAATCCTGTACCCTTCCCCAACTCCTTGGTCGTGAAAAAAGGTTCGAAAATATGGGCGAGCGTCTCCGCGTCAATACCGATCCCTGAGTCAGTGAGTGACAGCATGACATAATGGCCAGGTTTCGCTCCCGGATGCTGCCATGCATACGCCTGGTCCAACTCGACGTTTGCGGTTTCTATAAGCAACTTGCCGCCTTGCAGCATGGCGTCGCGAGCGTTAACAGCCAGGTTCATAATGACCTGTTCGATTTGGCCTTGATCGGCTTTCACCATTCCCAAGTCCGCATACAAGGATGTGCTGACGGCTATGTCTTCTCCGAGCAGCCTGGGGAGCATTTTGGCCATGTCGAGAATAAGGTCATTCATGTTCAGGACTGCGGGCGTGAGGATCTGCTGGCGGCTAAAAGCCAGAAGCTGCCGCGTCAGCGATGCCGCCCGCTGCCCGGCCTTCTCGATTTCCTCTGCATGCTCGAGCAGCGCACTTCCGGGATCCAACCTTCGTTTGAGCACCTGGCTGTAGCCGATGATGACACCAAGAAGATTATTGAAGTCATGGGCGATGCCCCCGGAAAGACGCCCAACCGCTTCCATCTTTCCCGCCATCTGCAGCTGGCGTTCGAGGATTCTCCTTTCCGTGACGTCCTCGGCAAACACATCGAAGCAGGGCACACCCAGATGTTCCTCCTTCACTCTTCTCCCAGTGCACCGGACGGTGATGGGCGCTCCATCCCTGCGCTTCAATCCCACTTCAACGTCCTTGAACTCGTTTGCGCTGTCCAGCAGTTCCTTCAGCTTTTGAAAGTCCGAAGGATTCTTGAAGATTTCAGTATCGAGGTTGGCTTTGAGCATTTCGTCGAGCTTCTCGTATGCCAGCATCTTTTCTAGCGCGGGATTTGCCCTGAGAAGCGTGCCGTCCGTGGCAGCACGGAAGATGCCGTACGGGGCATCTTCGATCATGGACCGAAAGCCGGATTCGGTCAGGCGGAGAGTCTCCGCGGCTTCTTTGCGTTCCGTGATATCGCGGTTCACAATGACCAATCTTTCGGGCTCGCCGGCAGAAGATCGGATGACGCTGGCCTTCGATTCCAGTACGCGCCAGCTACCGTCTTTGTGACGAATGCGGTATTCAAGAGGTCTGCCCACTCCTGTGCGCTGCGCTTCGGCAGCAGCCTCTCGAACGCGGATGCGGTCACCGGGGTGAATCTCGTCGAAAGAAGACGAACTCTTCAGCTCTTCGGCGGTGTAGCCCAGCACTTTGTGATACGAGGGGCTGTTGTAGAGCCGGCTCCCCTCCATGTCGACAACCGCAATCATGTCGGCTACATTTTCGCCGATAAGCTGAAAGAGTTCTTCTCGCTCGAACAAGCGTCTGCGGGTGCGGTGGAGCTGGAGTTGCTGGTAGATGGTGTACAAATCGAAGAGCAATACGATGCCTACCAGTCCCCACATTGCTCGCTGCAAGGTAAGGGCAGACTCGGTCTGTTCGCCAGAATGCAAGAGCGGCGGCAGGAAAGACATGATTCCGGCCGTCAATAACAGGGTAATGAGTGCGGCTGTAGCCCAGAGCCACCACTCACGATGTTCGATGCGGCGAAGGCGGTCCTTGGTTTTTCCTGACCCTTTTCGGAGAGAATCCGCAACACTCGGTTCCGAAATAGTGACGGTGCTGGTGCTTTCGGCCATCTTCCGCCGTGGTGAGACCGGATTCGAAGCTTTCGATTTCATGGAGCGAAGGATGGTGTTGCACCTCAAAATGCCCCTGCTTATCTTGACTCGCGCAAAACCATTTCAATCAACTCCAGCGTCCACAGGGGATGAGATACCTCCAGAGACTTTAGGCAAAACTGGCCCCTCTGTTTATCGAATTCCGATTCTGGTCGCAAAACCAAGCAGACCCAGCCCGATGATCACCAAGGTGTCAGTTGCTATTGCTTGCCGGCCAGGCCAAGTCATTTAATCGGAGCGGGCAGGCGTCAGACCGCAGACTGAGAAATCACTCAAAACGGTAAACAACCTGCACGAGCGTACTCGCTGCGTTTCGCAGATACTCCCCCTTTATTGCGGGAAACTCGAACGGAAGCCCTGACAAGAAGCTGCAGCCCAAAGGATTCTTTGCTGAGCCTCTTTGGTAACCCTGCTTGATTTGTATCCGAACCAGAATACGTTGAAGCATAAAAGTCCCTGTTGCGAGCGGATAATTAGATCGTTGGAACAACCGGCAAGGAAGCCTTCGAAGGAGCGTTTGTGGGATACGGTCGTGGCCAACAGATCAGCTCAAGCAGACGGTCATTCGCAGCTGAAATCCGGGCTACCGAGTTGGACTCCGGCAGGGAGATTTGGGGAGAGACGGTGAGTCTGAGCAAGGGCGGTTGTTACGTCCGCACTCATCAACCATTCTCCCAGGGCGCGCTGCTCGCAATAGAAATCAGAAACCATGGAGCGCGTTTTCTTACGGATGCCACGGTTGGTTACACCCTCGAGTCGAAGGGAATGGGCCTTTCTTTCGTAAATGTGCCGACCAATGAATTCTCCATTCTCGAACGCTGGCTTTCCTCCGCCGGAGAGGAAAGACCGACGGATGCGTCGCGAGAAGCAAAACTGTAGCAACTTCAATTCCCTCTGCTCCCAAAATTTGGGCTTCTTTCATAGCTTCCGTCCACTCGTTCGAACCCGCTCCAGGGGATGTCGATGGAACGGCGGATTTCCTTCCAGCTCTCAATTGCGATGCCCAGGAAAGCATCGGTCACGCGCGAATCATAATGGCTTCCCGACCCGCGGCGGATTTCATCGTGGGCCTCTTCAAAGGAGAGCGCCGAACGATAGGGCCGATCGGATGTCATCGCATCGACGGTGTCTGCAACGGCAAATATTCGCGCTCCAATCGGAATGTCCGCTGTTCTCAGGCCTCGAGGATAGCCGCCGCCATCGCAACGCTCATGGTGTGTCAGGATAATTTCCGCGGCATCGGCAAGGAAAGCTATGCGTTTGACTAGATCAAACCCCAGCTGCGCGTGACTTCGCATGATAATCCATTCTTCCTCGGTAAGAGCTCCGGGCTTCAACAGGATCGCGTCGGGGATTGCCAATTTACCGATGTCATGCAGCCATGCTCCCATGGCGATGGTTTTTAGCTCATGCTCCGCGACTCCCATTTCTTTCGCGATTCTAGTTGAATACAGAGTGACCCGCCGCGAGTGCCCAGACGTTTTACTGTCACGAAGATCGATGGCTGCACCCAGAGCCTCGAGCGTATCCTCATAGCCGCGCTCGACTTTCCAAAGAGCTGTTTCAAGTTGCCCCGTTCGCTCTTTGACCATTTCCTCGAGGTGCTGACGGTAATTCTCCACCTCCCGCTCCAGGCGTTTCTTTTCCAAGGCCCGCTCAAGGCTTGCCAGCACAATTTCAATCTGCAAGGGCTTGACGAGATAATCGTCGGCACCTTTTTTCATCGCTTCTATGCCCACTCGAATGTCGTCCACCCCCGTCATCATGAGGAAAGCCAAATGCCGGTATCGCTGCCGTACCTCCGCCAGGAAGGCCATGCCTGAGATCCCGGGCATTTGAAGGTCACAGAGCACCGCATCCACGGGTTCTGTCTCAAGGGCCATCAGACCCTCCTCTGCGCACGCAGCCACCTTGCACGGAACTCCCGCTTCTCCCAACATTGTCATTAGCAGTTTCCGGGTCGAGAGTTCGTCGTCTACGATCAGTACGCGGGCGACACCCGAGGGAGTCCAGTGGGCCGCGCCCGTTCCGCCATCTTTTTTCGTCTCTCCAGGTGCTTCGATCTTCATCTCCAAAGGGCCCCTTTTCTCGTCCAGAATTCTTCTTAGTTTTTCTGCCAGCACCAATGTTCCCTAAGGTTTCCGCAGGATTGCCAGCTGCGCTTGTGACTGAGAAGCGATTAAATTAACCTCCGTTGCGTAGCTGGTCGCAAAAATTACCGCGCATGCATCCTCCACACATCCGGAGAGGTGGTAAGCTGTCTCATTCGACGCAGGCCAAGTCCCCAAGAGCAACGCAGTTTTTATTTCAAGCCAGAATCCGGGAGTTGGTCACGGAGATCTCCCTGCTCGCCCACCGATGACACAATCTCTAATAAATTATGGATGATTATTATCATAGGAAGATTCTACGAGGTCTTTACCGGATCAGGGTTTCTCTCGAACACCATTATGATCTCGGCCGAATGCGCCAATCCCCGAGGTCATTGCACCGCGATCTGTGCCATCCGCTTGGGCCAGCGAGTTTTATTGCAAAATTCATATGTGATCCCGTCTCGGCCCCCCGCTCTTGTTATGTCTCTTCCAATCCAACCAGTCTTTTGCAATGAGTAGCAAGGTCAGAAAACCAAACGTTACTAAGGTAGCCTCTGCTAGGAGCCGTACGGTTTGGCTCGCATCCGAGCCGGAAACCGAACCGTAGAGAAGGACCGCGCCCAAGAGAAGGAAGATAATTGCAGAAATGATGCCCTTGTTATTCAGCATAGACATCGTTCCGAGCGTGGACGGCCTGCTTGCCCTGGCCTATTCAACGTCTATGCTCGAATCGCGAGAATTCGGCTACGCCTGCCGAATCCTTGTCGAGCGTTCTTAAAACGGGTTTGCTATACACCTTCTTCATTTCGGCGCCGCAACAACACCTAGGATTCGACGGCCCCTCAATCGAAGCTTTCTTCACTTCGATTTCGGCCCTGCAGTCGACGTTCTGACAACGATACACCTGCCCGCTCTGCATTGTTCTCATCGCTCTCCCCTCAGAGGAGCGTCTACGCGGGAGATGTTACTCGTTCGGTTTCGCTGGATTAGGTTTGCCAGGTTTCCTGCTCACGATTGTGACCAAGGGGAAATTCGCGGAAGACGGATGAGGAATAGGCCATTCATAATCCTGCGAAATTAGGAGGGCAGGAAAATGCCGAAATTGGAATAATGACCGGTGGCGGCGTTGGAACGCGAGTTTTATAAACTATTGAAAACAATTACTTAACGTCTAGCCTCGCTCAAAGCAGTCCTTCGGAGCAGTCGGGGCACGAGGCCCAAAAACCACGCAGAGATGGGCTGGTCAAGGCTCCTTCTCGGGCTCTTCTCATCTCCAGATTGCTCATTCGTCCTCGATATTGAAATGCCAGCGAATTCAAGAATGGTTGGAAATCCGAGCGGATGGTTGCTAGCCACGTAAATCCAAGCTCTTTGCCTGCACTAGCCGCTCCGCAAGAACGCTTTCCTGTCAAAACGAGAGGTCGGCTGGGCTGAAACGCTACAAGATCGGATAAGCGGTTCTGGGAAGACCAGCCTTGCACAGGCGGCCACCGTGCATGCGGTCACCTTCTTTCCCGGTCAAGATTTAATCCCTGATCAAACCAATCCACGGAAAGACTGCCCTGGAATGGCACACGAACCGCAAGGCTGAAAGGCCATTGTGCTTGGTAAACCGAGCGCGCAACAGTGTTTTTTTTCCGTGGAACGCAGCGAATTCCATCGCGCCAACTCTGAGTCTCGCCGATCAAACAACGCCGCTACTCCGTTAGGAATCTTTCCGGATGAAGAGGTCTCTAAATCGCGTTTCCGTATCCCGAAACGAGTGATGGTGTGCGTTTATCTCATCGCCCACGTAAAGTACTGTTTCCTGAAGTGGTTACTTTCCCGAGCAACATTCGTAGCGCGTTCCGTTACTGGAAACACTTCCCTAAGCTGAATTCGCAATGCGGACCCGTTCTCGACTGACGGGTCCCCTATCTCAAAGTCTAATGGAGGAAACAATGAAGTTCAAGAAAACGGAAGTCTTTTTGTTTCTGCTTGGAAGTTTCATTCTTCTCACAGCGCTTGCTCTCAGTTTGCATCCGGCGATTGGAAGCACGCAGATTCCGGTCATTCATGTTGCCGATGGAGGACAACCCCCTCCTCCTCTCCCTACACCTCCTACTCCTTGGACTCTTCGCCCGTCAAACCAAGGGACACCAGTATCCATAGCAGATGGGGGACAACCTCCTCCTATCCCACCAAAGACCAGTTCTGTCACGCTAGCCGCGTAATCGCACACGGAGGGAGGAAGGCATGATCCTTCCTCTCTCTTCCCTGTTTTATGCTAGGATTTCGATATTTGGCCGCAGGCAAAAAATGCTCTCTTTAGCGGTTTGGCTCACCACTCTCGTTCTCGAGACTCTTATCTTGCTTCAAGCTTTAAAGGGAGAGTTTCTCTCGAAATACATCCTGTTTTATGCCTATTTGGGCAGTGTCTTCCTTCAATCGTTTTTCCTTCTTATCATTTACTTGGTCAGGCCTAGTTATTACGCGCCGCTTTACTGGTCCGCTGAGTTCGTGAGTGTTGTGATGGGGTGGGGAGTCGTTTGGGAAATCTATCGAGGAGCGCTTGGCCGCTTTCCCGGCGCCGCTCGGATGGCACGCAACGTACTTGTACTTATCCTCCTCATGGTCATCTCGAAAGTTCTTGTGAACACTTGGAGCAGCACAGTTTGGCAGCCTGCAGGAACAGTGGTGGAACTGGAACGCGATTTCCGGGCGGTTCAGGCGATGGTATTGATCGGCCTGGTTATCGTCATCGCATTTTACCGCATTCCGCTGGGGCGGAACCTGTGGGGCATGATGCTAGGGTACGGATTATTTATCGGTACAAACGTAATAACTCTTGCTCTTCGCGCGCTCCTCGGTTATTCGTTTCAAACCGCATGGCGCTATCTCCAGCCGCTGTCCTACCTCGCGGTCCTGTGCGTCTGGTACATGACGCTTTGGTCTTACAAAGCTGCCCCTGCGCCAAAGGCCCAACTGCAGATCGAGCAAGATTACCAGTTTGTTTCGGCGGCAACAAAGAGGGGTCTTCTTCAGGCCCGCGCATATTTAAGGAGGGCGATGCGGCCATGAACGGAGCTTTACCCTTCCTGGCGGATGGTCTCGTACTTATCGTTCTTCTTATCCTCTTGCTCTTGCGCGAGAGATCTACCGATCAGGCTCGACTGGAGTCCTCCGAAGGGGACAAGACCCTTGAGGCCCTCCGCAGGGAAGCCTTATTGCAAGAGTTGACGGATAGACTTTTTGGATCGGAAGACTGGCACTTCATAGTGAAGCAGGGATCTGCCCCACTGAGGCGTCTCTTCCTTCAACAGCGAACGGCGCTCGCGCTTTCCTGGTTGCAAACCGTGCGCGCGAATGCAAGGCGGTTGATGCGGATTCATCGTGCAGCGGTACGGACGAGTCCGCGACTGGAACCTCAGGTTGAACTGACAGTGGCCGTCGACTATCTGCTTTTTGAAGTGCTTTGTCAGGTCATCACCTTAGCGATCTGGCTGCGCGGGCCCGTCGCCATGGGGCGCCTGGTCGGATACGCAGATGACCTGTCTGCGCGGCTTTATGAAGTCATCGCGACGAGAATGCTGCCTCCGGAGCTGGCATACGGGAACACCAAGGGGGGTCCAGCTCCTCCGGGTGCACCGAGAGCGAGAGAAAGATAGGTTGTAAATGTCGAGACGATTAAGCCTCATGGATGTCGAAGCAGCGAGGGAAGATCTCAGCAATCGCTCTCTCGCGACGATCAGGCTGGAGTTCGCCCGTTTGATCTACCTCGCGTCAACACGAGATTACAATACGGGGCGTTACTATCACGACGGTCTTGCATTCAAGTTCTCCGAAGCAGTGGCAGCGCAAGCCCTATCGGAGGCCCACAGAGACGTCTTCAAGGGTCTGGCTCTCAGCCCCCTGGAGGACCTTGTGGATCAGCTCCAGGCTTACATTCATTCGGCAGGCGCGGAATCAAACGAGGTCATTCGAGCCTGGGAGAAGCTGGAACCGTACCGCGTTGCCATACCCATCGAGAGCGATCCGCTCACAACAAGTTTCTTCTTGGCGAACGTCAAGATCGCTTTGGCAATTGTGAGGTCTCGCGAGCGGGCCGGTCGATAGCATCGGCAATTCGCATGGCGATTCCCGTCACTTGTCCGACGATTTCTGCGTCGCTTCCGAAGAGGAACTGCCGGACGCCACAGTAGGAAAGAGGGTGAGGCACGAGAAAAAGCTGATTGCCCTGCAGCTCACACCAGGAACACGCATAGCCGTCGCGGAGCTCAACGAAATACACGGGGCGCTCGAATTCGGTGCGCCACTTGAAAGACTGGACTCGCCTCAATCTTGGGTCGATCTGCACGAACGTTCCGGGCCTCAGCATTGGCCACAACGTGTAATCGTGGAGGCCGATGAAGCCATAGTGCGCATGCCTGACGTCCAGATGCTGGATTAAGGAAATCGGAACTTCTCCCCAAGTCTCGATCATTCTCGACAATAGGTTCGTGCTCTCCAAGTTGAACCCGCGGTCAAAACGCACGGGAAATGAAACACTGCGATCACCGTCCGGGGCTTCAATATTCGTCAAATGCGTTCGTTCAAGTGGCAGGGCAATCTGGTGCTTGCCTATTTTTTGCAAGTCCACGCCGAAAAGGAGGAGAAGGTCAGTGAATTTGATGTGATAGATCGTGCTGATGCTGTAGAGCTTGTAAATGCTGGGCGTCGCCTCGGTGTTTTCTATTTGAGTGAGCCAAGCATTGGAAATGTAGAACTCGTAGTTTCCCTCGGCTTCGGCGATCCGTTGGCTTTTTTCGGTTACATCTCTCGTGGTGATCCCCAGACGGGAACGCAGATCTTTAAGTTGCTCGCCTGGCCGCACCGCAATCGCCTCACCCGTCGGTCTGCGCAGCCCGGCCGGGGACAAGATTCTTTTCATGAGGCCACGGCGCATTCAGATGCGATTTTGGCTTTCACAGCACCAGATTCTCTGACTAGTTCGATTTCATCTCGCGAGAGCGGTTCTTGGTATGCATCATTCCGAGGGCTAGCTACTGATTGGAACAAAGTGATTCCTCCTGGTTCTGAGCAAAACATCCTGGACGCTGGCACTCTGGCCCCCCTTCCCCTGGCTGGCGTGTAGCTTGGTTACCACAAGCATAGTTGCACATGCATTTACCCATAGTCAACAAAGATAACCAATCCACTGGACAAGAGAGGCCACGCTTGTCTCGACCGTCAGTCTCACTCGGGGTCGCAAATACTTAAAGACCGATTCATGCTTTTAACGTTGCCAGCAGATATCTGCCTAACCCGAAAAATTTCAGCTATCTGTGAGGAGCGTGGGGCACAGTTGGGGAACACATAGAGGAAATAGCTTGGTAGCTAACCGATGCCAGAACAAGGGCTTATGGTGTTCAGTCGTGCAGATAACAGCGTGAGTTGGGTCGGCGACATCAATCGCATGATCTCGCAGCGCAAGCGCGGTGGCGGAACCGTTGCGTTCCAAAATCAAATACTATGGCAGGGACTGTCAAAAACAGACCTTCTGTTGGCGCCACCGGGCATGTTCGGTAATCTGACAGCAAGCGTCGAGTAATTCTAGATGGCGAAGAGAGTTCGAAAGGAGCGCGCAGCAGGACGGTGGCATCAGGTAAACCCTGCAGGCGCTATGAAAATTGTTCCTTGTGCCAATCCCCCTTATTCGCCAAGCGCGTTGCAAAGCCCAAATTCTTAGTCACTTAGGCGGATGGCGCGTTTGGCATTCCGTAAGCATATTGGTAACTTGCCTAACCACCTCATTCCTTCTCGTCCCCGGGAAGCGGAGGCAAAAACCTCCGAAGAAGGAATTGGAGACTGCAAGCAAGTCCAATCCTTTACACCCTATATCTCGCGCGGGGAGTGGTGTGTCCTATCCTCCTAGAGCGCAGAGGAATAACGAGGGACACATGAACGCAACTATCTTGCTTGTAGATGTAGCTTCGGCAAGCCGCGATTCCTGGAAATCTTTTCTACAGAACCATAACTACCAAGTATTTACGGCGGGAGATAAAGAGTCTGCTGTACGGCAGTGCCTCCAGCTTCAGCCCGATCTGGTTCTGCTGCATGATACGTTGCCGGATATCTGCGGCTTCGACCTCTGTCGCCGTATCGTGGGAAACCCGTTCAATCATCACATCCCCGTTGTGTTGGTCAAGCCTTCGTCAGATCCAGCGGATGTCTTCCGGGGCCGGGAAGCAGGTGCTGCCGACTTCTGGGGACGTTCCACTTCGCTTGGGGAGGTAATAAGCCGCGTGCAGTCTCTCTTGCGGCTCAAAAGCTACATTGATGAACAGGCAAAGTCCGTGGTGCTTTCGCTGGCGCGCAGCATCGAAGCGAAACGCCCGCTCATGGACGGTCACTCGGACCGCATGGCAAATTATGCGGAGCAACTCGGGAGGAGTCTGGATTTGCCGGAGGATGACTTACAAGAATTGCGGGTCGCGTGCTTGCTTCACGATGTCGGAAAAGTAGCGGTGCCAGATGAGATTCTGCTCAAGCCCGGGGCGCTGAACGCGGAAGAAATTGAGATTGTCAGGCAACACCCCGCGATTGGGGAGGACATCTGCGCGCCGCTGAAGTCGTTGCGTCGCATCCTGCCGGTGATCCGGCATCACCATGAGCGAATGGACGGGAGTGGATATCCCGATGGACTTTGCGGACATGAAATCCCGCTAATGGCGCGAATTGTTCAAATTGCGGACATCTATGATGCGCTTATCACGGATCGCCCTTACCGGGATGCGCTTTCTTTAGAGGATGCCCTGGAAACTCTCAACAGAGAGGCCGGATACGGCTGGCTCGATTCCTCTCTGGTGTGGAAGTTCTCGCAGATTTGCAGATGCCGCGAATACTTCCCGGTAAGGGGAAGATCCATGCTGGCCTCCTACTATGCGTAGTGGCTCATCGTTCGTCTAGGGAGCTTCTTCTCCGTTCGGTTGCAGCGTTCGCTGCGGCGTTGAGGCGCCACGCCGAAGGCGACCGACAATAGGATTCTGCTTTCTCTCGCCCAATAAATGGCGTCGGGGAAATGGCGTGCCGCAAACCTCACACGCTCAATATGATGTTTGCCACAGTGGCCACTCTCACTCGTTTCTTAATTCAGCGATCCAGTTATCCAAAATCAACTGATCGTGCTGCTGAATACTGGTGAACACGATTCCCATCCCCGCATTCGATCGGGCATAGACGACCTTGCCCAAAGCTTCGAAAATAAAGCCTCTGTGGACAATCTCTATACGGACTTTTGTCCCCGGCACTAAGGGTTTGAGTGTGTTCACATGGCATCCAAAAAAGCTGAGATCGCTCGTTCGTTCCTTAATCTCGGTTTCCGACCGCACATCGGTCAGTTCGATGTTGGCTTGAAAGGGATAACGACGCGCACGGTGGCGCTCAAGCTGCACTGGTTACGCCTTCCAGAAAAACATTTGTTTCACAGTTGGCGAAAGTTGAGCGAAGGGAGGCGCTGGCAATTCCCGGAGCGCAGCGGAGCCGAAGGGCGCGGAAGCGAGCACGGCGCGAGTTTAGTGTATGGGCCGCGCAGAGCCTTGCCTCAATTACTGATCTTCTTCGCCACGTCTCCCTTCACTTCTTCTTGGTCGCCGCCTTCTTGATTAGCCGTGCCGCTGTTTTGGCGTCGGCTTCTGACTCGAACCCGAGCACGGCCGAGAATCTTCGACCAACCGCCTGAGCGACAAAGAAAGTCATGTTGATCCCCGCCCCCGACATGGCCTGGGCGATGGCGAACGCCAGACCGGGCTTATCCTCACCTTCTACGAGCAGGGTTGGAATGGAAGAGGCCGATAGCCCCGCTTCTGAAGCCGCAGCAGTCACTTTCTTTCCTGCGATGGGATAAAGCTCAATTGCAGCCTTTGTTCCCTCGCCGGGATAGCGATATCCCATCAGCACGTGCAAGCTTGCCCCGGCCCTTGTAACGGGCTCAAGTGTATGCGCGAGCGACCCTACTTGGTTCTCAACCTCTTTCCGCCAAAGCGAAATGCTTTTCACCGTAACTGGCATGGCAGCGCCTCCCATGAAAGTCTCATCGAGACCGGATGAAGCGAATACTACGCCCCCTTGTGCTTTTGCCCAATCCCTACCTCACAGCGATTCAGTCGGCGGGCAAGCTCTTCGGCATGTCGAGCGGGATAGGAATGAACCCGTGTTCTTTCTCATTACAGTCACACAGCAAAAAGGGGAGGCCGAAGGGATGAAAATGTCACCTATGCGTGAGGTTGAACAGAAAAAGAAATCAATTCCACCCTTGAGCCAATCGCGATACGGCGACATGGCTTGTGAAACCCTCTACGTTCACAAGCATGTCCAAGGGGCAGTTTTGGGGGAATCAGAGCCTGCAGCACGAGGGATTGAAATCCACCAAGTCCTGGCAAGCTACATCGACCACCTCGTCAGAACGAGGCGCGCCACGGACTTCGAAATATTCGACGCCTTGATGAAGGGCGCTGGTGTGGAGGCACGAGACGTCCTGGAGAAGTTTCGGGGCAACCACGCTTTTGATCCGGAGAAGATCCTTGCCACGGAACTTCACATTGCGCTCGATGAAAACTTCCTTCCGATCCAGCATCCGGACGATGACGAGCAAATCGGCGAATACGAGGGAACGCTTGACTTGGTGATGATCCATTCGCTCACCGAGGCTGAGATCGACGATTGGAAGAGCTATTACCAGGTCATCGACGCGGACACATTCCAATCGAAGTTCTATCCGCTCCTCCTGATGTGCCTCAATGCATCCCTGGAAAGCGTGAAATTCGTTTTAGAGTTCGTGCGCTATGGAGCCTCACGTTCTGTCGAGTACACGCGAAAGGACCTGCCCTGGCTCAAGGAACTAGCGCAGAGGGAACGGGCACGCCAAAGAAAACTCCACGAGCTGAATCGAAGCCGCAAACTGAAGACATCCCCAGGGAGGCACTGCACGTGGTGCCCCCTTCTCTTGAATGGCTGCCCAGTGGCGGAGACAAATCCCTACGCACGGATGACGGCTGAAAGGCGGCTCCGCTTTGCCGTCTGGCTCCAGGAAGCAGAAAAGCAGAACACCAAGGTGCTTAAACATCTCATGGTGGAACGGGGACCGATCCACTACCTTGACGGAAACCAGAATGAGCACTTGGCTGAGTTCGTGCCTGTGGAGAAGAAGTTCTACCCCTATCGTGATGCTGTTTCGATCCTTGATGAATGGCTCAGAGCACAGTCCGACGAACTTGGTCTACGGGACAAACTAACGGTTTCTGGACTCTCCTCAGCACTAAAGGCAGAGAAGCGCGCCGAGCTGGCGCAGCAGCTGGCAGGAGTGGCGGACGTTCACTTTGAAACCGAACTCAAAATCGGCCGAGTAAGAAACAACGCCAATAAGGAGCAAACCCCAGCAAACCTGGAGTCTCAATGACGAGAGACTCGACTCGCCAAACCTAAGGCTGCGTCCCTACGAACTCAGGCGCCAGAATGCGGAGCGGAGTCCGACGTTGTTCAATGTGGCCTGGGCTTGTTGCGGCGAGAAGGGACGCCACTTGGGCGAAAGGCGGTCGCCGTACCAAGCTTTGGCCAGGCGCAGACCTTGCTGGAGTGAGAAGACAGCCCCGCGCCGAAGCTTCCAGATGCGGCACCAGCGGGCGACGTGCTCTTCCGACCGGAAGAGCAGCATGGTCTTTCAGGTGAAGACGATGTTCTCGTACCAGCGGGATGCTGGCACAGCGAAATGAATGACGCCTTTCGTTCCGAGGAGACCTCCTTTGTGGACGATAAGCTCCATGGCGGAGTCGCAGCAGGCACACGCGGTGGTGACGCGAGCGTCGCGGCGAAGCATTAAGGGAATCGCGAGGGCGTCCCAGACGCACGATGCCCACCAGGAGCGCTTGGCGGACTGCACGTGGAAGGCGGTGGGCACAGCCCAGAAGGGAGCGGCGCGAAGAACTTCCGACGTGTTTTGCTGGAGCACCAGAATGTGCAGATCCGCGAGACGCTGCAGAGCGGAGCCCACGGTCTTTTGGGAACGCGACAGCGCCGCGGTGAGTTCGCCGATTTTTGGGACGTGGCCGCGGGTGACAATGAAATGGTAGAGGGCGTGACGAAAAGCGGCGTCCGCTTCGGTGTAGGTAAGTTCTTTAGCCACGGGCAAACTCTTTTCGTTTAGATGGGTCAAATAGTTTCAGAGTCTTCCTGGTAGAGGCAAGGAGAGATTTCCAGCGCGCGAAATCTCTTGCATTCTCGGTGATGAGTGTGGCCCCAGCCCGCGCAGCTTCCAGCGCGATCAGCAGATCGCGAAAGTGGCGGAAGAAATCCATTTGCCCGTAGGCACTCCGCGCGCGGCGCAGCAGAATGCCGGCATCAATCCATGCCGCCGAGGAAGGGGACGAGAAGTGGCCGAGGGCCCGGTGCGCCTTGCAAAGTTCATCCAGAACTCGCTTTTCCCGATGGTCGTGAGTACCGGCATAGAGTTCGGCGGCCACAACGGCCGTCAGGATGGTGCGCTGGAAGACTCGAGCATCCTCGCCTAGCCAGAGGTAGTTCTCTCCCTGGCTGAACCGGATGTAAACGCCAGTATCAAACAGGAGCGGCCCGGCCGGTAAGGCAGTCATCTCCTCTTCGCTGGAGCGCGCCCGAAGACGTCCTCCGGACCTCCAAGCTTTCGGAGATCCTGCAGGGCCTGAAGTCCAGCCTCTACCGCCAGGCGCTCGTCGATTACGCGCCGCACGGCCTCGGAATTACTGCGTGACTGAAGAGCCTTGCGAAGCCGCCGGACTTTCCCGGTCTCAAGCAAGAGATTGGTAC
>WNFO01000458.1_pt1 | contig 29289 bp, 18 predicted proteins | sample 5400251 | NCBI WGS metagenome assembly WNFO01 (sample SAMN13153354, study PRJNA577476) | soil metagenome | isolation source: 100 cm saprolite under Madrone tree | place: USA:California | collected 2016-06-14
GAAGCTTCGCCCCGCCGCCCATTTGTCCAGCACGGTTCGTTCGTCGGGGGTGAGCGTGATGGCTTCGGCGATTCTCAACGGTAGAGATCATGGCATGCTCGTGACTATAAGTAAAGACATTTATGCGACACTACACTAGCGGCGCTGCGCGGCTTGGGGAGGATGGCCTCTCCGCAAGCCGCGGAAGAAATCTTGGCATGGGTGGGCGAAAGAGGGCTGTCCGTGCCGGCGCTGCCGCTGCAGAGCGCTTTGATCCAGTGCTGCGCGGAACGTCCCCAGTTGCTTCTTCCTTATGTGCAGCATGCGGCAGGCCCATTGCGCGAGGTGCTTGGCCGGGTTCTCGGCGAAGTGGCTACTCCTTCGCTGGGATTGGATTTGTTGCAGTTCGTGGGAGACGACCTCGACGAATTGCGGGCCGCTGCGGCCCGTGCCATGTCCCACACGAAATCCGGCCTGGCCTTCGATCTCCTCAGTGAGCTGGCGCGGGATCCCATATGGTTTGTTCGGCTGCGCGCCATCGTAAGCTTGGGAAAATTCTCCGATCCGCGGGCCGTTCCGTCCTTGCTGCGTGGGCTAACGGATGCGAACCGGCTGGTGCGATTGCGGGCCGCGGAAGCGCTGGTGGACCTCAAGAAAGACATGGCCCCGATCTTTGAACGGGTCGTGGAGACAGGTGATCGCTACGGATTGCATGCCTACTTGACCGCCCTCGAGAATTCAAATTTGCGGGAAAAGCTCGACGAGGAGCTCGGAGCCAGCCCAAAAATCAGCGAGGAAGCAAGGGATCGTCTGAGGAAAGTGCTGCGTACCGCGACGCTGCTTCGAGAAGAGCCGGCGATGGGGGGGAGTATCCCGGAAAAAGCAGTGCCGCCGCTATGATTCGATTTCTGGACATCTCCAACCACACGCTCTTCTGGTATTACCTGGCCAGCAATCTATCCTACTTGATGATGTTGATTGTCGCGCTAAAGACGAGTGCAGCGCACCAGCGGAGGCTGGAAAGCCATCGTTTGCCGTGGATCAAAGAATCCCCGATGGCTCCGCCAATTAGCGTCATTGCGCCGGCGCATAACGAAGAGAACTCCATCCGCGTGGCGGTACGCAACCTCCTGGAGCTTGAATACCCGGAACTCGAGGTCATCGTCGTCAATGATGGATCAGAAGATGGCACCCTCAAGGAAATGCAGGAAGAATTCCACCTGCGGCCGGTCCGTGCCGTGTACATTCCGGTGGCCAAGAGTGCGCCGGTACGCGGATTATACCGGAGCGATACCGACGCCAGGCTGGTGGTCATTGACAAAGAACCAGGAGGCAGCAAGGCGGACGCGGTAAATGCCGGCTTGAATGCGGCGACCTCTCCCTACGTTTGCGTCGTAGATGCTGACTCGCTCCTGGAACGCGATGCGCTGCTGCGCATGATGGTCCCCATCCTGGCGGATCCGAAACGCGTCGTTGCGGTGGGCGGAATCATCCGCGTCCTAAACGGGTCGGAAATTGAAGGCGGACATTTGCGGCGTGTACGTTTGCCGCACAAGAGCATCGAAGTGATCCAGGTCATTGAGTATCTCCGGGCGTTCCTCATTGGCAGGGAGGCCTGGGCGCAGGGAAACATGCTGACGATTATTTCTGGAGCGTTTGGCATGTTTCGAACCGATCTGGTGCGCGCGGTTGGTGGCTACCGGTCTCGCGCGATCGGGGAAGATTTCGATCTGGTGGCGCGCCTGCACCGGCACCTGCTGGAAAAAGGGATCGACTATCAGATTCGCTTTGTTCCTGATCCCATGTGCTGGACGGAAGTTCCCTCCGACCTCAAGTCTCTTGGAAGACAGCGAGCGCGCTGGCAGAAGGGTTTGTTGGACGTGCTCTGGCCAAACCGGGATATGCTGTTCCGCCCGCGTTACGGCAGGATCGGCTGCTTTGCGCTCCCCTATTTGTGGCTTTTTGAGCTGTTCGCCCCGGTCGTGGAGGTCGTGGGGATCGCAACTATCATTCTCGCTGCTTGGCTGGGCGTGCTGAGCCGCGAATTTTTCCTGCAATTCCTCGTATTCGGGTATGCCTTTGCGACGGTGATCTCCATGGGCGCGGTTCTGCAGGAAGAGATCACCTACAAACGTTACAACGACTGGCAAGATGTAGCGCGGCTCGTCAGCTACTGCTTCTTCGAGCATTTTCCCTATCGGCAATTGCACATGATCTGGCGGCTGCAGGGTTTCTGGCAGTACCTGCGCGGCGACTTGGTCTGGAAGCCCATGAAGCGCAAAGGACTTCAATCCACACAAACTCCGTGAGACCGGCGCGCCGTTCTTGCGGCCGGGCGCGGGCCACGCGCTCGTTCCTGGGAGTCCGGAGGAAAACGAGCTCATGGCGCTAACCGGCGATCCAGCAGCTATGAACGGAGCATTCCCCATTCCCGCTAAGCCGGCAGGCCGCGACGGGCTTTGAGATCGGCGAGCAGGCGGTCAACCTCGGCGTCGCGGTCCAGACGCGTCAGCTTCTCTCCGACGTCGTCCGTCAGTAGCTCGACTTCGGCAGTAGCGACCGCTTCGGTGAGATGCACGCGGTCCTTGAGCCGGTCGAACGCGGCGCTGTTGGAATTGTCGCCCATGCCGGTTTGCGCGCGCGCCGCTTTGCCCAGGGCAATACCGCGCCGATGGCGCGCAAGGAGCAGATCGCGCTTGGACTTCGCTTCGTCGAGCTTTTGTTCGAGTTTCACGAGCGCCCCTTTCAGCGTCTCGACCTGCGCCTTCTGGTCGTCCACCTGTTCGCGGTAGCTTTGCGCCAGGCGCTGCGAGGTCTGGAAGCGGTCGAGCGCGGCGCGGGCTAGATCATCCTGGCTCTTGTCCACGGCGGTTTCTGCCTTGCGCATCCAGTCTTTCCCGAAGTCCTCGTTCTCGCGCCACTTTTTTTCAAGCATGTGCTGGTCGGCGATGGAAACCGCCACCTGCGTCTTGACCTGGAGATACTGGTTTTCCATGTCGAGAATCACCTGCTTGATCATCTTTTCAGGATCCTCCGCGCGATCGACCATGTCATTGATGTTCGCGCGAATCAGTGTGCTTACTCGTTCCAAAAGTCCCATGATGAATCTCCTTTCGAACTCCAAATGATCGAAACCACCCAAAACATTCGAGCCTCGAAACTGATCAGGGCAAGAGGTGCAGGCTCGAAATTCCCACGGCGAACTTCGCAAGACCCGGCAGTGAAGCAAGGTTCAACGCGACGGCCCTGCCAAGCGCATAGACCGTGCTTGCCCAAAAGTGGCGGAATATAAAACTGCATGCCACCACCACGAGAAGCCAAACGAAGAGAACTTTTTCTTTCATACTCATGGCCATCCCCCGAGACCATTGGGCTCCCGGGTGGGCTTTCACGGCCCCCCGGGGCGGAAGCGATCGTTACGCCTTCTTGATCGGCGCTTGTGGCTGCTCCGGCTTCGGCGCTTTGTCGCCGATCAGCCGAACTTTGCTGAGCAGTTCCGACATCTGCACGCCGGAGAGGGCCTCGAAGAGGGCGGGGACCTGCGCCGCGATCTTGGTGATGTCTCCGGTCAGTTTGTAGGCACCAGCGGCGTCGCCGTTGCCCGTGGAAACGATGGTCACCTTGTCCACCTTGCTGAGCGGCTCGCTAAGGGCCCGCACCACTTCCGGCAGTCCGGTGATGAGTTTGTCGAGCACGGCGGCCTGGTTGTACTCCTGGAAGGCCTCCGCCTTGACGTTCATGGCCTTGGCTTCGGCTTCGCCCTTCTTGAAGATGATCTCGGCTTCGGCTTCACCCTGCGCGCGAATGGCAGAGGCGCGCCCCTCGGCTTCGGTGATCAATCGTTGACGCTCGGCGCTGGCGAGTGTTTCGATGCGCTGGCGCTCGACTTCCGCCTGCTTCAGCACGGTGGCGATGAGTTCGCGTTCGCGGCGCTCGATTTCCGCGTCCTGCACTTTCACCTGGGCCTCGCGCTCGACTTGCTGCACTTTCACTGATTCGGCAACGACCTGTTGCTGCATCACGTTGGTCTCGATTTCGTAGGCTTTGTCGGCGGTCGCCTGGGCCTTTTTGGTCATTTCGAGGTAGCTGGCTTTCTTGAGGTCCAGATCGCGTTCGGCCTCAGCTTGCTTTGCCAGCGAAGCTGTTTCGGCGGCGACGCGCTCCTGGTCGGCCTGTGCCTTGGCGACCGCCGCCGCGCGCTGGGACTCAGCCCGCTTGATGGCGATGTCGCGATCGGCTTCTGCCGCGGCTACTTCCGCATCGCGCTTGATGCGCGCGATATCGGGCCGGCCCATATTGGTGATGTATTCGTTCTTGTCGCGCACTTCCTTGAGAGTGAAGCTCACGACGTCGAGCCCCATCTTGTTCATGTCCGCGGCGCAGGTCGAACGCATGCGATCACCGACCATCTCGGGCTCTTTGACGATCTGCTCGACGGTGAGCTGGCCGATGATCCCGCGCAGGTGACCTTCCATCACCAGGCGGATCAAGCCTTCGCGCTGCTCCGGCCTCTTAGTCAGAAATTGTTCTGCTGCCGTACGAATCGATACGGGGTCGGACTTCACCTTCAACTGGGCCACCGCCTCGACGGTCACGGCAACTCCTTGGTTGGTGTAAAGGCTCTGCTGCGGAGCAACGTCAAAGGACATTAGCTCCAGCGAGAGCTCGCGACACTGTTCCAGCATAGGAATGAGAATGGTGCCGCCATTCGTCACGGTTCTCGGACCGCGTATGCCATAAACGATGAGTGCTTCGTGCGGTCCCACTTTTCGCAACAAGGTGGCGAAGCCGGCCATCGCAAAAAGAATCGCGAGTACCAGCAGCCCGGCCACAACGGGAACCGAAAGACCAAACATAAAGACCTCCTCTTCCACCCTGCTCCGGACTGTTCGCTTCGTTCATCAGTCCGAGAAATTCTCCTGAAGGTCAACTCGTGAAGTCTTCCCACTTCTTCACGTAGGCGATTCCGTTCTCGTAGCGGGTGATCGCGACTTCCGTGCCATTCGGAAGAGGCTTGCCATCCTCGCTCCGTGCTCCCAGGGCCTTACGCACGCCGCGTTGCTCGAACGTCATTTCCCCGGTGCCATCCGCACGAATGGGCGAGCTGATCCTGCCCACCGTTCCTTCGACGCGGTAATCCCAATCGAGCATTTGGGCGTCGCTCACTTTCACAATTCGCGCCATGAACTTGAACACCACACCCGCGGCAAGCAGTCCCGAGATGATGGCGATGCCCAACGCGACGATCGCCACTAGCCGCGAGTGAGTTGAGACCAGGTAGCCAATCCCGCCAAACCAGGCGAGGAAGGTCATGGTCGTCAGGGCGTTGAACCACCCTAGGCCGCCCGGGGCGTGCAACGTCACGCGTCCCGCCATTCCGCCGGCGTGATGTCCGCCTTGAAAGGGCCAGTGCAAGCGGGACGGCAGATGGATATGAGTCGCACCACCGAGAAACGACAGCACGCTGAGGGAGAAGCCCACAATGAAGCAGAGGAGATAAACGTCAATCCAGGTCATGGCACACCTCGAGCGCACTTTGTGCGCGAGCTGGAATTCGAGACGCAGGCCCTGTTAGTTGCTACCTCGACCCTCGTCGGGGTCGCCACCACTCAGTTGCGGAGAGAAGCGGACGGCGGATGATCACTGCCCTGCTTTCCCCCGTTCTGATGATGGCCTGAATGCAAGACCTCACCGAGGCGCTCGGCTAATTCGGGCGTCCGGAGAATCTCCGCCAGGAGCAAAATCGCCCGGCGTGAATCTTCATGTTCGGCGACGGTCAGAAGTGCACGCTGCAGCACCGGATCCGCCGTGAACTGTTCGGCGCCGGCAAAGAGCCAGGAATCGACTTTCGCATCGATGGCACGCAATTCAGACTGTAGCCCGGGCGTATAGCCTTCCGGGTCGTCCACCAGGAAGCCTGGGTAAACACGGAAGAATCGCGCCAGCAGCTCGCGCGTTGTATGTGTCAGGTGGGGCCGGGCGCCATTCTCGATCTGCGAGAGATACGCCTGGCTCAAACCGCGGCCGATCTCGCTCTTCATGGCCGTGGCCAATTCTTGCTGTGTCATCGAACGGCCCAGGCCGCGAAGCGAGCCTTCGACGGCGCGGAGGGAGCGGAGTTTGTCGCCAAGTTTCATAGAGGACCCACTTATTGCAATCCGCAAATATGATATTACGATACGCTATTTTGTCAAGGGGAGAATTAGACCTGTTTTCAACAAGTTACAGACAGTTTTTCGGATGGTGCCTATTCTGGCTTCCGGAGGGATTGCAGATCGATTCCCAGTTGCTGGCACTTCTTGTACAGGTGGCTGCGCTCGAGACCCAAGGCCCGCGCTACGTTGGTCATATGGAAGTTGCAGCGCCGGATTTCGGCCAGCATCACTTCCCTTTCGAACGCTTCCGCGCGCTCGGCCAGCGTGCCCCCCGAACTTCCCGCCGCAAAAGCTGATGGGCCGCCGAGCGGAGAGTCTGGAGGAAGTACGAGGCGGACATCCGCAGCCGCCACGTTTTCGCCCAAGGCCAGCAAACTGAGACGTTCGACCACGTTGCGGAGTTCACGGACATTTCCGGGCCAGCCGTATTTACGCAATTCCCCGATGGCTTCTTCGGTGAAGATTTTTTCTTTCCAGCCGTTTTGCGCCGCCACCTGGCGCGTGAAATGGCTGACCAGCTCGGGAAAATCCTCCAGGCGCTCGCCTAAGGGCGGCAGCGTCAACGGAAAAACATAAATACGGTGAAAAAGATCGCGTCGAAAGGCGTTCTGCTTCACCAGATCTTCGAGGTTGCGATGCGTGGCAACCACCACGCGCACATTCACTTTGATGGGTTTGTCGCCGCCGACGCGCTCGACCTCTCCTTCTTCCAGCACGCGCAGTAGCTTGGCCTGCATGCCCACCGGCATGTCGCCGATTTCATCCAGAAAAAGGGTTCCCCCGTCGGCTTGTTCGAATTTGCCCAAATGCTTGGCCGCGGCGCCGGTGAAAGCACCCTTTTCGTGGCCAAAGAGCTCTGATTCAATCAATTCCGCGGGCACGGCCGCGCAATTCAGGGTGATGAACGGGTGCTCCTTCCGCGGCGATTTTTCATGGATCGCGCGCGCGACCAGCTCCTTGCCCGTGCCCGTCGCGCCGAGAATGCACACACGCGTTTCGCTCGCCGCGACACGATCGATCTGCGCAATCAACTTCTTCATTGCTGGACCAGAACCTACCAGCTCGTGTTTTCCCAGGCGATGGCGGAGTTCGCGGTTCTCATCTTCGAGCCGCGACAAGCGCAGCGCATTCTCTACGGTCACAAGCAGTTTCTCGGTGGAAAGCGGTTTCTCCAGGAAATCAAGCGCGCCCAGCTTCGTGGCTTTCACCGCCATCTCGATATTTGCTTGCCCGGAAATGAGCACGATGGGCGTCTTCACGCCTGCTTTCTTCAGATCCTCGAGCAACTCGAGGCCGCTCCTGCCGGGCATCACCACATCGGAAAGAATCACGTCGAACGATTCCGTGCCGAGCAGTTCGACCGCGCGAGCCGCACTGTCGCAAACGGTCGCTTCATGACCCGCCAGCCGGAAGGCGCGCGAGAGCGAGGCCAGCGTATTGGGGTCGTCGTCAACGAGGAGGAGATGCGCTTTGCGGGGCAAGCTTCGGTCCTTTGTGAGGCGTTAGTCGGAAGCCGCGGCCAGAGTCGACGGCGTGCTTTTGGACTCTGCCGCCGCTTCGCGCTGTGTCTTGCTATGCCCTGCTTGACGTTCGGGCAGATCGATTCGAAAAGCCGTGCCGCGGCCCTCGTCACTGGTCACCGAAATGGTGCCGTGATGATCGCTGACCACCGATTGCACGATGGCGAGCCCCAGCCCCGTTCCTTGCAACTTGGTTGTGTAATACGGCGTGAACAGCCGGGAGCACTCTTCCGGAGTCAGGCCTTTGCCCGTGTCGGCCACTTCGATGCGCACATTGCCATCTTGTTCCAAAGTTCTCAGAGTCAGGGTCCCCCCGGCAGGCATGGCGTCCAGCGCATTCAGCACCAGATTCTGAAACGCGCGGTGGAGCAAGTCGGGGTCCGCGTCGATATCCGGCAGGGGTTCGGTCAGGAACAGCTCCGGTGTAATGGTGGGCTTGCCGACTTCGTTGAATTGCGGCTCGAAGAGACGCACCGCGTTGCGCAGCGCCTCATTCACATTCACCTGCACAAACTGTGGCGCGGGCATTTTTGAAAAATCGCTGAACCGCCCAACGATGTTATTGAGATTGGCAAGTTCCGCTTTCAAAGTGGCTGTCGATTCGTGGAAGACTTCCAGGAATTGCTTGGCGTCGAGCTGGCGGGCTCTCTGCAGGTTTTCAATGGTAATCTGCATGGGAAAAAGCGGATTGCGCAACTCGTGCGCGAGACGCCGCGCCAGTTCGCGCCACGCGGCAACGCGCTCGGTTTGCACCAGGCGCTCTTTCTGCGCGGCAAGCGTTTGCGTCATGTGATTGAACGCTTCGGCGAGCTGGCCGATCTCGTCGCGGCCATGAACGTCGATGCGTGTTTCCCATCTTCCACTGGCAACCTCGCGGGCTCCTTCCGCAAGTTCTTCGACCGGTTTGGTGATCCGCGCGGAAACCCACAAGCTGACGAGCAAACCGATCAACAGCGCGGCAGCCGCAACCGCGGCGGCAATTTTCAAGATTTGGCGAGTCAGCATCACCAGTTCTTTTCGCGAGCTGCCCACGAAGAAGATGCCCAGAAGTTCATTATTGCGGCCGGTCAAGGGGATGGCATGAAACGTTTCCGCATCGGCGGGATCCCCGGTCCAGTCAATTCTTCGCACCACCGGCTGCGGCTGCTTCTGCAATTGCTCGACGAGCGGCGCGAACCGTTCTGCCTGCTCCGCATCTATCTTCTCGGCCATCAGGGAGGTAGGAACAAAGGTGGGCTCGAGGTTGGTATAGATGAGCGCCCGCATCCCCGTGGGCAAAACCAGTGAGGCCAGGAAATTCTTATCCAGCCGGTGCCCCCCGATGATGTACAAACTCTTGCCCGCGACGGTGTTGTTGGTACGAACGACGCTGAGGGACAGCGACACCCCGTCGGGCAGCTCTTCTTTCCTCAAGAACGCCGGAATGTCATTCCAATCTTTCACCGAGGTCACCCAGTCGTTCTTATAGCCGACACGAGCTGGAAACTGCGCCGACGAAATGAGTACACCGTCGTAATTCACAAACTCCACATAGTCCAGCCCGTGCTCTTGTGCAGAGCCGACCGCGTCTCGCACATAGAGAGACTGGTCGGCATTGGGACGGGACAGGTCGATCGCCATGTGCTCGGTGAAGTTGGCTTCCGCTATGTTTTTTGCTTGATGGGCGATCTCCTCCCCACGCTGGACGTATTCCTTGTTGAATTGTGCAACCAGGGCTTCGGTGTGCTCCGTGTCCATCGCTTCGAACGCGGCCTGCGTGTAATGCGTCACGGCGTAAGCAACCACCGATACCGACGCGAAGATGGTGAGCAGCACGACTAATAACAATTTCGTTCGGAAGTTCATGGTTTGACTCCGGGGGACGCCGCAGGCGGCTGAGCGACAGGAGTTGCCGGGGCGTTTGAATTGCCGCGCAGCGCAGGGCTGGGTTCGGGAACATCGAGCCACACGTCGTCGAGATGCCATTCGCCCCAACGCGCTGGCATCCAGTCGCGAACATTCTGGCTGAGACCGATATATTCCGGCAGCGCTACCAGAGGCAGAACGTGTCGATCCTCGAGCAATTTCTTCTCGCGCGTGTAGAGCAGTTCCGGATCGGTCGAAGACACTACGGCCTCTGACGAATCGCCAAGGTTGAGCGCTGATACCATCGATTCCAGCTCGACCCTGGGCGAAAGCGATGAATAGTGCCAAGAAAAAAGATGCAAACCGCTGGCGGAATCGCTCGATGTGCTCGTCGCGGAGCTCGCTGCGTGTGAGAGAGTGCGATTCACAACCTGCACCAGAATGGCTGCTTGACGCGCGTTCACCGCCACGCGTTCGCCCAGCAGTTTTGCGAGGTCGCCCGGCACGTCCACGTGAAGCCGCAATGGCTCGGTGCTGGCTGCCATATTCGCGGGAAGCGTGGCGCGAATCTGCTTCGCGCGGTCGATGTTGGGCTCCATGGTGAAGAGGAAAGCATATCCTGAGAGCCACTGTGGCAGAAGGGCTGATGCGGGTTCGGCTTGCTTTTGCAGCAACACGTTTGCCATGGTCTGCCGGTCGAGCGAGAAGGACATGGCCTCCCGCAGCTTGGCAGCCGCGCCCGCAGGTTGCGCATCGTCAAAACGCAAACCATAAAAGGTAACCGGCGCCGAAGACCACACGCGTTGATTATCCTCGATCGCCCTGCGCACCAGTTCGGGAGACAGCTCCACGAGGTCGGCTTTGCCCAATTGCAGATCGACAAGCTGCCGCAGCGGCGGCACACCCAGGGTCACCTCAATAGCATCAAGGAATGGCCGCCCCGACCAGGTTTCCTCATTCGCGCGGAATCGCAAAGGAGTCCCCCGATTGGCTCCAGGCGTGGATACCGCCAAATTCGAATCACCTGGCGCAGTCTCTCGGCCAGACGGACCGCGGTTATCAGTGGCCGTCTCGGAAACAAGAAATGGTCCCGTCCCCATCGGCGTTCCACGCGGTTGCAGGCGATAAACAAACAAGCGGCCGGAGGCTAGTTCTTCCAACAGGTCTGGCATGGCCGTTGCCGATTGAATCGCGACGCCGTTTCCAGAGGCGACAACTTGCTGACCGCTGAGGAGCATCGGCTGAAGCGCAGCCACCACATCTGCATTGTTCAACGCCGTGCCATCCGAGAATCTAACGTTGGCGCGCAGCGTAAACTGCCAGCGCTGGAACGCCGCGTCGTGCGACCACTCCGTCGCCAATTGCGGCTGAAATCTCCCGTAATTGTCCAAGCCCACCAACCGCTCGAAGACCAGCGCTCCCAGCTTTTCATTTATGGCAAACTCCGCACTCCCGACTTTCCATTCGCGGGGGTCCAGCGCCACCGTCGCCGCGTGCAATTCCACCCGCAGTGTTCCCCCATACCGCTGGCGTTCGGCACACTCCCAAGCACCGGCGATTGTTGCGCAAAGCAACACCGTCAGAGCCAGCCGTTTAGTCGCCACATGCCATGGTGACACGATAGGCCTCGTAATTTCCCGTGGTCATATTGAATGCGATGGCCATCGCTTCAGATTCACTCGAATTCCTGAGAGAGAGGATTGGACCAGGAAACTCTGTAGCCGCGGTCATCGGAGCGACCGTCCGGGCATCCACTTCAAATCCCTGGAGCGTATCCCGTGAGGTGTGATCCCGAGCGCCGCTGGCGACGACTACCAGCAGTCCTTGGCGACAATTGGTGGAGAGTGAGACCAGATCACTCCCCCATTCCACGGCAAGGCGTTCGACCGATTCTGGGATATGTTCTTTTTCATTCTCGTTTAAGTAGACGTAGGTATGTCCGTCAATACCTGCAACGGCCGTAGGATACTGAAAGTCCTGTTGCGAGTATGGCGAGCGTGCCGCACTAAAAAAGCCTGTCAGCGAAAACCTCTTGGGACCGATGTAGTGCGGATCGACGGCGAAAAAGCTGCGCCCCGGATCCAAGCTGAACGGCAACCTGGGATCAAAATCCGCGCGCCAAATCCCAGTTCGTTCCTCGCATTCGAAGGAGAGCCTTTGCCAGGCATCACCGTCGCACTCCATGCCTGGCAAGTGAAACTGAAAAAAATGATCTTCCAAATGGATTTCGCCGCGAAGGTCCCTCTGGGGCAGTTTGCTGGGGGGCAGCGGCGCAGAGTCCTTCAGAAGCCACTTCTCCTGGTTCCACCGGTATAGAGAAAGACTTTCCCTCCCAAGCACCAGCATAATGTCCGGCTTGGCGGACGGATCATTCGACCGGGCAAGGTCGAACATCATCTCTGGCTGCTGCCAGAGGAGTTGACGGTCCAGCCGGAGAACCGTCCCGGCGCGTTCGGCAGCCGTGAACTGACCTTTGGGAAACGCTACCGCACCAATCAGTTCGCGGTCCTGACTTAAGACCTGGGCAATCAGGTTTATGTGCGAGGGCCCCTCCGTCATCAGAATCCATAGATGGCCTTCCGCGGCAAGCACCAGATGTGTGTGCAGGCGCTCCAACTCTTCCTCAAAGGCCGCGCGCATCCGTTCCGACGTGGACGACGAGACGCTCGAGCGGTTCTCCCAAGTGTAGGAAAGGCCAAAATCCTTTTTTCCATCTGCGGCCACTTTGCGTGCCAGCGCGCGGGCGCCATCTTCGAGGGCATCCGCGTGCGCCGCGATCGGACTCCCAGCGAAAAGAAATGCGGCGAGAAGACGTGGGAAGATCCAGCGGCGCGAGCGCAGCGGGGACAGTTTTTGCTTGGCGGACACGGGGTTACGGGTTGATGATATCACGGCTGCGCTCGATGGCTGGTGCGTCCCGGGTACGCGCTCGGAAGCGCAGAATTCCCGCAGCAGCCTAACGACGGAATAAGTTTCTGCTACCGGGGGTCCGTTGTCCCGGGCAAGAATCCGTCTTCAGGAGCGTTGGTGATGAAGCCCATGCCTTTTCGTCTGAATGTATTGCTATGGCTGAGCGGAATAATATTGGCTTGCCTAGTGACAATTCCCGCCAAGGCTCCGGCGCAAGCGGCCGCGGCGGACCAGCTGCCGGAAGGACCCACGAAGCTACTCCGTTTCGCTGACATTTCGAAAGACAAAGTGGTCTTTGCTTATGCGGGCGATCTGTGGATTGCCTCTCGCGACGGCGGCGCGGCACGACGGCTGACCTCCCACGTGGGTGACGAGCTCTATCCGAAATTTTCGCCCGATGGGAAATGGATCGCTTTCACCGGCGAGTACGACGGGAATCCGGACGTATACGTCATCTCCACGGATGGCGGCGAGCCCAAGCGCCTGACATTTCATCCTTCGAACGACATCGTCCTCGGCTGGACTCCCGACGGCAAGAACATCCTCTTCCGCTCCGACCGCTTCAGCGCGCCTCCGGGCCGTTACACGAAGCTCTTCCTGGTCTCCCCGCAAGGGGGCCCAGCGAAGCCGCTTCAAGTTCCTCGCGCGAGCCTGACCACTTTTTCCCCTGACGGCACCAAGATCGCCTATCTTGAGACTTCCCAGGAATTTCGGACCTGGAAGCGCTATCGCGGCGGATGGAGCCTGCCGATCGCCGTCTTCGACCTGAAAAAGAATTCCTACGAAGAGTTGCCAAAGACCGCGGGCATGGACCTTTTCCCCATGTGGCACGGGAACACCATCTATTTCATCAGCGACCGCGACGGCGTGATGAACCTGTTCAGCTACGACCTCGGCTCAAAGCAAACGAAAAAGCTCACCGACTACAAGGAATACGACATCAAGTGGCCGAGCCTCGGGCCCGACGCCATCGTCTATGAAAACGGCGGCCTGCTCTACGAATTCAATCTGACCAGCGGCGAGATGCGCAATCTCCCCGTGGTAGTGCGCGCTGAAGACATCGAAACCCGCCCGGAATTCAAGAACGTCGCGCAATCCATCGGCGGCTACTCGCTCTCTCCTTCCGCAGCTCGCGCTCTCGTCGAAGCCCGCGGCAACATTTTCACCATTCCGGCCGAACACGGCAGCATTCGCACGCTCACCAAGGAGCATTCCGGCATTCACGAACTGAATCCCGCCTGGTCACCCGATGGCAAGTGGATCGCCTACCTTTCGGACCAGACCGGCGAGTACGAGCTCTACACCCGTCCGCAAATGGGTGGCCAGGAATCGCGCATCACTTCTGATGGCGGAGTTTATCGCTACGGCCCGGTATGGTCGCCGGACAGCAAGAAGCTTCTCTACTGGGACAAAGTGCACCAACTCTGGTTCATCAGCCTGGATGACAAGAAGCCCATCCCGGTCGACAAGTCCGACTACGGCGACATCGCCGACGGCAGTTGGTCCCCCGACAGCCTGTGGATCACCTATTCGAAGCCCCATCGCCGCGGCTCCAACGACGTCTTCCTCTATTCCTTAGGCACCAAACAGGTCACCAAAGTTTCCGTCGGCTTCTATAGCGACAACAATCCTGTATTCGACGACAGCGGGAAGTATCTTTATTTCATTTCCACCCGCTACTTCTATCCGAGCGTCGGCCAACTCGACCAGCGTTTCAACTATTATTCGACCGACGGCATTTTCGCAGTCACACTGAAAGCCGATGAAGCTTCCCCATTTAAGCCTCAGAGCGACGAGGAAAAAGCAGCCGACGAAAAGAAAGACGAAAAAAAGGACGAGAAGAAAGACGACAAGAAGTCTGCCGACGCGAAACCCGGAGACAAGAGACCGGACGAACAGAAAGATGAAAAGAAAGCAGAGCCGGTCAAACCCATCCAAATCGATCTGGACGGAATCAGCACGCGCATAGCGACTGTGCCGATCAGCGCCGGCATCTTGAATGGCCTTGCCGTGCGCAAGGACAAATTTTTCTATGTCTCCACGCCGCAGGAAGCGCGGCAGTTCGGCACCAATGACCGCACTCCCAAGAGCGTCCTTCACGTCTACGAAGTGTCCAAACGCGAAGACAAAGTGCTGCTGGAAGGCATCGACGGCTACGACCTCGACAAGGAAGGCAAGAAAGTGATCTACAAAGCCGGCCCGGTCTACGGCATCGTCGAAGCCGCCCCCGGCAAGGCCAAGGTTGGCGAAGGCAAGCTCAATCTCAGCGAACTACAGGTCAAGATCGATCCTCGCGAAGAGTGGCGCCAGGTCTTCCGCGAAGCCTGGCGCATCGAGCGCGACTTCTATTGGGATCCGAACATGACCGGCCACAATTGGAAGAAAATTGGCGAGCGCTATGAAGCGCTTCTCCCCTGGGTGGCGCATCGAAGCGATCTCAATTACCTGATAGGTGAAATGATCGCCGAACTGAGCACTTCGCACACTTACGTGAGCGGCGGTGACCAGCCCGCGAAACCTCACGTCAGCGTCGGCATGCTCGGCGCCGATTTAGAGCCCGACGGCGGCTATTTCCGCATCACGAAAATCTATCCCGGTGAAAACTGGAACGACGCCACGCGCTCGCCGCTAACCGAACCGGGACTGAAGGTGAAAGCGGGCGACTACCTCATCGCCGTTGACGGCCAAGAAACGCATTCGAATCAGGACGTCTATTCTTATTTCCAGGACCTCGCCGGAAAACTCATCACCCTGAAAATCAATTCCAAAGCCACACCCGAAGGAGCCTGGGAAATCACTGTGAAGCCCACCAGCGGAGAAAACGGCGTCCGTTATCTCGATTGGACCGATGCCAACCGCCACAAAGTCGAGGAAGCCACCGGCGGCCGCATCGGCTACATGCACGTGCCGGACACCTCCTTCCCCGGTATCATCGCTTTTGACAAACAGTTCACCGCGCAGCTCGACAAGGACGGCATCATCGTCGACGAACGCTACAACTCCGGCGGCCAGATTCCGGATTTTTACACCGAGAAACTCAAGCGCGAGCTGCTCTCCGCGCTCGCCCCTCGCGAAGGAAAAGATGTCCCGTGGCCGCCCGTGGCCATTTACGGCCCAAGAGTCATGATCGTCAACGAGCTCGCGGGTTCGGGCGGCGACGCCTTCCCCTGGTTCTTCCATCGACAGAAAATCGGCCCCATCGTTGGGACGCGCACTTGGGGCGGGCTTGTCGGCATCTCTCGTGGGATTCCCTTGCACGACGGCGGCAACGTCACCGCGCCAGAATTTGCATTCTGGTCGACGGACAACGGCGGCGAATGGATCGTGGAAAACCACGGCGTGGATCCCGACTACGTTGTTCCGCAGCGACCGGATCTCGTCATCAGCGGCCATGACCCGCAACTCGAAAAGGCCATCGAACTCGCCGAGGAGGCCTTGAGAAACTACAAAGGCCTCCCCCCAAGGCCAAAGTATCCCCTGGCCAAAGAATAGCGGCCGCCCGCTGCAGATGCTCGATCGCCTTCCTGTCGATTGGGGGTATCCGCACTTTATCGAGCGGCGCACGCGTCACCGAGCGAATCGACAAACACCGCAGCAGCCAGCAAAGCGGTCGCGAGGATCCGTCTCGAAAGGCTTCTTGCCGTCCTTCCGATGAGTGCGTCGCCGGGAACTATGCATCGTTTTTCGCTGCCTTCTTGAATCCCCGCTCGGCGTCGATTCCTTTCGGGCCATTTCTGGCCGCTAGCCGGGTGGCGCGAAACGCATGGCTGGAGGAGGAGTAATCTCTGGCTAAAAGGGCTAAGCGCGGCGGTGCTTGCCTTCATGCTTGCTGACCGCTTTGCGGTCACCAAGGTCAGAGTTTCTCCTCCTGCCAGCTTTGCGTCCCGGACCACCCACAGGGGTATTGGCTAGCGGAGTCCGTTGGCATCGCCATGGCTAGCGATGCACATCTCGTTTTTCTGCATTACGGCCGGCGCAGCTGCTTGCGCTGAGCGGCAGCGTTAGCCGCCGGTGTCGGCGCCGGATCATCCGGATTCTCATCCGATGAGCCGCTGTCCTTGCCGCCGGTCAGTCCCGAAAACGCCGACCGCATTACGTCATTGGCGAAGAAATTCTTTCCGTCGATCGGCACCATCATGATTTGCAGCTTGTCCGATAGCCGCTCCGCGATGATTTTCTGTATCAGCATGGGATTGGACTTCAGCACCGACGCTTCGAACTTCATCCGTTCGGCGTCGGCGGCAGCCGTCACGCGGATGCGGTTGGCTTCGGCGTCGGCAAGATTTTTCTGCCGCTCGACCTCAGCCTTGCTATCGATGACCTTTGCCTGCGCCGCGGCTTCCGCGTTTTGCAGCGTCGATTCCTTGCGCGCTTGCGCTTCCAGCTTTGTCTGTTCGATCTGCTTCTGCTTCAGCGGCAGGGTGTACTGCATCGCATCGGCGTCTGCCTTCGCCTGCAAAACGTGCACTTGCGCCTGTGCTTCTGCCGCTTTCACGTCACGCGCCTTCTGCGCCTCCGCTTCCAGCTCGGCGATTTTCACCTGTTTTTGCTTGATCTCCTGTTCCGTGCCAAGTCGCTCGTTCTCCTGTTCCTTCAGCAGGAGCCCTTCAAGTCCCTTCGCATACTCCGCGGGAAGCTGCAGGTCCCGCAGCAGTACTTCCCGCACGATGACTCCGTCACTCGCCAGCCGCGCCGTGACGGCATCGGCGGCCTTGGTCCGCAATTCTTCTCGCTTGGTGGCAAAAATCTCTCGGGTCACGTAATTCGGTGCGAGCTGCCGGTAGATCGTGGACACTACCGGCGCCACCACCTGCTCACCCACCGGTTGCGGCAGATTCGCATGAATCGACTCCAGCCGCTTGGGGTCCAGCCGGTATCGGACGGACACCGCCAAACCAATGTTCAGCCCTTCGCGCGCCTGCACCGTCAGCAGGTCACCTTTTTGTTTGGGATTTTCGGCCGCCACTGTCGAATACACCTGCTCGCGCGTGTCGTAAATCGCGATGGAATCCACCAGCGGCGTAATCAGGTGCATGCCCGGATACAACGTGCCGGGACGCGCGCCCCAAAATTCGCTGACGCGTACTCCCGCCGCCCCGTCCGGGATCACCACAAAGCTTTCCGCGAGCAGCATCACCAGGCCGGCCGCCGCTATCAGTTGCAGCGCCAGCCGCCAGCGCACCGGTCGGAAAGGGCGGCGAGCCAGCGCCCCCACCTCCGCACCTGATTCGTCCCTCTTGCCGCGCGTAAGCAAGCGGCGCAATTGCTCCGAGAGAAAAATGTCATAAGCCACCAGAGCCGCCGCACTTCCGAAGAGTCCGGCGCCAACCAACATCAACAGCCATTTCAAAGCCAGCATCGCACTACCCCCTTCTTGCAGTCCCCGCTGCGGCAGCGAGGTGACCGCCAACTCCGCCGCTCCCGGCCATCCCACAGGTTTCCCTTCCCGCTGAGTGAAGCGAAGGGCCCTCGAGCCACTCAGCGCGTTGCCGAATAAACCCGTGCCAGTTGCGCTGTTCCGCGCACCAGTTCTGTATGCCCAGGCGTCCTTCGAGCCGTCGCCGGCCGCATGATCAGAAACGTCACCTGCAGGAACAACCAAACGAGCCCAGCTGCGGCGGCGACGGCAAACATTGTGGTGATGACAAGCGTTAGGAATAGCATGGCGATCATGACTGGCCTCCGGACCTGCGCTGGGTAGAATTGCACACCCCAGGCCAACAACTATCTAGCTGAAAATAATGCAGTTAGGTCATCGGGCAGGGCGGGATTACTGTGTGGTGTCAAACACAATGTGGGCTGCTTTACGCGGAAGATTTACTGTGGGCGCCTTTTCCGGTATTACGAGAGAACCCAGGGCATCGCAGCAAGGATGGCGATCCTCGCGCCTATCTGGGGCTGTCGCTTGCCAGTTCGCAGCACAGTTCTCCTTCCCCTCTTGCGTCCATCTCTTGTGCTAGGCTAACCCTGGAACCACCATGAACCGCGGATCAGGCTTACGTATCGGCAAAATTCTCGGCATCCCTATCTACCTCCACTCGACTTGGGTTTTCATTTTTGCGGCCATCACCTACATGATCGCCGCGCAGTTCAAACAACAACACCCGCTTTGGACGGACACACAGCATTGGACCGTGGGAGTTCTGACCAGCCTTCTCTTCTTCGCCTCGGTTCTCTTCCACGAGCTCTCCCACAGCGCGGTGGCCCAGCACTACAACATTCGCGTCGTTTCCATCACCCTCTTTCTGTTCGGGGGCCTGGCGCGCATCGAGCGCGAACCTTCCAGGGCCATTCAGGAATTCAACATCGCGATTGCTGGGCCGCTGGCCAGTGGCTTCCTGTCCGGTGGTTTTTTTGGCTTAACGCTTCTCTTCCCGTACAGCCAGACGGTCGGAGCGCTGGCCACCTGGCTCTGTGGGACCAATGCCGCTCTAGCATTGTTCAATCTCTTGCCCGGATTTCCTCTCGACGGAGGAAGAGTTTTCCGCGCCATCGTTTGGGGAGCGACCAAAAGTTTTGAGAAGGCCACTCGCGTCGCGGGCGCCAGCGGAAAAATGATCGCCTACGCGATGATTCTTTTTGGCGCGTGGGGCGTCGTTCACGGCAATGTGCAGATGCTCTGGACGGTCTTGATCGGGTGGTTCATTTTGAACGCCGCGCAGGAGAGCGTCGCTCAAATGGCCATCCGGGAAACCCTCGCTGGCCTCCGCGCTGCCGACGTTATGAGCAAGGAAGTGCCCACAGTTCCGGGACACATCACTCTGGAAGAATACGGCGCCGAAGTGCTCCGCACCGGCCGACGCTGCCATCTTGTGGTCAGCGACGATCGCCTGGTCGGCATGATGAACGTGCATACCCTCAACGCCATCCCCCGCGAGGAGTGGGCCCACAGCTCCGTCCAAGCTGCCATGATTCCCCGGCAAAAGATTCTATGGACATCGCCGGACGAGCCGCTCCTGGGTTTGCTTGAGCGGCTCCTGAGCGCGGATGTCAATCAGATGCCCGTGGTGAGCGGCGCCAGCGACGATGCGCCCCAAATCGTTGGAATGGTCACCCGCGACTCCATTCTTCGGGTCATGCAGACGCGTTCCGAACTCGGTCCGGTTGCCACCAGCAGGTAGCTGGCTCCCGTCGGATTCACGTTTTGTTGTGATTTGTTCTTCGGAAAAGGAATCAATCCGCGACCACCGATTGTTCCCCGAACGAGTTCGCCCTTTCGTTTGGCTGCCGCGACTCCAGTGTGACGCGCACTCCATGTCGCGGCCTCAGCGTGATGGAGGCCAGCGGCACTACCGGATGATTCGCCACCAGCGGCAATCGAAACTTCCGCGCGATCGTGGCCAGAATCAGCGCCGCTTCCATCAGCGCAAACGCATTCCCGATGCACTGGCGCGGCCCGCCACCGAACGGAAAATAAGCGAACCGCGGCAATCGTTTCAATAAATCATCTTCCCAGCGCTCCGGCCGGAATTCTTCCGGCGCGTCGTACCATCGCGGATCTCGATGCACCACCCACTGCGCCATGGCCACACCCATTCCTTTTGTCACCGCGTAGCCCGCAATTTCATGATCCTCGACGGCCAACCGCGCCATGCCCCACGCTGCCGGATACAGCCGCAGAGATTCCGTGATGACGTGTCCGGTATAGCGAAGTTTTGGCAGATCATCGAGAGTCGGAGCGCGATCGCCGAGCACGGAATCGAGTTCGGCATGCAACTTTGCTTCCACCGCGGGATGCCGGGCCAGCAGCCACCACGTCCACGAAAGGGTGCTGGCCGTAGTCTCGTGGCCCGCCAGGAACAACGTGATGGTCTCATCACGAAGTTGCCGGTCGGTCATTCGCGAACCGTCTTCGTCTTGCGCCGAAAGAAGCATCGAGAGAAGATCGCCGGCATCGCGCCCGGAAGCGCGCCGCTCAGCGATAATTCGGTACAGAATTTTCTCGATCTGCTTCACTTCCCGCCTTACGCGTAGATTCGTGGCAGTGGGCAGCCAATGCGGCACAAAAATGGTGCGCCTGAAATTGGCGCCGATTTCCAGCAACAGTTCCAGCGATTTCCCAACCTCTTGCGCGTCGCGTTCGACATCGGCATCGAACAGCGTTTTTGCCACGATCTCGAGCGTCAGCCTCATCATTTCTTGATGCGCGTCGCGCTCTTCCCCACCCCGCCAGCCCTGCAACATTCGCTCGGTGTAGTCCACCATCGTCGCCGCATACGAAGCGATCCGCGCGCGGTGAAACGCCGGTTGCGCCAGCCGCCGCTGCCGCAGCCAAAAATCCCCTTCGCTGGTCAGCAAGCCCTCGCCAAAGACGTGCCGGTTGGCCCGCAGCACTCTGCCTTTCGAATATTTGCGGGCGTTGGTGACCAGCACTTCTTCGATCAAGCTGGGATGGTTGATGAACACCGTCTTGAAATTCAGTACGCGCAGCCCCGCGACGTCGCCATACTCGCGCGCGACCTTGGTGAAATATTCCAGCGGATTGTTATTGAGCGGCCCGAGCGACCATCGTTTGAGCCCTTGGGAGGGCCCCGCGGGAAATTTGTTGCGAATCGCTCGCCACATCGAATGATGCTATGCCGGCCGTCGCGCTGCGTCAACGCGCCGCGCGGGAAGCACTCAGATTTCTCTGGCGCGGAGCGCCCGGATTCGAAAAACTCCGCGCCGGAAATCGACAGTCACCTTTGAAAATCCGGCGGTTGTCAATCTCGCGAACGCCGACGCGGGCGTCACGGGCACAAACGTGCTCCGGATGTGCCCCACTCGGTTCAGCCACCCATCCGGAATCTCAAGCGCCAGGAACACTCCAGCAGGTCGAAGCACCCGCCAAATTTCAGCAAAAGCGCGATCCTGCAGCTGTTCGGAGCGCAAGTGGTGAAGCATCAGGATCGCGATAGCCGAAGAAAATGTCCCGTCCGAAAAAGGCAGCGTCGCAGCATCCCCCTGAACCACCGTCACACTCGCGCCATCGACGCGTGCACCGAGCTTCGCCGCAAACGCGTGGTCATACTCAAGACTTGTAACCCGCGTGGCCAGATGCCCCAACTCCTTTGTTGCTGCACCCGGCCCCGCGCCAAGCTCAAGTACGTGCTCGCCAAGCTCCGAACCTTCGAGAATCCACGGCAGAAGTTGCCGCCGCGTTACATAGCGCCAGAACGACGACCCACAGAACCAAGTTTCGAGTCCATTCATCGATAGCTCGGAGGACTTCGAGGCCCCTCAACTCTAACGCGAGCCCGGCGGCTCAGTGAAGCAAAGTGTGGATTCGGCGTAACGAAGAAGCGAATTGATCGGCGTTATAAGCCGACGGATTCTCGAGCTGCTGGAATAACTCATTGATGGCCGCGCGGACTTCGGCGGCGTTCGCCGGCTTGGCGTCCTTGCTATACGCGACATAGAGCGAATCGATGGCCATGGCCGCCTGCTCCGCTGCGCGCTCGTCGGCCAGCGCAATATTCTCGGCGTCGTCCGAAATGCGCTGGAGCATGCGCAGCGCAACCGCTTGACCGTACTGCATGGTCGCAAGGCGTTCCGCGATGCGCTGGGCCAGCGGCGCCGCCGCCGAAGCCGCCGACGCGACGGCGTTACGATCCGGATTCAGCTTGCTCATCTCGTCGGAAACGGCGAGCAGTTGACGGTCTAGTTCTTGCGCGTTCGCCGAGTCAATCTGCTTCGCTAGCAATCGAAATACCGCGTACCTCGAACTGTTCCATGCCGGATCACCGGGACGCCGCCCAACGTAGCCATGTTCCTGCCGCCAACTGTCTTTCGCAGCACCCAGTGCATGGTGACACGCGAAGCAGGAAAGCTCGGAATATTCCGGCCACACATCTTTTTTATCGGCGCGTTCATTCCTCGCGCGCCAAGTCAGCCGCTCCATCGCCGCGCGCAGTTGCACCGCTTGTCCGGCGCTCCACTCGCGCACGCCTACCCAAGCGGCGTCCTCTGCGGGTTTTCCCGGCTCCGATTCGCGAGGAACCTTCCAGTGACGCGGCATCACCGCCGAGAACGAATCCAACTCGAAGTACAAATCCGGATGCCCCGCCGCAATCATCTGGTGATCAACGAATTTGTTTCTCACCCCCAGATGGCATTCCAGGCATTTCTCCGTGCGGTGAATGACGTCCCGAGTGTCGTGCATTCCCGTCGCGACTGATTTTTCATGCGGCCACGCTCTTGTCGTGTGCGGTCCCAGCCACGCCGACGCCGGCCCGTGGCAGTTTTCGCAGGATACCCCTTCTGAGATTTCAAACGCGCGTCCGCGCTGCTCCGGCGCCGGGTTCAACGCATGGCACGCCAGGCACTTGGGTGCTTCTTCCGCCTTCGCGCCCAGTTTCAGGATGAGCGCCATGCGTTCGCCAACATCTCCGAGCAACGCCTGATACGCCCGGCTGTGCTTGTCCCGGATGATCCACGTCGAATATTCGTTCTGCAAGATCCGGCTGTCCGGGATGGGCTTCACGCTTCCGTGACAACTCGTCGCTGCGCACGACCCCGGTCCGATATATTTGATGGGCTCATTCTGCGCCGAAAGCAACGCCGTGAGCGTCATGAACCATGCGCATAAGACCACACGGAGCATCGAGGAGTTGGAGGCTTTGCGCATTCGGTATGCCGGCGAGGTCTGTTTGCTTATATCGTTTGCGCCGCGTGGAAGTCAACGGGCGGCGGTGCCTTTTTCGCGCCGCGCCGCGAAAAGCCAAACGCGTGCTATTTACACCCGCCTTCCCTGCCAGTAGTATGCAGGGGATTCAGCACGCCACTTCGCGCCGCGCATCTCTTTGAAAACATGCTCGGCGCCGTTCGCGCGAGACGGGGCGCCGTGATCTTCGACGACCTTCGGGCCATCCAGCTTCGTTACGGTTTCCTACCCAAGGCGGAACTCGAGGGTCTTTCACAACGCACCCAGACGCCCCTCTACCAAATCCACAGCGTCGCGAGTTTCTATCCTCATTTTCATCTCCTCCCGCCGCCCAAAGCGGAGGTTCGCGTCTGCGCTGACATGAGCTGCCATCTCAACGGCGCTTGCGAGTTGCGCGCCGATCTCGAGCGCCGCTTCGCTAATTCTCGGCCAGAAGATGTACAGATTCGCGACGTCTCCTGTCTCGGCCGCTGCGATCATGCTCCGGCAATTTCCATCAACGATCACATCTTCACCGATGTCACCGCCGCTCACGCCGAACAGATCGCCCGCAACGCCATCGAAGGCAACGCCATTCACGAGCCGCATCCCGAGCTCCCCCGCATCGCTTGCAAAGCCGATCCATATGGCGAGAGTGAAAAGTACGGCGTCGTCCGCAAGCTCACTCAATCGAAGGCCTGGGAGGCGGTCCTCGCCCAGCTCAAAGCGGCCGAACTGAAAGGCATGGGCGGCGCGGGATTTCCCACCAGCATGAAATGGGATCTCGTTCGCAAACAGCCCGATCCCGTGAAATACGTTGTCTGCAATGCCGATGAAAGCGAGCCCGGCACCATCAAGGACCGCTTCATCATGACCAATCTGCCTCATCTTCTCATCGAAGGCATGATCATCTCGGGCCTGGTCACCGGCGCTAAGCGCGGCATCCTCTATATCCGCCACGAATATCATCTTCAGGAAGAAATCCTTGGCGCAGAGATTCGCCGCTGTTATGGCCAGGGACTTCTAGGCAAGGGGCTTCTTGGCAGCGACATGGATTTCGATCTTGAGGTTTTTGTCAGCCCCGGCGGCTACATCTGTGGTGAAGAAAGCGCGCTCATCGAAGCCATCGAAGGCCATCGCGCCGAGCCGCGCAACAAGCCTCCCTTCCCCGGCCAGATCGGCCTTTGGCAAAAGCCCACGGTCATCAACAATGTCGAAACCTTCATCAACGTTCCGCAAATTCTCGCACGCGGGGTCGATTGGTTCGTCTCCCAAGGCGCCGGTGGCTCGCGCGGCCTGAAATTTGTCGCTGTCAGCGGCCACGTTACCCACCCCGGCATTTTCGAAGTTCCCATGGGCGTGCCCATGCGCGATATTATCTTAAACCACGCGGGCGGCGTTCGTAGCGGCCGTCAACTAAAAGCCTTCGCCCCGTCCGGCCCCTCGTCAGGCTATCTTCCCGCTTCGATGGCGGATGTCCGTCTAGACTTCAGAGCCCTCGCCGAAGCCGGCTCCATGCTGGGCTCTGGCGCCATTGTCGTCTGTGACGACACCACTTGCATGCTGGATATGGCCCTCAACGCGGTGCGCTTCTATCGCAACGAATCCTGCGGCAAATGTGTCCCCTGTCGCGTCGGCTCGCAGAAAATGGCCGACATACTCGTGCGCTGGACGCAAGGCGCGGTGCCTGAAACACATTATCGCGCCGATGTCGCGCTCCTCGACGAGCTCTCCGAGGCCATGAGTCTCACTTCGATCTGCGGCCTCGGCCAGATCGCGCCGGCGCCGATTCAATCCGTGCTGAAGCATTTTCGCACGGAAGTCGATGCCCACGTTTTGCATGGCCAATGCCCCAGCGGAATTTGCTTTACAGCCGCTGCGCGCGCCGGCGAAGCCCAGCGTGTGGGAATCCGCCCTTAATTATGACCACTGCAACCACACCAGTGGGCTTTGTCGACATATCCCTCGACGGCCAACCCGTCCGCGTACCCGCCGGCACGAGCGTTTTCGATGCCGCGCGCCTGAACGGCATCAATATCCCCACGCTTTGCCATCTTCAAAACCAGACACCTGTCGGCGTCTGCCGCCTCTGTGTTGTGGACACCGGCGCCCGTGTACTCGCCGCCTCCTGCGTCCGCCCGGTCGAACCCGGCATGAAAGTTGTCACCAACTCTGAAAAAGTAGTGAATGCGCGCAAAACTCTTCTTGAATTGTTGATCTCCGATCACCCATGGCCTTGCGCGCGCCAGCAGAATTCGGGCGACTGCGAATTGGAGACGCTGGCAAAAGCCGCCGGCGCTTCACCAACCCGCTTTGCGAAACGCACGGTGGCCCGCGGCAAGGATGATTCTTCCCTGGCCATCGCCGTCGACCACGACGCCTGCATCCTCTGCGACCGCTGCATCCGCGCTTGCGACGAAGTCAAAAGCAATTTTGTTCTCGGCCGCATGGGCAAAGGCTATTCCGCCGGTATTGCCTTCGATCTTAATTCTCCGATGGGCGATTCCACGTGTATTTCCTGCGGCGAGTGCATGGTCTCGTGCCCCACGGGCGCGCTGACCAACAAAAGCGTCGTGGGCACGGTGATCGCTGCCGGTCCGGATGCGCAGGGACTGGAAGCCGAGGATCTTTTGCAGATCCCCGTATTCAACGGCGTCTCCGGAACCTTCCTCGAACTCAATCGCGGCGCCATCGTCAAGCACCGCTTTCGCAAGGACCAAATCATCTGCCGCGAAGGCGAATTCGGCTCCACGGCTTTTTACATTCTCGAAGGAAAAGCCAAAGTCTCCATTTCCACTCCCATTGCCCACGTCAAGACCCAAGGCGGCGCAAAGGGCTTCTTCAAGCGGCTGACCAGCACACTCGTCGCGCGCGAAGAAGACCAGCGCGAGGAGGAAGCGCGCGACAGAACCATTCCCATCGATGCCTCCGTCGACCTCGCTTACGGCAATCCTGTCGCCGAGCTCGGCCCCGGCGATCTCTTCGGCGAGATGACCTGCATGAATTTTTATCCGCGCTCCGCCACAGTCATCGCGCAATCCGATGTCGTCGCTTTCGAGATGCTGCGCAACGTGCTCGACATCATGCTTAAGAACAAAACCTTCCGCGCGCAGCTCGACCAAACGTATCGCCGCCGCGCTCTTGAAAATCATTTACGCGGCGTACCCATGTTCGCCGGCCTTTCACCGGAGTTCATCGAGCACCTCAAGAAAAGTGTTGAGCTGCAGCGCTATGCGCCAGGCCAAGTCATCGTTCAGCAAGGCGCCCCGGCAGACAGCTTCTATCTCGTTCGTATCGGTTTCGTGAAAGTTTCGGAGAACTATCCCGGCGGCGAACTCGTTCTGGCCTATCTCTCTCGCGGCGACTACTTCGGCGAAATAGGTCTCCTCGGCGGCGGCGTTCGAACCGCCACTTGCACCGCTCTCGATCACGTCGAACTCGTTCGAATCTCCGGAGACGACTTCCGCGCTATGGTTGCGCTCTTCGCCAGTGTTCGAATCGGTCTCGAAGCCGTGGCCGCAGAGCGCCGCGCCGCAAACCAACAACGCCTGCACATGGTTCACAACGTTCCCATCGATCAATTCCTCTCGCAAGGATTGATGGAAGCACAGAGCCTGCTGATTCTGGATTTGCAAAATTGTACGCGCTGCGATGCTTGCGTCAATGCGTGCGCCGACGCGCACGACGGCATTACGCGGCTCGTCCGCGATGGACTGCGCTTCGACCAATATCTCGTCGCCACGAGTTGCCGCCAATGCCGCGACCCGCTCTGCATGGTGGGCTGCCCGGTGGGCTCGATTCGAAGGCGAAATTCGCTCGAAGTCATCATCGAGGACTGGTGCATCGGCTGCGGCCTGTGCGCGCAGAATTGTCCGTACGGCAACATCAATTTGCATCCATTCGAAGTGTTGGTCGACGATCCCGAGCGGACGGGGCGCAAAAAAGCTGCCATCAGGCAGAAAGCAACTTCTTGCGATCTCTGCATGAACTTGAAAGAACCAAGCTGCGTCTACGCCTGCCCGCACGACGCCGCGCACCGCGTCGACCCGCGCACATTTTTTGCCACCATGCTCGGCCAGGGCTCCCCGAAATGAGAATGGACCAAACGCAACGCGGTTGGGCCCTCGCCGCACTGGCAATTCTGGTGAGCTCCGCAGTCGTGTACGTCTTCTACGCCCCGGATGCTCCACAAGGCCCGCGCGGCGGCAGCATTGTCGGCCTCACGTTCGGCGCCGTCGGCTTTGCCTTTATGATCTTTTCCGCGCTCCTTGGAGCGCGGAAACGTGTTCCCACGTGGCGCGTGGGCCGAGCGCAAGCGTGGATGCGCGGTCATCTCTGGCTCGGCTTCCTTGCCCTACCGCTGATCCTTTTTCACGGCGGCTTTCTTTTTGGCGGCACGCTCACGCGCGTCCTGATGTGGCTACTAATGATCACCGTTCTCAGCGGCGTGTTCGGCGCAGGGCTGCAGCACTACATCCCGCCGCTAATGACATCGGACGTGGGGCTCGAAACCATTTACGACGAGATCGGCCGCGTTCGAACGCTACTTCGCGAAGAGGCCGATCGCGCGGTCGAATCTCTCTGCGGCTCCCTAGGCCTGCCGAAAACTTCGGACCAAGAAGGTCGGCGCGCGGGAGGCTTCACCGCGTTGCGGACCATGGCCGCGTCCGCGGTTCCATTGCGCACATCAGCCGCCGTCAGTGCGGGTGCCAGCGCCGCCGTGGCTGCGGCTCCGGAAATTATATTGTTGAGCGCAGAAGAAAGCGCGCCGCTCCGCCGTTTTTACCTCGACGAGATGCGTTTGTTTCTGGAGCGGTCAAAACAGCGCGGTCAGCGCCTCGGCGATGCCGCGAAGGCGAGCAGCGTGTTCGCCGGCCTGCGCACGTTGTTACCAGCGGCCGCGCACGTCGCGCTGGCCGACCTCGAAGACATTTGCGACGAGGCCCGGCAGCTCACGCGCCAGGAACGCTTGCACCACTGGCTGCACGGCTGGCTGCTGCTGCACATCCCACTTTCACTCGCATTGATCTTACTTGGCGTGATTCACGCGGTGATGGCGTTGCGGTATTAGCATTCGAGTGGCGCCGAGAAATCGCGCGCCAAGCTGGAGTTTGCTTCCGGGGGGCGCAGCATGCTGCGCCCCCCGGAAAAGAAATCGCACCGAACGCTAGAAACCTCGAGCTCGAGGGAAGAGTGGCGCGCACACGCACAACAAAAAAACTCGCGCAGCGCATCGACCTCAACTATTTCAAGCGGCCGACGCCGCTGAAGCGCGCCAAATTCTGGCTCAGCTTGCTGCTGCCTTTGCTGGCACTGACTTGGATCGCGTGGCGCGGTTTTTCCGGAGACCAGCGCGTGTACTCGAGCGGGCATATGTCGGAGACTCATGCGGTCCTCGAAAAAGAATGTGTGGCCTGTCACGTGCAAAAATCCGGCGCGCTCTCCGCGAAGGCTTCCGACAACGCCTGTCTCGAGTGCCACGATGGGCCCACGCATCACGCCGTCGGCATCGGCGGCAGAAAAGAACTTACCTGCGCCGAGTGCCACGCAGAACACAAAGGCCGGGTTGATATTTCCGCTGTCAGCAATCAAACCTGCGCGGTATGCCATTCCGATCTCCGGGCCAACGGCGGTACGTCTCAGTACGCATCCAACATTCGCAGCTTCGAAGACGGGCATCCGGAATTTGCAGCGCTGGTCGTGGACTCCACCCGTGCCGTGCGTGGTCCCAGCACGGTCAAGCTCAATCACGCGATCCACATGCAGCCAATTCGGCGCGGACCTACTGGCCCCACCGTGCAGCTCGGCTGCGCCGATTGCCATCGCCCCCCGGCCGTTCCCCCGCCGGCAACCTATTCTGATTCAAACTATGTGGGCGCCAAAGTCAGTTATCGGGAATCCGTGAGACTCACTGCGGGTGTTGCGAACGCGCTGTCGCCGCACCGTCCACCCTCGGGCCGAGAGTTGCTGGCGCCGGTAAAATTCGCAAACGCCTGCGCCGGGTGTCACTTGCTCACTTTTGACAAGCGGTTCGATTTTGGCGTTCCTCACGACCAGCCCGAAGTCGTGCGAGCCTTCGTGGTTAAAAAGTTTCAACAATATATCGCCGAGCACCCCAATGAACTGCGCGAGTTGCGCGATCCGAACCGCGACCTCAGCGGGAAGCCGCGGTCACCTGAATTTCGAGTTCTCACCCCAGCGCAATGGATCGCGGAACGCTCGACCGACGCTCAGGAACTGCTCTGGCGCAAGACCTGCT
>WNFO01000565.1_pt1 | contig 29278 bp, 26 predicted proteins | sample 5400251 | NCBI WGS metagenome assembly WNFO01 (sample SAMN13153354, study PRJNA577476) | soil metagenome | isolation source: 100 cm saprolite under Madrone tree | place: USA:California | collected 2016-06-14
GTCAGGGGGCGCATCCGGAGATTCTCGCGGTTGCCAACAAGCTAAAGGCGCCGATCGCGCATACGTCGCGGGCAAAGGACTTCCTCGAATTTGACAATCCTTACAACATCGGAATGACCGGGATGCTCGGCAACGAGGCCGGCTACCACGCCCTGCTGGACTGCGATGCGTTGTTGATGCTGGGCGCAGACTTTGCCTGGCGGCAATTTTACCCAGACAAGGCAAAGATCGTGCAGGTCGATATTGACCCGACCCATCTGGGACAACGTCATCCGATCACGAAGGGCGTTGTCGGCGATGTGAAGGCGACGATGGCGTCGTTGCTACCGATGCTGGTCGAGCGCACCGACGCCTCGTTCCGAAGCGCATACGTCAAGCGCTACGCGAAGTATCGGGAGGCGGAACGGGCTAAAGTCGCTGTCGGCCACGATGGCAGCATTCCCGGAACCTATCTGACACAGGTGATCAGCCGCCACGCGGCCAAAGATGCGTTGTTCACGGCCGACGACGGTACCGCGGCCGCGTGGGCCTATCGCCATATCGAGGCGAACGGTCAGCGCCGCATTTTCGCGAGTCTGCTTCATGGAACGATGGCCAACGGCATGCCGTCAGCCATTGGACTCCAGAAGGCGGAACCCGGCCGACAAGTGGTGTGCATGGCAGGCGACGGTGGAATTTCCATGCTGTTCGGAGACCTGATGACTATCGTCGCACAGGAGCTACCAATCAAGATTGCCGTCTATGACAACGGCAAGCTTGGCTTTGTGGAGATCGAACAAAGGGCCGAGGGGATGCTCGATACCTTCACGAAGTTGAAGAACCCGAATTTTGCAGGGGTTGCGCGCGCGTTAGGTCTCTGGGGCCAGACGGTTTCGGACGCGGACCAGCTCGAAGCTGCTGTGAAGGACTGGCTAGCGCAACCAGGGCCTGCGCTTCTGCACGTGCACGTCAACCCGATGCAGCTCGTCATGCCGCCATTCATGCAGGTAGAGCCGGCGATCGGGATGGCGCTCTATTCGACTCGCGCCATCTTGCACGGCCGGGGAGGCGACGTCTGGGAAATGGTGAGGGAGAATTTCCTCTAGCCGAGGCGTTGCTTTGCCTGACAGAAGCGCAGCGCCCCGGCGGCGCAGAAGTTTGGGAATCGATGTTCTCGCGCCGCACTTGCGGAGCTGTATCGCGGTCATGGGCGAGCCTAAATTGCTCAATTTGCAGGAGCCGTAGGCGGTGCCCGTAGCCCGCTATTTTATCTTCGTCGGAGGCGCGCTTGCGGCTCTGCTGTTGATCGCCGGCTGGTGTCTGCCAACGCCCCCAGCGATGTTCGCCAATCAGCTAGCCATCGATAGATCGATCATCCGGATCAAGTCTGCGCGCAAATGGCCGGAAAAGGTCGTCCTGGACACCAGCCAGCCGACCATAACACCTTCGGCCGTCGAGGAGCCTCCGGCGGCGCAGTCGGTCGGGCTACCGCCTGATGAAGCGGGAGATCAATCGAATCTCGAGGCCTTGGCCCAGTTGAAGCCAGATACACCGTCGGCCGCTGTCGATCATCCAACCTTGCGCATCAAGCGCGGTTTGGCAAGCACCGCTCGATCAAAGCGTGTGGCCAGAGGTCCCGTTACACGTCGGCTAGCAAGAGCGGAAGCGGGGGGCTGTTGTCAGTTTGGGTGGATCGACAATGGTCAAGCAAGCTCGAATCCTATGTCGCGCAAGCACGCCGCGTCGTCATGGCCTATGGATTGGCCGGCGCTCACCGGGAGGAATTGAAAGATAAACAGCGGCTGTCGTTGCACACGGAACTGCGCAGTTACCGTCTAAATGGATCAGGAATGAACAAGATCGTCCGAAGTACGTCCGCTACTCCATGGAGCATCAAGAGGAGCAACGTACATGTCCAATCTTGCAATCGTTGCAGCGATTCTGCCTGCTGCCGCTTGGTGGTGGACCAACCCGTCGTTGCTCAGGCTGCAATATCTGACCCAGGTGCGTATGCGTTCTATCATCCCGGTGCCGACTGCTAAACACAGGCCGACCCGCCTTATTCGACTGAGCCGTCGCCCCCTGCGAACGAACGCGATTTCAGGATTGATGGCCACGCTCCAACACCGCGGTCGTCGTTGCGACGCCGTCGCCACTTCTCCGCTGAGAGAACAATCGTGGAGCACGAAATGACAAAACACATTGTACAGTTACCGAATCCCGATGGATCATTGCTTCTTCGCGAGTTGAACCACAGAATAAAAAACGAGCTCACTTCCGCCATATATGCGGTTTCAGCCAAAGCGGTGCGGTCGGATAGCGTGGCGGTCAAGGCCGCGCTCCTCGACGTCGTAGACCTCCTGCATCAATGCGCCGATGTTCATCGGGCGCTGCACATGCCGGATCGGGGGCGCCTCACCGATGCCGCGAAGTACCTCCAGCAGCTTTGCTTCTCCATAACGAAATACCGCCTGGACCGCCTGGCGATACGTGTCTTGTTTTCAGCGGATGATCTGCGGCTTGATGGAGAACGCTGCTGGAAGCTTGGGCTGATGGTATCCGAGCTAATGACCAATGTGGCACGACATGCGCAATTCGACGCTGGAAATCCGGAATTGCGAGTGGAGTTGATGCTTGCCGGCAACGTCGTAAAGTGCAGGGTCTCTGACAATGGCTCGGCACCTGAACCCATCCGGCGCGGTCGAGGGCTAGCGATCATCGGCGAACTGGCCAACAGTTTGGGCGGCCGCGTTCATACGTCTTGCGCCGCCGACGGATATTCCTTCCTTCTCACCTTCCCATTGACTGAGGCCGAGCAACGCGCCGCCGGCGCTACTCATGTTGTTTTGAAGCGGAGGAAGATGCGCCGCCCTCAGCGGTTGGAGGCGTCTGGAACCGGGGATCTGGGGGCTGGCTAAGCCACGTGGCGTTTTTCGGATCGAAGTTGCCTGAAGAACATTCATGAAAAGCATGGCCTGTGGATGGGCGAGAGCGAGCATCCGCGGCTCGACGATCCGAGTTCTTGCAGCAGCGCTCAGCTTCGCCGTCATGTTGCCGCTATAGAGTCCGGCATGGGATGGACTTATCCCGGCAGGTTCCTTCATCGATTAGCTCCCGCCAGCTGGCAGTGACCGGGCCTCGGCTGGCGGGCCTGCCCGAGGGCTGAGAAGAACGGACGCTCAGTCTGCAGCTACTGTCAGCGGATAGCTGCATAACCAGCGGAGTAGGGATGCAAAATTCACCATGGAGCGAAGCTTGGCCGACTGTATAAGTCCTTGCTGCATCAATCTCAGCTCTGTTGAACGCATTTCATCGCACGTGCCTCTCGCTGAGGACTAACATCTTTGCCGATCGGGCTGAAGGACCGGATTTAGGGTTTTCATGCCGATCACATGCAACATGGCGAGGTTGAAACTGTGACCCAACAAGAAATTCGTGTCGGAATCGTGGGTGCGGACAACAAGGCGAGTTGGGCGAAGGTGTCGCACGTTCCGGCGATCAAAGGCCGACACCCCGATCGACGAAAGCCGGGAGCCCGACCGGAACAGCGATGCTTGAAAAGGGGCGCGTTCACGACGACTTCCATTCAATCTACGTCGAACTTGACGCCTTGGGCCAGCGGCAGCGTCCGGCCATAATTGATTGTGTTGGTGGCGCGGCGCATATAGGCCTTCCACGCATCCGATCCCGACTCACGCCCGCCGCCCGTTTCCTTCTCGCCGCCGAACGCGCCGCCGATTTCGGCGCCCGAAGGCCCGATGTTCACGTTCGCGATCCCGCAATCGGCGCCGCGCGCCGACAGGAAGGCCTCGGCCTCGCGCAGATCGTTGGTGAAGATCGAAGACGACAGGCCCTGCGGAACGGCATTTTGCAATTCGATCACCGCATCGAAGTCGCTGTATTTGATGACATAGAGGATCGGCGCAAAAGTCTCGCGTTCGACCGGTCCGGTCTGTCCGCCGATCTCGACCAGCGCCGGGCGGACGTAGAAGGCCGCATCCGCGCCTGCGACGGTGACGCGGTCGCCGCCGACGATGGCAGCACCCACGACCTCGGCTTCGCCGAGGGCGCGCCGCATCGATTCGTAAGCGAGGCCGTCAATGAGAGGGCCGACCAGATTGCCGGTGAGGGGATTGCCGACCGAGACGGAGGCGTAGACCTTCTTCAGGCGCGGCACGAAGCTGTCATAGACGCTCTCGTGAACGAAAAGTCGGCGCAGGGTGGTGCAGCGCTGGCCGGCCGTGCCCATTGCCGCAAACGCAACGCCGCGCAGCGTCAGGTCGAGATCGGCCGTCGGTGTGACCACCGCCGCGTTGTTGCCGCCGAGCTCCAGAATGGCGCGGGCGAAGCGTTGCGCCAGCTTCGGAGCGACGGCGCGTCCCATTGCGGTCGAACCGGTCGCCGAGACCAAGGGAACCCTGGCGTTGTTGACGAGGGCCTCACCGATCTCACGTCCTCCGATCAACACGGCTGACAACCCGTCGGGTGCCGAGCCGCCATCGGCCTTGAAACGCTTCAGGGCGCGCCCGAACAGCGCTTCCGTCGCCAAAGCGGTAAGAGGCGTCTTCTCCGACGGTTTCCAGACGATGCTGTTGCCGCAGACCAGTGCCAGCGCTGCATTCCATGCCCAGACCGCGACCGGGAAATTGAACGCCGAGATGATGCCGGTGACGCCGAGCGGATGCCAGGTCTCCGCCATGCGGTGCTCGTGGCGCTCGGTGGCGATCGTCAGGCCGAAGAGCTGCCGGGAAATTCCCACGGCGTAGTCGCAAATGTCGATCATCTCCTGGACTTCGCCGAGACCTTCGGACTCGATCTTGCCGGCCTCGATGGAGACGAACCGGCCAAGCGCGCGCTTGTTGCTGCGCAGCTCTTCGCCAAGCAGCCGCACGAGTTCGCCGCGCTTGGGAGCAGGGACCAGACGCCATTCGAGGAAGGCCGCATGAGCCTTTTCGATGGCCGAGGTCGCACCGGCGGCATCGACCTCCCTCACATGCGCCACGGTCTCGCCGGTGATCGGGGTTTTCGCCACCAGCGTGCCACCGGTATAGCTGATGGGGTCGACAGCGAGCTCAACCAAAAGTGCGTCGACCTCGGCCTTGAGCGAAAGCTTTTCGATCTGGGCGGATGGCTTGTCTGACATGAGGGATTCTTTCCGAGGACTCGCGTTGATTTCAGAGGGTCTGCTGTCAGCGATTGGCTTGAGCCGTCACGATCGTTCTCCGTCAGGAACTGGCCTTGAAGGCGATGTCCCACCTCATGGAGAAGACAATGATCCGGCATTTTCAAACGATAGAAGTTCAATAAGTCATTCCAATGCTGAATGACCAGGGGGCCGAGCCCAAAGGATGTGGTGGCGAACGACTATGGCCGGTGGCAGCCTGCGCCAGCTCTCGGTCTGCCGGGCTAACGACGCATGACGGGAAGGCCGGATCGATGAGCCAACGGCCATCACGCGTCAACCGCAACCTTTAGCGCCTCGGCGCGGATCTCTTCGACGAGACGTTCCTTCAGCCTGATGAATTCGGGCGTGGTCTTGATCCTGTAGGACCGAGGGTGAGGAAGATCGACCGCGATCTCGGCCTTGATGCGGCCGGGACGGGCGCTCATGACGATGACCCGGCTGCCGAGGAAGATCGCCTCTTCGATATCGTGGGTGACGAACAGCACGGTCTTCTGGTCGCGTTCCCAGATGCCGAGCAGCATTTCCTGCATCAGTACGCGGGTCTGATTATCCAGTGCCCCGAACGGCTCGTCGAGCAACAGGATCTTTGGATCATTGGCAAGCGCACGCGCGATGGCTGTGCGTTGCTGCATGCCGCCGGAGAGCTGCTTCGGCCAGTGAGTCTCAAAGCCTGATAAACCGACCCGATGGATGAACCCATCGGCGATCCTGCCGCGTTCGGCTTCGGAAATCCCGCGCTCGCGCAGGCCGAACGCGATGTTTTCGCGCACCGTCAGCCAGGGGAACAGGGTGTACGATTGAAACACCATACCGCGGTCCGCCCCAGGTCCCGCGACTTCGCGGCCGTCGAGCATGACGCGGCCGGTCGTCGGCCGGTCAAGGCCTGCGACAATGCGCAGCAGCGTGGATTTTCCACAGCCGGAAGGGCCGAGGACGGTGACGAAGTCGTTGTTGCCGACGACAAGGTCGATCGGTTCCAGAGCGAGCGTCGGCACATGGCCCGGGCGCGCAGGGAACGTGCGGGAGACCTGATCGATCTTCAGCGTGGTCATGCCAGTTTCCAGGGAAACAGCCAGGCGTTGAAGGCCTTGAACAGGAAGTCAGACACGAGGCCGATCAGCCCGATGACGATGATGCCGAAGATGATCTGGCCGGTGTTGAGCAGCGCCTGGCTGTCGGTGATCATGTGACCGATACCCGAGGATGAGCCGATCAGCTCGGCGACGATGACATAGGTCCACGCCCAACCCAGAACGAGCCGAAGGATTTCCGCGATCTCGGGGGCGGAGGAGGGCAGCAGCACGCGGCCGATGATGCCGCGGTCGCCGGCGCCCAGCGTGTAGGCTGCTTCAAAGAGATCACGCCTGGTGTTGCCGACTGTCACGGTGACCATCAGGATGATCTGGAATACCGAGCCGATGAAAATGACCAGGAGCTTCTGCAGTTCGCCGATGCCTGCCCAGAGGATCAACAGCGGGATGAAGGCTGAGGCGGGCAGGTAACGGGCAAACGAGACGAACGGCTCGAGGAAGGCCTCGATCGGCTTGTAGGCGCCCATCAGAACGCCAAGAGGGACAGCAATGATGGCCGCCAGCACGAAGCCGCCGACGACCCGCCAGATCGTCATGCCGATGTCGAACAGGAAGCCGTGCCTTGTCAGGAGTTCAAAGCCTTCCTTCAACATGGTCAGCGGGTTGGCGAGAAACGTTTTCGAGACATAGCCGCCGAAGGTTGCCCAGGCCCAAAGGGCAACGAACAGGACGAAAAACGCAAGGCCGTAAGCCGCGCGCTGCTTCGATGTCACGGGGTCCAGGGGACGTGTCACAGGGCAAATACCTCAGAGCAGCGGGTTGATCCGGTCAGTCCCGCTTCCGCAGGTGAGAAGCGGGACTGAACGGCGCCGGCCGAACCTACTTGATGAAGCTCGCGTCATAGAGGTCATCGATTTTCGGAATTTCCTTGATGATGCCGACCTCGAGCAACAATTCCGCAGCTTCCTTGTTGAAAGCCAGGAATTCGCCGGCGAAGAATTTCTGGTTCGCGGCCTTGTCCTGCCAGCGCAGATATTTTGCCGAGTTGCCGAACTGCTCGCCGGACTGCTTCACATCGGCCCCCATGATCTCATAGGATTTTGCTTGATCCTTTTCGATCACGGCGACCGCCTCGAAATAGCTGTCGGCCAGCGCCTGTGCGGCTTTCGGGTTATCGGTCAAGAATTTCGGCGTGCAACCAAACGTGTCCATGACCATCGGGTAGTCGAGCGTGGTGGCGATGATCTTGCCCTTGTCCGGCGCGGCGCGCACCGTTGAGAGGTACGGCTCATACGTCATGGCTGCATCGTTCTGACCGGCCACGAAGGCCTGCGCCGCCGCCGCCGGCTCCAGGTTCACGACCGTGACATCCTTGATCGCAAGGCCGTTTTTCTTGAGCATCCAGGCCAGGGCGAAATAGGGCGACGTGCCAGGTGCGGACGCAGCGATCGTCTTGCCCTTCAAATCCTTGATCGCCGCGACATCGTTTCGCGTTGCCATGCCGTCAGCACCATAGCTCTTGTCGAGCTGAAAGATCTGCTTGGTCGCGACGCCATTGGCGTTCCAGGAGATCCAGGTTTCGACCGTGGTCGCTGCACACTGAATGTCACCCGACGCGACGGCCAGATGCCGGTCCTTCTGTGGAATCTTCTTGATGGTCACGTCGAGACCGTTCTTCTTGAAGATACCGGCTTGGCTTGCAAGCGTAAGCGGCGCAAAGCCGGTCCACCCGGAGATCCCGATGGCGACCTTGGTGTCTTCCGCCAAGGCCGGCGCGGAAACCAGGAGAGCGGCGGTTGCCGCGAATATCCCAAAATTACGCATGGCTGTATCCCTCTTGCTGGTTGATGGATTACCGTCCTGTTGGTCGGTTCATACCCGGTCAATGAAGCTGCTGCATTGGCGGCTATTGTGCTGGACTCTTACGCGCATGGGTATCCCTCTCAGCTGCCTTTGAAGCGGGCAACCAGCTTGTGGGACTCGCCGGGATAGACGAGGCGCACAGCCGTCAGCGGCCGCGCGCTGCGCCAGGTGTGCCGCTCGATCACAAGGCAAGGCGCGCCGATCGCAATGTCCAAGGCCTTCGCGGCCTGATGGTTGGCCACGATGGCGCTGATCGAATGCTCAGCTTCCGTCCAAGGGACATGGTGAAGCAGCCACGAGCCGGGCGGCTCGGTCGCAAAATCCGCCGTCGCCGCTTCGGGCACGGCATCGAGATCGATCAGTCGGTCCTCGATCGCAAACGGCACTTTATCGGCGCTGTGCCGGCACGCGAGCGCGATTACCTCGCCGGTTTTCCGTACCCCAAGACGGGCGCGATCGGCGGCGTTGGCGGCTCGGCGCGCGCACCGGATCAACTCATAGCCATAGCTGCGACCGAGCGCGCCGATCTCCGCGCGGATGTCGGGGATCTTGAGCACCGCTGACAGGAATTTGGGACGGCACACAAAGGTGCCAGCCCGCCGTCGTCGCTCGATAAGATCGGCTTGCGCCAGTTCTGACAGCGCCTTGCTGACCGTCATGCGCGAGCAGCCGTAATGCGCCATGAGTTCGTGCTCGAACGGGATGCGGTGACCCGGGGGCCATTCACCGGTCAGAATGCGGCGCTCGATGTCGAGACGGATCTGCTTGTACAGCGTCGGTTTGTCGCCTGCGCGGAGTTTGTCGCGATCGGTGGTGAGGCTCATGCCACGAGCCTTCGCATTGCCGCGTTGAATGCTTCGCGTGCCTTCTGGCGCAGCCGGTGATGGCCGTTCTCGACGACCTTGCTTCCGCCCGCCCAGACACAATCGACGGCGCCTGCGGCGCTTGCGAAAATCCAGCCGTCGAGCACGGCATCCCCGCGACGCCCGGCAAGCGAGGGATGCGTGGTGTCCAGCGTCACGATATCAGCGCGTGCGCCGGCCTGAAGGCCGACCATCGGCTGCGCGAGCGCCTGGGCGCCGCCGGCGAGCGCAGCGTCGAATAGCGCGCGACCGGTCGAGACGCCGGGACCGCCGGATAGCACATTGCGTTCACGGTGTTTTAGCCGCTGGCCATTTTCGAGCTGACGTAGTTCACCGGTGACGCCGATCAGGACATTGGAATCGGTGCCGACGCCGAGCCGTCCGCCTGCATTAAGGAATTCGCGGGCCGGAAAGATGCCGTCGCCGAGGCTTGCTTCGGTGACCGGGCAGAGTCCGGCGACGGCGCCGCTTCTGGCAAGTGAGGTGGTTTCCGTCGCGGTCATGTGGGTCGCATGGATGAGACACCAGCGCTGATCGATCGGAGTATGTTCGAGCAGCCACTGCACCGGCCGCCGGCCCGACCAGGCGATGCATTCATCGACTTCCCTGACCTGTTCGGCGGCGTGGATGTGAACCGGCCCGGCTTCGGCCAGTGGTGTGATGGCCGCCAGTTCGTCCGGCGTCACGGCCCGCAGGCTGTGCGGCGCGACACCGACATTGGCCCCTCGCAACGCGCGGACGGCTTGACGCGTGGCGGCCATCAGCTTGGCAAACTGGTCGACCGAGCAGATGAACCGGCGCTGGCCGGCATGCGGTGCCGTTCCACCAAACGAGCCATGCGCGTAGAAGCTCGGCAGCAGCGTGAGCCCGATGCCGGTGATCTCGGCGGCCCGCGCAATCCGCATCGCCATCTCCGCTGGGTTGGCGTAGGGCGCGCCGTCGCGCTCGTGATGCAGATAGTGAAATTCGCCGACGCGCGTATACCCTTGCTCGAGCATCTCGACATAGAGCAATGTCGCGACGGCTTCGGTGTCCTCCGGAGTCATCTCCAGCGCGAAGCGATACATCGTTTCGCGCCATGTCCAGAAAGTATCCGCGGAATCACCGCGGATTTCGGCAAGTCCCGCCATGCCGCGCTGGAACGCGTGACTATGCAGGCTGGCTATTCCGGGGATCGCCAGTTGATGGCGTTCGTTGTGGGATCCCGGCGTTACGCCAGTCATCACCTTGGTGATCACCCCATCCTTCACGACCACCTGGACGTCGTCGGCCCATCCCGAGGGGAGCAGTGCTGATCCGAAATGCAGAGTGGACATGCTTCCAAACCGGCTGGACAGAACACCAAGGTGATTTTATGTATAGACATAACGGAACCCCCGTCAAGCTTCCGTCGCTCCAGGGAGTGCTGCATGGCCGAGCGCTTTGATCGTATCTGGCACAATGCCCGGCTCGCCACGCTGCGGGAGGATCTGCCCGAGCTCGGTGCGATCGAGCACGGCGTGATCGCGGCGCGCGATGGCCGCATCGTGTTCGCTGGGCCCCATTGCGACTTTCCGTCGAGCGCCGATGCGGCCGAACGGATCGATTGTGCGGGGCGGTGGATCACACCCGGATTGGTGGATTGTCATACTCACCTCGTTTTCGGCGGAAACCGCGCGCACGAGTTCGAGCTGCAGCTGCAGGGAGCAAGCTACGAGGCGATTGCACGCGCGGGCGGCGGCATTGTGTCGACGGTCGCTGCGACGCGGGCCGCGAGCGAGGTTGAACTTGTTACCAGCGCGCTGCCGCGGCTCGACGTATTGATCGGCGAGGGCGTGACGACGCTGGAGATCAAATCCGGCTATGGGCTCAATACGGCAACCGAAATGCGTCAGCTGTCAGCCGCGCGTGTGCTGGGCCGCACTCGGCCGGTCGCGATACGAACGACGTTTCTTGGCGCGCACGCGCTGCCTCCGGAGGCCGATGGCGACAAGGATCGGTACATCGACCTGGTTTGCCAGGAAATGCTGCCGGCGGTGGCGCAGGCCGGCCTTGCCGACGCCGTCGATGCCTTCATGGAAGGCATTGCGTTCTCGGGCGATCAAACTGCGCGGGTGTTCCGAGCCGCGAAGGCGCTCGGATTGCCGGTCAAGCTACATGCGGATCAATTGTCGAACCTCGGCGGCGCTGCACTTGCGTCGAAATTCTTGGCTCTATCCGCCGATCATCTCGAGCACACAGATGAAGCTGGCGTCGCGGCGATGGCGCGCGCAGGGACGGTCGCCGTGCTTCTGCCGGGCGCGTTCTATTTCATTCGCGAGACGAAGAGGCCGCCGGTCGAATTGTTGCGTGCCCGCAGCGTGAACATGGCGCTCGCGACCGACTGCAACCCCGGCAGCTCGCCGCTGACGTCCCTTCTGCTGGCCACGAATATGGGCGCGACGCTGTTCCGCATGACCGTTGCTGAATGCCTCGCCGGCGTGACGCGCGAAGCTGCGCGCGCGCTGGGCGTTCTCCGTGAGACCGGAACGCTTGAGACCGGCAAATATTGCGACCTCGCGATCTGGGATATCGATCGGCCCGCCGAGCTCGTCTACCGGATCGGCTTCAACCCGTTGTACGGCCGGGTGTGGAGAGGACGATGAGCGATAACGATGCGTCGATTGTCGTTTCACCCGGAAAGGTCAGCCTCTACGATCTGGCGCAAGTGCTTGCTGGCGCGGCTGTGGTACTCGATCCGTCCTTCTGGCCGCGCGTGGAGGCCGCCTCGGCAATTGTCGCGGAGGCCGCGCAAGCGGAAGCGCCGGCTTACGGCATCAATACGGGGTTCGGCAAACTCGCGTCGAGACGGATTCCTCCTGACCAGACGGCGCGGCTTCAACGCAACCTGATTGTTTCGCATTGCTGCGGGGTAGGACCGCCGACGCCCGAACCGATCGTGCGGTTGATGATGGCGCTGAAGATCGTCTCGCTGGGGCGAGGCGCTTCAGGCGTTCGCCGCGAGGTTATCGGACAACTGCAAGCCATGCTCGCGCGCGGCATCTATCCGCTGGTGCCGCAGCAGGGATCGGTGGGAGCATCCGGTGATTTGGCGCCGCTTGCGCATATGACCGCCGTCATGATCGGCGAGGGGCAGGCGTTTGTCGACGGAAAGGCCTTGCCGGGCCGTGAAGCGCTGGCCGCCGCCGATCTCGCGCCGCTGACACTGGGACCGAAGGAAGGTCTCGCGCTTATTAATGGTACGCAGTTTTCGACCGCCTATGCCATCTCCGGATTGTGGCGCGCCCACCGGCTCGCTTGCGCGGCGCTGGTGACAGGCGCCTTGTCGGTCGACGCGGCCATGGCATCGACGGCGCCATTTCGTTCCGAGATCCAGCAACTGCGGGGGCACGCCGGACAGATCGTGGCTGGTGCTGTCCTCATGGCCTTGCTTGAAGGCAGCGATATCCGCATGTCGCATCTCGAAGGCGACGAGCGCGTGCAGGATCCCTATTGCCTGCGCTGCCAGCCGCAGGTGGCTGGCGCCGCGCTTGACCTGCTGACCCAGGCCGCTCGTACCTTGACGATTGAGGCCAACGCCGTCACGGACAATCCGCTGGTCCTGGTCGAGACCGGAGAGATTGTGTCGGGCGGGAATTTTCATGCCGAGCCGGTCGCATTCGCCGCCGACCAGATTGCGCTGGCGTTGTCCGAGATCGGCGCGATCAGCGAGCGACGCATCGCCACCCTCGTCGATCCCGCGCTGAATTTTGGCCTGCCGCCGTTCCTGACCCCAGATCCGGGCCTCAACTCCGGCTTCATGATTGCGGAAGTGACGGCGGCCGCGCTCTATGCCGAGAACAAGCAGCGTGCCGCGGCCTGCTCGATCGATTCGACGCCGACCAGCGCCAACCAGGAAGATCATGTGTCGATGGCCGCGCATGCTGCGCGCCGGCTGTCCGATATGGCTGACAATCTTGCCACCATTGTGGGCATCGAATTGCTGGTTGCGGCGCAAGGCATCGGGTTGCGTGCGCCGCATTCGACCAGTCCAGCGCTCGCGGCGGTCATTGCCTTGTTGCGCGAGCAGGTGCCGGCACTCGGTCAAGATCGCTACATGGCTGATGATCTCGCTAAGGCAACCGCGCTTGTCGAAGCCGACGCGTTGCCGACCACCGCGATTTCGGTGCTTAAGAACAGCCCGTTTCCACTATTTGCCGAGAAAGGCCCTTTGTCATGAACCGCCGACTGGACAACGACCGTACGATCCGGGCGCCCCGTGGGCCCGAGATCAGCGCCAAGAGCTGGTTGACGGAAGCGCCGCTCCGCATGCTGATGAACAATCTCGATCCTGACGTCGCCGAGCGGCCGAGCGAGCTTGTCGTCTACGGCGGAATCGGCCGTGCCGCCCGCGACTGGGACAGCTTCGATCGGATCGTGGCCGCGCTGCGCGAGCTCGAGGGCGACCAGACGCTGCTCGTTCAGTCGGGCAAGCCGGTCGGAATTTTCCGCACCCATCCCGATGCGCCGCGGGTGCTGATCGCCAACTCGAATCTGGTTCCGCACTGGGCGACACTCGATCACTTCAACGAACTCGACAGGAAGGGGTTGATGATGTTCGGTCAGATGACCGCCGGATCGTGGATCTACATCGGTAGCCAGGGCATCGTGCAGGGGACCTACGAAACGTTCGTCGAGGTCGGCCGGCGTCATTACGGCGGCAACCTCGCAGGCAGGTGGATCCTGACCGCGGGTCTTGGCGGCATGGGCGGTGCCCAGCCGCTGGCCGCGACGATGGCCGGCGCGTCGATGCTTGCGATCGAATGTCAGCCGAGCCGCATCGAGATGCGGTTGCGCACGGGCTACCTCGACCGGCAGGCGAGCACGCTCGACGAAGCGCTCGCGATCATGGCGCAAGCGGCGCTGAGCAAGAAACCGGTCTCCGTCGGCCTGCTCGGCAATGCCGCCGAAGTTTTTCCCGAGTTGGTGCGCCGTGGCGTGAGGCCGGACATCGTCACCGACCAGACCAGCGCGCACGATCCGATCAACGGCTATTTGCCGATGGGATGGACGCTTGCCGAGTGGGAGTTAAGACGCAGCGCCGATCCGAAAGCGGTTGAAGCGGCGGCCAAGACTTCCATGGTTGGCCACGTCCAGGCCATGCTGGATTTCCACGCGCGGGGCATTCCGACGCTCGACTATGGCAACAACATCCGCCAGATGGCGAAGGACACGGGCCTGAACAACGCGTTCGATTTCCCCGGCTTCGTCCCGGCCTACATCCGTCCGCTGTTCTGCCGCGGCGTTGGGCCATTCCGGTGGGCGGCGCTGTCAGGAGATCCCGAGGATATCTTCCGCACCGACGCCAGGGTGAAGGAGCTGATGCCGGACGACAAGCAGCTTCACAACTGGCTCGACATGGCGAAAGCGCGGATCAAGTTCCAGGGATTGCCCGCGCGGATCTGCTGGGTCGGCCTCGGCGATCGCCACCGGCTCGGCCTGGCGTTCAATGAAATGGTGGCGAGCGGTGAATTGAAGGCGCCAGTCGTCATCGGCCGCGATCATCTCGACAGCGGCTCGGTGGCGAGCCCGAACCGCGAAACCGAGGCGATGCGCGACGGCTCGGATGCGGTGTCCGACTGGCCGCTGCTCAATGCGCTGCTCAACTGCGCCAGCGGCGCCACCTGGGTCTCGCTGCATCACGGCGGCGGCGTCGGGATCGGCTATTCGCAGCACGCCGGCATGGTGATTGTCGCCGACGGAACGCCGGAGGCTGCGCGCCGCATCGAGCGGGTGCTGTGGAACGATCCTGCGTCTGGGGTCATGCGCCATGCCGACGCGGGCTATGAAACTGCGATCGCGTGCGCGCGCGCCAGCAGGCTCAATCTGCCAAGCCTGACCTCGTAGCGCGACGGCGCGCCGTCAGATCGATGATCACGCCCGATCTCATCATTGGGTATGCGCCAGCGTCTGGCTCTCGACGGCCATTCGCGTTGACTTCGATTGACGAGTGACGTTATGTATAGACATAAAAATTTGGGCGGCCGGGCGAGGTCGATCGTTGCGCCAGGCCTCCGGCGAATCCCGGGCAAGGAGGCTCGAAATTGCCGCCGATCCATATCGCCTATCTCAATCGCCTCGCTATCGAAGAGCTCAAGATGACCGACGACGAAATCCTGTCGGCCATCGAGACGAGCCTTGCCAGTCAGGGAAGGGGCGAGACGGTGATCGAACCTCGCGTCCATCTCGAGCCGGGAGTTGCAAACGGCCATTTCAATGTTCTGCGCGGCGCGATCAAGCCGCCGATCGACTCCGCGGGCGTCAAGATCGTTGGCGACTTCGTCGACAATTACAAAATCGGCTTTCCGTCCGAGCTTGCGATCCTGGCGCTGTTCGATCCGCGCACCGGCGCGCAGAAGGCGATCCTGGATGCGAGCGGTATTACCGACATGCGTACCGGCGCCGTGACGGCGGTCGGCGCCAAACATTTGGCGAGGAAGAATTCCAAAATTCTCGGTCATATCGGTGCCCGCGGGACAGCTTACTGGAACGTGCGTCTTCTCAACCATCTGTTCGATTTCGACGAGATCCGCGTGCATTCGCGCCGCGAGGAGAGCCGCAACGCCTTTGCGGAGCGATTGAGCCAGGATCTCGGCAAGCCCGTGGTGGCGACCAGCGATTGGGAGAGCTGCGTCAAGGATGCCGACATCGTGGTAGAGGCGTCACGTCTGCTCGAACCGGCACCGCTGCTGAAGACCGGCTGGATCAAGCAAGGCGCATTCGTGGTCCCTTACGGAACCATGAGTGCGATCGAACTGTCGTTGACCGACATCATGGCGAAGCTCGTGGTCGACGACTGGGGTCAGTGCAAGTTCGGCAGCCTGCGCGCCCATGTCGAGGCGGGTAAGCTGTCTGAAAAGACGCTCCATGCCGAGCTTGGACAGATCGTCGCCGGTTTGAAGCCCGGCCGCGAAAGCGACGCGGAGACGAACCTGCTCTGGCATCGCGGTCTCTCGTTGTCCGATATCGCGTTGGGACATGCGATGCTGGAAAAGGCCGGGAAGCTTGGGGTGGGACAGCGTCTACGTTTTGCTTAGGCGCTTTCAGGACGCGGTGTCATGACCACATACGTTGCAAACGCGCGGATGTATTCGGTCAATCCCGAGGCGGCTGCGGCCTTCAGGACCCTGTTCGGCTGGCTGTCGCGGCGGAGCGGCGTGCAACTCGATGTCATCGACCACTCTTTTCCGGCTCCGCTCTCCGAACTGTGGTCGCGCGCGGACATCGCCTGCGTCTTTATGTGCGGATTTCCGTTCCTGGACGCGGCGCCTCGACCGAAGCCGGTCGCCGCGCCGCAGCCGCGTGGCACGCCCGGTGTCGGTCGCCCGATTTATGCGACGCGCCTCGTTGTCCGGAGGGATTCGCCCTATCAGCGTCTCGAAGATACCTTTGGCGGTCGCCTCGGCTACACCGCCGAGGACTCCCATTCCGGTTTCAATGCGCTGCGTCATCACCTGCTGCCGTATCGTCTGCAGCGAGGCGCAAACCTCTATCGCGAGAGCGTCGGTCCGCTCTACACCCCGCGTCGCGTGGTCGATGCCGTCATTGCCGGCACCATCGATGTCGGGCCGCTCGATAGCTATGCGCTCGACCTGATGTTGCGCCACGAACCGGAGCTTGAGCGGCGCATCCGGGTGGTGTCGACAACGGATGCCGCGCCGATTCCGTTTCTGGTGGCGGCTCCGCAGTGTCCTGACGAGATCGTGACGGTGCTGCGGGCCGCGCTGATGGGATTCGGCGAGGCGACAGAATGTGCCGCTCCAAGGGATAGTCTCTGTCTTCACGGTTTCGCGCCGGTCAGTGTTGCCGACTACGACGTGATGGCAAACTGGGACCAGGAGGCGAGGGCGGCGGGGTTTGCGTTGCCGACCTGATTCATCTCCGCCCCGGATGGGGTCAATTCGAGTCCTCGACGCCAGTCGTCTCGGTTATTTGGACTTTGCGACATCCACAAAGTGATTGGTCCAGAGATTACCCTCCGACGTCTTGGCGTCAAAGCTCTTGCCGAAGTCGGTGCCGACCTCCGCGGAGAACGTCAGCAGGTTCTGGAAACCTGCGACGTCAAGCTTGCCACCCTCGGCGATGCCGCTGTTCATCGCCTTGACGGCGGCGAGGACGCCGTCAGGGTCGGCCTTCGGAAAAAACTGGGCCTGGATCGTACGGGCGGTCGGTTGGGGATTGTCGGTCAAGGCGATACTCGCGGCCTGGAGTGCCTTGATTGTCCTGGTGATCAGGTCCGAAGTCGCTTCCTTGATCGGCTTCTTCGCCACCAGTACGAGGTAAGGCTGACGGGCGACCTGCGGGAAATCGTCGCTAATCGACACCAGCACCGTTCCGGCACCTGATTTTTCCGCCAGATAACCTTCCGGCGGCGAGAGCACGAAAGCATCGATGCGCTTGTTTTCGAGCGCAGCCTGTAGCGCAGGAGGTCCGCCGACCTGCGCTACCTTGATGTCGGCCTTCGGATCGAGACCTCCCTTGGCCGCAAGCCAACGCGCCACGGTCTCCTGGGTGCCGCCGATCGCGGAGACCCCCACGATCGCGCCCTTCAACGCGGCGAGCCGCCTTGCCAACGGATCGGCCGCCTTGACGCCGGTACGATCGAGGAAGGCGGAGGAGACCACAAGCTGCGGCGTGACTTTCGACATCAGCGAATAGACGATTTCGAACGGCTGCCCCTTGGCTGCCGCGCGAAGCACGGCCTCCGGTCCGACCGCCGCAAGATCGATGTCGCCGGCATCGAGGGCCGCCAGCGCCGCGGGGTCGCCGCCGGGCAGTACCGCGGTCGTGGCGATCAGGTCCTGTGGATCGAAGGTTTTGAGCGCGCGTGCCGCGAAGATCGAGACGAAGCTCAGCGATGATGTAGCTTGCCCGATCCGCACGGTCTGCTGTGCAGTCGCAATAGCAGAATTCGGGCAGAAAGCCGCGATGATCACGGCCGTCGCGACTTTGTACCGGGTCAAGCGCATGAATTTGTCCTCGGAAAAATCCTAGATTTCGTTTGGGCGGGCGCCGGAGGGGGTTCGCCAGCGCAGCAGGCGACGCTCCAGCCGGTTGGCGAGAAGGTTGGCCGCGATGACGAAGACCAGCAAAATGGTGATGCCGGCGAACACTCCGGCCGGATCATAGGTTGCCGAGGCTTCATGGATGAAGAGGCCGAGGCCCTGGATCGACGAAGTAAATTCGCCGACGATGACACCGATGACGCTGTAGGGGATTGCCATGCGCATGCCCAGCATGACGTAGGGGGCCGCCGCCGGCAGGTAGACGTGCCTGGTCAGCTGGCGTTCGTTGGCTCCCATGACTCGTGTCAGGTTCACGAGCTCCTGATCGATCCCGCGCACGCCGGAGAAGACGTTGTAGAAAACCAGGAAGAAGACCATGATCGAGGCGAGCGCTACCTTCGACCGTATGCCGATGCCGAACCAGATGATGAACAGCGGCGCCAACGCGATTTTCGGAATGCCGTAAAACGCCATCACGTAGGGCTCGAGGACACCAGCCATTCGCGGCGAACGACCGAGCGCGTAGCCGCCGATGACGCCGAGCGCCACTCCGATGACGTAACCGAGCACCAGTTCCTGCCCCGTCGTCCACAAATGCGGATAGATTTCTTTCGACGCGAAGATCTCGTAGAGCCGCTGCGCGACCGCGGTCGGCTTGCTGATGTAGATTTCCTTGATCAGGCGGCCGGCTGCCCATTGCCAGAAAACGATCAGCGCAATGCCCGGCAGCAGGCCAATCAAGAGGTGTCCCAATCGAGCAAGCCACGAACGCCGCCCGGGCGCTAGGGGCTCAGTGGCGGACGGTTCGGAGGTTGAATAGGCCGCGTTGTTCACCGTGATGCGTCCGTTCTCAGTGCAGCCGGTGGCGAATGTCGACCTGAGAGCGGAAGGCGGACCATACCGACTCATACGCCGATTCAAAGCCGGCATTACGGAAAGGCTCGAACACGTTTCGCGGCCGCGGTATTTCGATCGCAATGTTGGTGAGTAGTCGCGACGGGCGCTGGCTCAGGACAACGACATTGTCGGCAAGCAGAACCGCTTCAGTGATGTCGTGGGTGACAAAGACGACGGTCGCCCCCGCCTCGAACGAAAGCGATTGCAGATCATGCTGCATCACCATGCGCGTCTGCGCATCCAGCGCGCCGAATGGCTCATCCATCAGGATGACGTCAGGCCGATAGACCAGCGTGCGCGCAATCGACCCGCGCTTCTGCATGCCACCGGAAAGCTGGCTCGGGTAATGATGTTCGAAACCCTCAAGGCCGACGGATTCAAGCGCTGCAGCTACCCGACGGCGGCGCTCGGCGAGCGCTACGCCGCGTAACAGAAGCGGCAATTCCACATTTTCTGACAGCGTCTTCCAGGGGAAGAGTTGAGGCTGCTGCGGAACGAAGCCGACGTCGCGGTTGACGCTGGCCACGGCCCTTCCACGATGGCGCACGAGGCCGCGTGTCGGCGCGAGCAATCCCGCCGCCATCTGCAACAGCGTGCTCTTTCCGCAGCCGCTCGGCCCAATGACGGCAGTGAACTTGCCGCCATCGACGCCAAAGCTGATGTGGTCGAGCACACGTAAGGGGACGTTGCGCCCGGGGGCAGCAAAATCCTGCCCGATGCCATCAAATGCGATTACAGGACCGTCCATCATCGGAGCTCCCGGGGACAATTACGTATATACATAATTGGACGCTCGATGTCCAACAAGCTTAGATGGTGGGCATAGCCTGCATCTTTCAGGCGCATGCGAGGCCAGATCCTCACGAGTTGTGACCGAACTATCGTGGCCCAGCGGAGGCGGTTTCACAAACAGAGTCGGGCAGGGCTGAACACGATCGGAGATCGCGTAGCATGCGGCGCCATCTGTACGCAGTTCGGGAAACACCTCAACAGAACGTGAGCGACATGATGAAATTGGATCACACAGCCGGACCGGTCTGGAACGTGTCGGATCAAGAGCGCCCGACATGGTCCGTGGCGCCCATGATGGATTGGACCGAGAGTTCAAGTGTTTCAATTAATTAGAAGGCGGCATGTGCACGATATGTGCACCGAGAGATCAAAGGGTATCCAGAGACAACGACGGATCAGCCGTTCGAATTCGAGCCCCGAGGATCTCCTTCAAGCACCAACACCTCCTTGAGCTCAGGCGATTTCTTGCCGCGGTTGTTCCTCTTCATTGTGGCTCTGAAGCAATTCGAGCAAGCGCTTGCGCATGATCATTCCCGGCCGATCCGACGGCATGTGCTTTTCGATCTTCCGGCTCATGTCCACGATGGCATCGGGGTCGGTTGATTCCAGCATATCCCGATCCTCGGCGATGATCGCGGCGTCCCAATCGATCAGTTCCTGCGTAGAGCAGTTCGCCTCGGTGTCGTTGCGAAAGAGGATTTGAACGACTTGAATCTGACCGTCGGATACCGGCGTTGCGCAATTGAAAATGATGTGCCGGATGCCCGACGGGTATTCCATATCAAGCCGCCGGCAGAATGGCATGAACCATTTGTTGCGTTGGTGTCTTTTCGTTGTGGGATCGGTCGTTCCAGTGATTCTGGACGCATTGGGTGGATTCCTGATCGTGATGATCGTCTCGGCGTCAAATCCGTAATCAGTCTCCACGATTTCGTACTTCTCAGGCTTGGGCTGATTGATGTCGCCGAAGGTTCCCTTGTGCACAAAGGCGAAATGGGCATTGTCGAACGAATTTTCCATTAGCCGAAGCGCAGCCGTGTTCCACTTGTCGTAGAACTGGTGGATTCGGCGGTAAGCGACGTCGCGGTCTTCGGGAACGTCGGGAATGTCGCTCAGCGGTTCATCAAGCGCGACCCAGATGTAACCATAGCGGGTCTGGGCTCGAAACGAGCGCGCCTTGGCGTCGGGAATTGGTTGTTCGAATGGAAATTGCGGAATCATCACGAGCGTGCCGTCGCGGTCATATTCCCACCCGTGATAGCCGCATACAATATTGCCGTTCTTGCACCAGCCCTTCGAAAGCCTGGCGGTACGGTGGCAGCAGCGATCTTCGAGTGCGGCCGGTTCGCCGTTGGCGTCGAGGAACAGCACGATCGGTTCACCGAGCAGCGTGAACGGCCGTGGTCCGTCCTTGAGCAGATCGACGGGCATCACCGCGTACCAGAAGCGACGAAGCACGGGTTGTTTGGTATTCAGCATGACGTTCTCCGGTGGTCAGGCAGCCAGATGCGCGACGACGCGGGCCGCATCGGATCTTAGTTTTTGAATATCCAGGCCGGGGATTGCGCCATTCTCCACGACCATCCGGCCTCCGATCAGCAAATAACGGATACTGGCCGAGCCCGCGCAGGTGACCGGAGCGATCATTGGATCGTGCATGCCGAAATGCCGTGGCTGATCCAGATTGAAGACGGCGATGTCGGCCTGCTGCCCGGGCGCCAGCGTACCGATCTGAGGCAGTCCCAGCACGCGCGCGCCGCCAGCCGTCGCCCAGTGTACGACATCTTCTGCAGTCACGGCGTCGGCACCTTTGACAGCCCGATGCGTATGCCAGGCGCTGTGCATCTCGCTGATCATATCGGCGGATTCGTTGGATGCCGCGCCGTCCACGCCGAGGGACACTGCGCCGCCGAGGCGAGCCATCGCGTCGGCGGGGGCGACGCCAGAGCCGAGGCGGCAGTTGGATTGCGGACAATGCGCCATGCCTGTTCCGGTACCTGCCAGAATGCGGACTTCATTGAGATCCAGGTGGACCAGATGCGCGAACCACACATCCGGTCCAAGCCAATCATGGTCGGCCAGCCATTCAACCGGGCGCTTGCCGTGGACCGAGAGGCAAAAATCAACGTACTCGGAGGATTCCGATAGATGGCTGTGCAGCCGCAACTTCATCCGCCGCGCCGCTGCGATCGCTTCCTTCAGTTCGCCCGGATCGATAGACCATGTCGGCGTGGTCGGCGCCAGCACAACCTGGGAAAGGCTGCCTGGCGAGGTGTCGTGAAAGCGCTGCGCGCAGGCTTCGACGGACTTGAGCATGTGGTCGAGCGATTCGACGGGCATCGGAACGAATTCATCGGTGTCGAAGTGACGCCCCTTGGTGGCGCCGCCGCGGCAGAATACCAAGCGGATGCCTAGGCTGCGCGCAACATCGAAAATCACCTGCGCGGGATCGAACCTGAAACTGTCGCTGAAGAGATAATGATGATCCGCCACCGTTGTCGTTCCCGACAGCAGCATTTCAGAGAGGGCGATACGGGCGGCGACGGCCAGCGCCTCTTCGTCGATTTTCGACCAAAACGTATAAGGCACCGAGCGAAGCCAACCGGCGAGTGGCAGATTGATGCCGGCCTGCACACCCTTCATGACGCTTTGGAACATGTGGTGATGGGTCGATATCAGGCCGGGATAAACGACACAGCCGTGGCAATCGAGCCTGCGCTCATTCGGCTCCGCCTGCAGCGCACCGATTTCGACGATCGCGCCGTCGCGAATGCGGATCGCGCCGTTGGTCCGCATGGCAGCTCCAGGGCGCCCGCTGAAAATCCCGGTCGCATTCTCGATCAGCAAGGAGTTCACGCTTCTGCTCCGATTTCGCTTTCGTGCCAGTTCGACAGTGCGAGCTTCGATAAAGCGACCATCGCTCCAAACAACCCAACTCCAGTCAAAGTGATCAAGAACAGTGCCGCGAACATGCGGGGAATATCGAGCGTGAAGCCGGCATCCAGGATTTCATAGGCTAGTCCGGACGAACGGCCGCCGGTGCCTGCCACAAATTCGGCGACGACCGCGCCGATGAGCGCTAAGCCGCTGGAAATACGCAAGCCGCCAAAGAAATATGGCAACGCCCCGGGAATTCTGAGCTTGATGAGGGTTTTGAGCCGCCCCGCGCGATTCATACGGAAGTAATTCGCAAGACCCGGGTCGACGCTTCTCAGCCCGAGCGTCGTGTTCGAGATGATGGGGAACAGCGCCACCAGTGTCGCGCAGATCGTCAGCGAGAGCTGGGTGTTCTTGACGAGAATGATGATCAGCGGGGCGATGGCGACGACGGGTGTGACCTGCAGCAGCACAGCGTAAGGAAACAGACTTACTTCGACTGCCCGGCTCTGCACAAAGATGAACGCAATCAGCGTACCAAGAATGACCGCCGCCGCGAACGCCTGCAACGTCACCCGCAAGGTCACAATCAGCGCTCGTAGCAATGACGGACCGTTGTGTACAAGGCTGTGGAAGATGTCGCTCGGCTTTGGAAACAAGTAAACCGGGATCGATGCCACCCGGCAGCCAACTTCCCACACACCGATCAAGATGACGCCGACCGCGAGAGGTGCGGCGATCCGGACAAAGGCTTCCGACTGCAGCAGCGGCTTCACGACGCGCCTCCGGACGCTGAGGGCAGGGATGCTTCGGCAAGCCAGGTCGATAGTTCGCGGCAGTAAGCCGCAAATTTGGTGCTACTGCGAAATTGCTCGTCGCGTGGCTGCGGTTCGTCGATCGTCATGGTCCGGAAGATGCGGCCTGGGTTTGCCGCCATCACGATGATCCGCGTCGATAGGAAGACGGCCTCATATATCGAGTGCGTGACGAACACCGTTGTGAGTTTTCGCTCCCACCATAATCGAACCAGATCAGCGTCAAGCTTGTTGCGGGTGAATTCGTCAAGCGCCCCGAAGGGCTCATCCATCAGCAACAGGTTGGGGTTGGTCACAAGCGCCCGGGCGATAGATACCCGCATTTTCATGCCGCCGGACAATTGGCGCGGAAAATGCCGCCAAAATTTCGACAACCCGACACGCTCGATCGCCTCCGCCACGGCCGGAGCAGTCTTGGCGTTCGCAACATTGGCGAGTTCAAGTGGCAGCCGCACATTGGCATCGACTCGCGCCCATGGCATCAAGGTGGGCTCCTGGAACACGAAGGCAAGGCGTCGCCCGTCCTGGCCGACCCTTCCGAATTCGCCGCGCCACCACAAGAGCCGGCCGTCCGACGGCTCGATGAGATTGGCGATCAATTTGAGCAGCGTACTCTTGCCGCAGCCGGATGGGCCGATCAAGGTCAGGAATTCGCCGTCTGCGATGCTCAGATCGATCGGCGCCAACCCCTGCGTGCCGTTGGCGAAAACTTTCTCGGCTGAAAGCAGTTCGACCGCCGGCGGCCGGTCGCCGTTGGCGGTCATTCGGTCCGGGCCTTCGTCAAGCGGCTCGCCAGGCAGAAGGGCGTTCATGGCCGCTCCTATTGCACCCCGATTTTGAGATCCTTGACGAAACGAAGATCGAAGGCCTTTTGCCAATCCGTCTTTGGATCGAGCAGTTCGGCTGCGACCAGGAAATCGTAGATCTGCTTGTAGCGGTCGGCGGTGATGACCCCGATGCCCAAGGTCGCCGCATCCCCGCCGTCGATGGCCTTGTTCTGCTTGAGTTTCTCGATCGCAAAGTCGATTTGGCCATCGGTCATTTTGGGATTGTCGGCCTTGATCAAGGCGTTGGCTGGAGCCGGATTCTTGATGTAATCGCGCCAGCCTTCCAGCGATGCCTTCACAAAGCGTGCCACCACGTCGGGCTTTTCGGCGACCATCTTCTCGGTTGTGACAATCGTGGAGCCATACGGCGGGTAGCCGCCATCGGCCAGCAGAAAGAATTTTACCTTTTCATTCTGCTGCTGCGCCTGGTACGGCTCGGACGAAGGATAGCCCTGCTGGGCGACATTCTTGTCGGCGAAGAACGGCTGGAGGTTGAAGGTATATGGCCGTATCTGGTCATCGGTGAAACCATATTTGGCGCGCAGCCAGGGCCAGAATGTGATGCGGGATGAGCCTGCGATCAGAATGGGCTTGCCTTTCAACGCTGCGATATCTGCTACGTCATCATGAGTCATCAACCCCTGCAGGTCGAACTGGAATGAGGACGCGACCGTCACCAGGGGCAAGCTCTGTTCGCGCCCCTTCAGGACCTGAATGTCGTAGCCCATCATGAAATCAGTCTCGCCGGCCAGCAACAGCTGCGAGCCGTTGACCTGCGGACCGCCCATCTTGATGGAAACGTCGAGACCAGCTTTGTCATAAAGTCCGGTCGCTTTGGCCTGATAGAAACCCCCGTGCTCGGCCTGGGCGAACCAGCTGGTGAGAAAGGTCACTTTGTCGGCGGCTGGCGCCGGCGCAAGCGAGCCGAGCAATACACCGGTTCCGATCAAGGCAGTTGCGACGATACGTGGCAGAGATTTCATGGCCATCTCGGCTAACCTCGTTTCGGGCAGGCGTTTCGCCGGCCATCTGTGTTCTCGGGATATGCGAATGCCGGGCCAATCTCGGGCAACCGATCCCTCTCGATCGAGAAACCATCGTCCTGCTGGCCCTGTCATCGCAAAGATGCACAGGTAACCTGTCACCTGAAAGCACTTTAATTCGAGCGATCTGTTGCCTTTTCGGCAACGATTGCGGCTCGCGTCGGGCCGACTGCCGCTCCAGGCCTTGCTCTTCCAAAAATGGCCAATGACGTCGTTGGGAAAATCGATTTACTATTCCGCTGCGCCTTCCGTTTTTTGCCTTCGCAGCATCAGGATAACCGCTTTGCGCGCGCTTTCGCCTTTGTCGATCAAACCTCCCTTTGCACGCTACAGCCACGGGATAGCGGTGCCCGCAGGGCATAGGCTGGTCTTTACCTCAGGGCAGCTTGGCATCAGCGCGGACGAAACGATTCCCTGGGATTGCGAGGCGCAAGCTGACCTTTGCTTTGCCAATATCGCGGCAATTCTCGCGGAAGATCACATGACATTGGCGGATGTCGTCCGCATCAACGCCTACGTGACGGATCGTGAATATATGCAGGGCTATATGCGGTCACGCGACCGGCAATTTCAGGGGACCCCGCCGGCTTCGACCCTAATGATCGTGACGGGTTTTACGAAACCGGAATTCCTGGTGGAAATCGAGGTTGTCGCGGCCGCGCCGGAGCGTGATTGATTCGAACCTGGGATTGGCGAGAGGACCAAGAGGCCTTCTTGTCGGTATCGAAGCGGCGCTAGAAGCGCTCCATCTCCCGTCGCACCTTTGCCAAAAAGCCGCTCCGCTTCTCCGGCGTCGCGGTGTTCATGTGATAGAGCGCGTGATAGCGCACCCTGGCGTTGGAACCCGTAAACCACGGCAGGTACCGCTTGATGATCTTGCGTGGCGGATCGGCCATGGCGATCGCCTGCCAGCGCGGGCGTCCGTAGGTCGAGATGCCGGTAATGCATTTGATGTGAAGCAGCAGCGGCTTTGCTTGTGATGGATCGGAAAGATCCATCGCGATCCCCGGGCCGAACATCCGGTCGAACCAACCCTTGAGCATGGCGGGCGGCCCGAATGACCAGGTCGGGAATTGCACGACCAGGGCATTGGCGGCTGTCAGCCGATCGACATAGGCCTGATTGTTGGCCCGGTTTCGCACCGGGTCGTGGTAGTCGCGGCGTCGTTCGGCGGTGAGAACGGGATTAAAACCCTCCGCATAGAGGTCGAGCAGATCCGTCGTGTGCCCCGCTTGCTTCAATCCTGCCAATGCTTCTCTGCGGATCGCGGCATGGAAGCTGTCGTCGAGCGGATGGCAATAGACGTACAGCACGCGCATCATGGTTCCATTTTCGCAAAACTGCGCATCTTGCCGGGATTGAGCAAGCCGTATGGGTCGACCTCATGCTTGAATCCCAGCTGGTCCGCTTCGACGCGTTTGTAGCGGCTGCCATCTTCGACCGTAAAGACGTGCGGATTGGCGATATAGACCCCGCGTTCTTCGTGAAGCCGGATGATCTCGTTTAGCCTATCCGCATTCTTGTAGCGCACCACTGGCAGTCCGCTGCACGTAACGCGGCCGTTGAAGCGGATGAATTCGAGATGCTGCAGCACTTCGTCTGGAAACATCTCCCGCATCTCGGCGACCTTTTCCATCAAGCGGTCATGCGGATAGAGGCATTGCAGGTAGGTTACGGAACGATCAGCCTTCAGCACCTGAAGGGTGGTATGGTTCCAGGTGTATTCATAGAGCGGTACCTGGCCGGGGCCATCGTCGGTCGGCGTCTCCAGCGTCATGGTGCCGCGGCCGCCGAGCAGGGATTTGAAGCTTTCGAGCGAGGGCTCCGCGATCATCGCGATCAGGATGCTCTTACCGTCAGGACAATGTGGCTTAAGCGCGCCGAAATACGAGGGCAGCGGGGCCGTGATCGGCGACAACAATTTCTTGACGATGCCGTCGGCGAGCGCCGCTTCATAACCGAAGGCCGCAGCCTGTATGAAATCGTCGAACACGACGACGACGTCGATCCATCTCCAGGCGGGCGCTAAAGGCATTTCGAGCGCGGTGATGATCCCTGTGGTGCCATAGGTGCGGTTGATCTTTTGCGCCGCGTCTGCGCGCAGTTCGATGTTACGCGGCTGCTCCTCGACCGTAACGACGCGCGCGGCCAGAATGTTACCGGGTTCGCGCAGGCCGCCGTAGTTGACCGAGCCGATCCCGCCCGACCCGCCGGCAACGAATCCACCGATTGTGGCGGTCCGCTTGGTCGAAGGATGCATTCGTAATTCCTGCCCCAACGGCTGCAGCTCGGCGTCTATCGCGTTCATCTTCGCGCCGGCGCCAATGCGCATCATGCCAGGTTTGATCCATTCGACGGCCGCGAGTGCCGTGACGTCGAGCAGTACTCCGCCTTCCAGCGGTACCGCCTGGCCGTAATTGCCGGTGCCGCCGGCTCGCACCGTCAGCGGCACCCGGTGGCGCGCACAGGCTGCTGCTACGCGCACGACTTCTGCCTCGTTGCGCGGCGCGACGATCAGATCGGCCGACTTGCCATCGAGTTGTTGGTTCAGGATTGGGCTGTACCAGAAGAAATCGCGCGAGCGCCTGCGCACGATCTTGGGATCGGTGACGATATCCATGTCGCCAAGGTCGGCGATCAACAAAGCGAGCGTGCCGGACGACAGATCGTTCATGACCAGGTCATCCCGATGCCCGATCGGTGCTGGTAAGTTCGCGCGTGAGTGACCCCGATCTGATGATGAAGCCAAAGCACTGGCGAATGTTGTAGATGGTCGCGGCCATGCAATAGTCCGGTGAAGTGGTTGCGGTACAATCCTCAAGCAACAGACAGTCATAGCCGCGAAAATTGGCGTCCTGCAGCGTGCACAGCACGCATTGGTCGGCATTTACGCCGGCAAACATCAGTGTGGAGACGCCGAGATTGCGCAGGATGCTGTCGAGTTCGGTATCCTGGAAGCCGGACATGCGGTATTTCGCGACCTGGATGTCCTTGGGATCGGCGGTCAGCTCATCGACGATCGCGGCCGACCAACTGCCGCGTTCGAGCACCCTGGCGGCGGAACCGGGCAGGGGGTCGCCAAGACCTATGCCGGCGCCCGAAGGCTTATAAACGTGAAGCAACGCCGGGCTGAGATTCAGCCGGTCGGGTCGGTTGCCCCAGTTGAGCCAGATCACCGGCACATCCTGCCTGCGCAACGCGGGCAACAAAATTTGCAGCGGCGCAATGGGCGCGCGGATTGGGCCGACATCGACGCCGATATGGCCGAGCCAGCCATCGGGGTGGCAGAAGTCGTTCTGCATGTCGATCACGATGATGGCGGTACGCGCGAGGTCGATCGTCAGCAGTTTGCCTTCGGCTTGAACAGTAACAGGACGTGGTGTCAGCGGCGGCCGTACCAGATTCGCCCGCGTCTCGGAGACCGCCCAGCGATTGTTTGCGCTCGAACCGAGCGGCCGCAGCTGCTCCTCACCGCTTTTGGTGAACGCCGGCGCCCCTGCCATTTCTAGAGGCCCTGCAATATTCGGATGTCGTCGGCGTCGAGATCAACCGGGTCGCCGCCGCGAATGAGCTCGGCAAAGCCTTCATTCGGCGTCATCACCGTGAGCGTATAGAGCTTGTCAGCCCCCGTGTTCTCGATCACGTGTTCCGAACCGGGATGCAGCAGCAGCGAGTCGCCTTTCCTGATCGACAGCGTCTTGCCGCCGCAGCGCGCGACGCCTTCGCCATGCAGGACGTGGAAGAATTCATGGGCCGTGGCGTGCTCGTTCGGCGGCGTCGCGCCGCCCGATTTGAAGATTTCTATGACGAAGATGTTGTCGATCTTGTCGGTATCCTTGTCGAAAAGCATCACGAAATAATTGGTATCCGCCGGCGAAATGCGGAATGCCTTCGCTTGCGAAATATCTGCGACGCTGAATGCCATCGAAAGCTCCTGTCGGCCTCTAGTACCCCCTTTTCTTAGAAGGTGAGTCGTGATTCAAGATCGGGATGATACCCGAAGCAAGAGAAGTCCACCTTTCGAGGAAAGATCGCAAGGTGCTTGAGGCGTGTTCTCGCTCACCGACGACATTGCAGCGCGAT
>WNFO01002028.1_pt1 | contig 29270 bp, 25 predicted proteins | sample 5400251 | NCBI WGS metagenome assembly WNFO01 (sample SAMN13153354, study PRJNA577476) | soil metagenome | isolation source: 100 cm saprolite under Madrone tree | place: USA:California | collected 2016-06-14
TCGTGAATCGTTGAATCGTTACATCGTTGAATCGGTTCCAATCAGAGCCGCGCATCACGCGCAAAATGGGCTCGCGTTGCGCGGGGCTCGACCAATCGTGCGGTGGACTCCAGGGGGAAATTCGCTGCTCGCGCAAAAGATCGACAAGTGATTGAGCGTGCTTGGAATTTTTCCTGAGCGCAATTTCATCGCCGTCGCGCAGCGCGCGACCATCGAAGCCGCCAAAATTTGTGCGCAAATCGGTGGAGCGGCTGCCGAGCACAATCGGTACGTCGATTTCGCCGGAAATTCCGAGCCAACATCGGCATCCAACTTTCGGCTGATTAAACATCAACTCTTGCCCTGCTCGCACGAGCGCGGCGTGGCCCGCTGCCACAGACGTCGATCCGAGGCGCACATCGAATCCGCCTCCGCACCAGGCTACGATTCGATCATCGACGAAACGCAATCGTAAACCGCCAAGAGTGATTTCAAGTCCGGCAGCCGATTCGTCGTTGCCAACGAGAAGATTCGCGACGCGCAACGCGTGCGAATCGAGCGCGCCGCCAACTGAAACGCCAAACTGGCGAAATCCAAGTCGCCCGAGGTCTTGCACGCTCGTTAAAAACCCCGCGCGAGTGATGTCGATTTTCAATTGGCAGCGCGATCAAATTCCTCGCGTGTGATGGCGCGGAAACGGACGCGATCGCCAGGGCGGAGGAGTGCGGGCGGATCTTTTCGTGGATCAAATAGATGCAGCGGCGTGCGACCGATGATGTTCCAGCCTCCTGGTGATTTCATCGGATAAATTCCGGTCTGCGCTCCAGCGATCGCAACCGAGCCGGCGGGGATTTCTTTACGCGGAATTGAGCGACGCCGTGTGGCAAGTCGTTTAGGCAACCCGCTCAGGAAGGGAAAGCCCGGTGTGAACCCGATGCAGCTGACGTGGTACTGAGCGGCGCGGTGAAGATCGATAACTTCAATTGGATCGATCTGCGACTGCCGGGAAACTTGCTCGAGATCGAGAGCAAACTCCGCCTCGTAACAAACCGGTATCTCGACCAGGCGCGCGCTCGTGTCTCTCTGCTTGCGACGCCCGCCGCGCGAGAGCGCTTCGTGGATTTTTTGTGTGAGCGACTCAATGACATGATCGGCTCTGGCGGCATCGTTCATCACGCGAAGCGGATCAAAAAAAACTGCGACCGTCGTGTAAGCGGGTGCGAGTTCGATCACGCCAGGAATACGCGCGTCCTCAATCCGCCGGAGCGCGCGGAGAACTTCATTCAAGGTTTGCTCAGGCGCGTGTTCGAATTGATTGCGAACCCGCACGATAAGCGCGGAATCTCCGAGCGGCGCAATCTCCATCGAGCCTCAGACTTGGTTCGAGCGAAAATGTTGATCTTCGCTCCGCCTTTTTTCAGGATGACGCATCTTTGGCCGCCGAATTTTGAAGCGAAACAGCTTCAGCAACATTTTCCACGTGCTCTTTGATCTCGTGCACTTTCGGATGCACATCACGGATCAAGTCATGTTCGGCCTGGGAAAGCCGTTCGATCCGCGTTGTCATTTCGTGCAGTTCTTTCAACATGGCTTCCTGGCGCGCCGAGATGCGATGCATCCACCAAAAACAGACACACCAGCAGGCCAGACCAATCCAAGTGAGCGCAAACATGCTCATATTATAGCTATAGCGCCCGCGTCGCTTCGACCTCGATGTTGATCGCGACCGTCTGGCTAATCCCGGAGACAGCTTCCGCGCCCTGGCTGAACATTAGATTGAAGTCCCGGCGCTTAAGTGGCTCGGTGGTGACTGCCCATCGTGTTTGTTTCACCTCGTTCGAAATCGGGGTGAGCAATTTCACATGCAGCGTAGTCGGTTTGGTGACGCCGTGCATGGTAAGATCGCCGAGAATGTCGCCGCTTTGCGGCCCCGTTCGCGTGACGCTGCGGCTCTTAAATGTGATATCGGGAAATTTCGCCACGTTGAAAAACTCCGCGCTGCGCAGATGATCGTCGCGCTTTTGGATTCTGGTATCGATGCTGCGGACATCAATTTTGGCCACGACCGACGATTTCTCGGGATGCTCGCGGTCGATGTCGATCTCGCCGCTAAATTTCGTAAACCTGCCGTTGGTTGTTGCGAGGAACTGGTGGACTTTGAATCCAATCGTTGAGTGCGATTGGTCGAATTTGTAAGTTTCATTCGCCAGCGCAGCCGAACTAAGCGCGGCTGGCAAAATCAGACTCGCGACGAAACGTGTTCGCATCTTCATATTAAGCTTCCGTTCGCAATTTTGGTTTCGTCTCTTTGTTGGGCACCAACGCTTTAAGCAGGGGCGTGCGCGATAGCGGTAATCTCCCAAATAAATTTCCGAGCGCAAAAGCCGGATTGGCTTTCAATCTCCTGACGTCGTGCACACCGGCGATGCGCGCCAGCTCGGTCTCGAAATGTGCGACTGCGCGCGCATTTGGATTGTTGGCATCGAGATACCCGAAGGCGCGGCGGAGCAAGGCAAAGAGTTCGGGCTCGCGATGATCCCGCTCCGTGCAAATCTCAATCAGCTCCACAAAATAAGCCGCTGTCTGCATGCGCAGATAATCCGTTCGAATACCGCCGAAAGTCTTGCGCAGAGCGACCTCCGTGAGTGTGTGCAGATTGGATTTACGGCTCGGCGCGATCTGAATTTCTGCTTCGAAAAACAAATCCAATCTGCCGGCAAACGGACTTTTGGCGCGTCGCGCCCCTTTCGCGATGGTTTGAATGCAGCCGAGCGATTCGGTGCACCACGAAACAATGAGGCTGGTGTCGCTAAACTTTCTTTTGCGCAAGAGAATTGCGGCCGTGCTTTTCACGTTTCATTGTTAGCGCGAATTTCGCTGGGGCGCGAGGTGGATCGACCGCTCCGTCGGCCGATGCTAATCCCAGCGGCGTAGCCGCAAACTGGATTAAAAGCGCGGCGTTTCACCGAGCGCGTGAAAACAAATGCAGCTTCGCCGGTTGTTTGGCATCCGAGAAACGGACTGCTCGATCCACCTGAAGTTGCGCAAAAACCGCTTCCAATCGCTGACCTCTGACTTCTGACCTAACGATTCATGATATGGAGCGCGCGCTTCTCGACATTAAGCGCGGCTTCTTTGACCGCTTCGCTCAGGGTCGGATGCGAATGAGTGGTCCGGCCGAGATCTTCCGAGCTGCCACCAAATTCAATCACCGAAACGGCTTCGGCGATTAGCTCGGAGGCCGAGTGTTGCAAAATATGCGCGCCGAGAATCCGGTCCGTCTTCGCGTCGGCGATGAACTTAACTATTCCCTCGAGATCTTCGTTCGCCACCGCGCGGCCGGTGGCGCGAAACGGAAATTTGCCCACGCGATAATCGATCCCCTTTTCTTTCGCCTGTTCTTCAGTTAGCCCGACACCCGCGAGCTCCGGATTCGTGTATATGATTCCAGCAATCGCGTCGTAATTCACGTGCCCGGGTTTCCCGGCAATCGTCTCTACGCACGCGATGCCTTCGTCTGACGCTTTGTGCGCCAGCATCTGCCCCGCGATCACGTCGCCGATCGCGTAGATCCCTTCCACATTTGTGCGGAAATGTTTGTCCACTTTGATCCGTTTCTTTTCGTCGAACTCAACGCCAACTTTTTCCGCGCCGAGTCCTTCGGAAAACGGACGGCGCCCGACCGAAACAAGGACTTTGTCGGCATCGAACTTGAGTTCTTCTTTTCCTTTGGTCGCGGTCGCAGTCGCGCGGCCATTGTCGATCGTGACCCCGCTCACTTTAGTTTCGAGATGAAACGTGATCCCCTGTGCGGTGAGCGAGCGTTGGAGCATGTTCGACAGCTCCAGGTCGAAGCCGACGGCGATCCGCGGCAGAAATTCGAGAATCGTTACTTCCGATCCGAGTCGGGCCCAAACTGATCCGAGCTCCAGACCGATTGCGCCGGCGCCGACGACCAGAAATTTGGGCGGCGCTTCCACAAAAGTGAGCGCTTCGGTGCTGCTGACAATTGTTTTGCCGTCAAACTTCGCGAACGGCAGCTCGATCGCGGCGCTGCCGGTAGCGATGACGATATTTTTCGTCTCGATCTCCTGCTCCTCGCCGTTGGATGATTTGGCCGAAATTTTTCCAGGAGCGGTAATTGTCCCGAATCCCTCGAACGTCGCCACCTTGTTCGTTTTCATGAGCGCGCGGACGCCGCTGTTCATCGTTCTTACGACCTTGTCTTTGCGCTGCTGCATCTTCGCAAGATCGACACTTGCGTTTTCGATGATAATGCCGTGCTTCCCGGCTTCCTTTTTTGCGAACACGAAATGATCGCTCGAAGTGAGCAGCGCCTTGCTCGGGATGCAGCCAATGTTGAGACAGGTGCCGCCTAGATCTTTGTCTTTTTCGACAATGGCCGTCTTCAACCCGAGCTGGCCGGCACGGATCGCGGCGATGTAACCGCCAGGCCCCGAACCGATGATAACGACGTCAAATTTTTCCATGCTGCTATTCTGTCATTCCGACCGAAGTGGAGGAATCTCTTACTGTTATCTATCTTGCAGCACTTCCACGCCCAAGTCGAGCCAGCTTGGGTTAACGCGACCGATCAAGGCAATTTTCTTTGCGGGCGACCACTTTTTCATTTGGGTCTCCCGCGCAATTGCATCGCGAATGTCCCGGTAATACTCGTATTTAATTAACTTCTTGCATCGGTAATCGGAAGGAAACGATGCCCCAATTCCTTCACGGTGTTCCCAAGTTCGCCGAGACAAACTAATTGGTTACGCCAATGTAGAGAACTGAATGATTACGGTTCGTAACAATGTAAACCCAGAAGTTATATTCATGTGACATGCCTCAGACTAATAATAATCCCGCAACAGCGGGAGACTCCACTCGACATGACAGAAGGTTTGCTCGATGTGTGAAAGACAGCGTCGCGTCCTACCTCAAAAATCGAGCAGGAGTTTTTTCGGGTCCTCGATGCATTCCTTCACTTTGATCAAGAAACCGACGGCTTCTTTGCCATCGATGGCGCGGTGATCGTAACTGAGCGCAAGATACATCATCGGGCGCACCTCCACTTTGCCGTTCACTGCGACGGGTCGCTCCATGATTTTGTGCATGCCGAGAATTCCGCTTTGCGGCGGATTCAAAATGGGCGTGCTCAAGAGCGAGCCGTAAACGCCGCCGTTTGAAATCGTAAACGTGCCGCCCTGCAAATCTTCGATCTTCAATTTTCCTTCGCGCGCTTTTGTCGCGAAGCCGGCAATGTCGAGCTCGAGATCGGCGAAACTTTTCTTGTCCGCGTCGCGAACGATGGGCACGACGAGGCCGCGGTCAGTCCCAACCGCGACGCCGATGTCGTAAAAATTGTTCTGAATAAAATCTTCGTCCTCGATGCGGCCATTGACTGGGGGGACAGTTTTAAGTGCTTCAACGCTTGCTTTGATGAAGAACGACATGAATCCGAGCTTCACGCTGTTCTTTTTCATGAACGCCTCCTGCGATTTCGCGCGCAATTCCTGGACGGCGCTCATGTCGCACTCGTTGAAAGTCGTGAGGATCGCCGCCGTGTGCTGAGCCATGACGAGCTGCGCGGCGATTTTCCGGCGCAACGGCGACATCTTTTTGCGCGTGAATCGACCATCGGCCGACTGTCGATCTTCGGCCGCCGTAGGGGACGGCGTTGCCGTCCCAGGGAAGCTAGCAGCTTCCCCTACAGACTTTCGATTTTGCGCGGCAGCTAGAACATCGCCTTTCGTCAGGCGACCGTCCTTTCCGGTTCCTGAAATCTTTTCCGTCTCGACATGTTCTTCTTCAACAATCCGGCGAACCGCCGGTGAAAGCGCGGTGGGCGATTTTTCCTTCGACGCTGCAGCTGGCTTTTGCTCTGTTTTTTTTGGCGCAGCTTTTCTCTCCGCTGGTTCGGATTTGGCGGGCGCGGTTTTTGAATCGTCGATGGTCGCAACGACTTCGCCGATCTTCACTTCCTGGCCTTCGGGCACGATCGTGTCGAGCACACCGGGCGTTTCGGCAGTGATTTCGGTAGAAACTTTGTCGGTTTCGAGGGTGAAGAGCGCGTCGCCGGCGTTGACGAAGTCGCCGGATTTTTTGTGCCAGACGGAAACAACGCCGCTCGAGATCGATTCGCCGACGGCAGGAATTTTTACTTCGATCGCCATCTGCGCCTAACTAAGCGCAGAAAAATCCGCTGGTCGAATCAAACATTGACGCGCACCAGGCTCCCTTAATCAGCTAAATCGAAAACGCGTCCGCAACGAGACGGGCCTGTTCGCGTTTATGCAAAACGAGCGACCCGACGGCGGGACTGGCGCTGGGGCGACGGCCGGCATAGGCGATTTCGCGGCAAAACATGATGCGCAGTCGCGGCTCCATAAATGTCCACGCCCCCATATTCTCAGGTTCTTCCTGACACCAAACGAGCTTCACGCCTTGGGGAAATCCTTTCATCATTTCCCGCAGGCGTTTTTCGGCAAAGGGATAAAGCTGCTCGATGCGAATGATCGCTCCATTGTCGATCTTGCGGTCGGTCCGGTAATTGAGCAGGTCGTAATAGACTTTACCCGAGCAAAAAATGATCCGCTTGGTTTTATCGACCGGACCCGCGTCCGGCCCGCCAAGAATTTCTTCAAACCGCCCGCTCGTAAATTCTTCCGCGCGCGACGAAGCGAACTCAGCGCGCAACAGACTTTTCGGCGTCATGATCACGAGCGGTTTGATGAAATCGCGTTTCATTTGCCGGCGCAAAACGTGAAAATACTGGGCTGAAGTGGTCAGATTGCAGACCTGGATATTGTCTTCGGCGCAAAGCTGCAGGAAGCGCTCGAGCCGGCCGCTGGAATGTTCCGGGCCCTGCCCTTCGTAACCGTGAGGCAACAGCAAAACGATGCTGCTCGGGCGCTGCCATTTCGATTCCGCCGAAACAATAAACTGATCGATGATGGTTTGCGCGCCGTTAGCAAAATCACCAAACTGCGCTTCCCACAAGCAAAGCATCTCGGGGTAATCGAGTGAGTATCCGTAATCGAACCCAAGCACGGCCGCTTCGGAGAGGAGACTATTGTAAATGCAGATGCGCGCCTGCTTTTCCGCCAGATGCATCAGTGGCACGTAGGGCGCCCCGGTTTTTGCATCATAGAGAATCGCGTGCCGGGTACTAAATGTTCCGCGCGCGCTGTCCTGGCCCGACAATCGGACCGGCGAACCGTCCAAAAGCAGCGAACCGTAGGCGAGCAGCTCCGCATAATGCCATTCGTACGGCCCGCCGTTTTCAAAAACCTTACGGCGGTGCTCGAGCACGATACGTTTGATCTTCGGCTGAATATTGAAATCGTCCGGCACGTGCGTCAGCGCATCGACAATCGTCTTCAGCGCCTTCTCGCTGATCGCTGTCGAAACCGATGAGCTCTTGTATTCCGGTTGGAAAACGGCGGTCGACTCCCGGAACTTCGCCTGTTTGCCCGCTTTTTCCTTTTCGATCGCTTTAACATTATCAAGGGTCATCTCGAGGCGAAGATCGAACTCGGTTTCGAGCGAAGCTGCGTCGTCATCGCTGAGAGTGCCGGCTTCGAGAAGCTCGCGTTTATACAACTGTGCCACCGACGGATGCTTGTCGATCTTCGCGTACAGATGGGGCTGCGTGAACGCCGGCTCGTCGCCCTCGTTGTGGCCGTAACGGCGATAGCAATACATGTCGATGACAATGTCTCGACCGAATTCCTGTCGAAAATCGAGCGCGAGCTGGCTCACCTGCATGCAAGCAAGCGGGTCATCGCCATTGACGTGTAAAATCGGGACTTCGATCATCTTCGCGATGTCGGTCGCGTACATGGACGAACGCGCGTCCTCCGGCAGAGTCGTGAATCCGATTTGGTTGTTTATGACCACGTGGACGGTTCCGCCCGTTCCATAACCGTGCAGTTGCGACATGTTCAAAGTTTCCGCGACAATCCCCTGCCCCGCGAAGGCGGCATCGCCATGGATCAAAAGCGGCAGAACTTTCTTGCGATGCTCGGTATCGCCCCGAATGCGTTGACGCGCACGCGCCTTCCCTTCGACCACTGGATCGACCGCTTCGAGATGACTCGGGTTTGCCGAGAGACGAATCTCAACTTCGGCGCCCGAAGAAAGTTTCCGAACCGTGCGATATCCGAGATGATATTTCACATCGCCATCGCCGGCGACCAGATCGGGAATGTAGTTCTCGCTGAACTCGGTGAAGATGACGCGCAGCGATTTTTTTAAGAAATTCGCCAGCACGTTCAACCGGCCTCGGTGCGCCATGCCCATGCAAATTTCTTCCACGGCAGCAGGGGGGCATTTGTGCAGAATCGTATCGAGAATCACCATCAGCGATTCCGCGCCCTGCAACGAAAAGCGTTTTTGACCAACGTAGCGCGAATGCAAAAACACCTCGAACGAGTCGGCTTCCATCAGGGTGCGCAAAAGCGCAACCTGCACCTGACGCGGAGTGGAATACTTGTCCGCTCGCGACTCGAGGCGGTGCCGCACCCAGTTGCGGATGCGCGTGTTCTGGATGTGCATGAACTCGGCGCCGATGGAGCCGGCATAAATCTTCTGGAGGCGCGCGATCATCTCGCGCAGCGTCATCTCCTCGTTGTCGAGGAAGAACTTAGATGAAACGCGGAGATCGAGATCTTTTTCGTTGAAGCCGAGCTCGCGCAGTGTGAGCGACGAATTTTCCGGCCGCTTCTCCGCCAGTGGATTTACGAGCGCAATCGTGTGTCCGATGGTGCGATAGGCGTAAACGAGGCCGTCAACGCGAGTTTGCAGCTGCGCTTCGCGAGGTTCCGCGCGCGGCGGCGCACCTGCGACCGCGCCATTTCGCTGGGGCAGGTTGCCCAGCTCGAAGCCTTCGAAAAACGCCGACCAACCCGAATCGACCGACTCAGGATTCTTTTGCCAGCGCCGGTAATTCTCCTCGAGCAGATCGAGATTTGCGCGAGTAGCAATCGAAGGCCGCATAGCGATTCTAATCTGCAACCGTTAAGCCGCACGGCAAGTTGACAGTCCAGATGCAACTTCCATACTGGACGCGACGCAACGCCACATTATGACCGCGGCAGAAGTGTACGAATCAGTCACCCATGGTGACACGACCGATTTCAGGGATTTGGTAACGGTGCTGAATCGAAACGGGCCGCGTTCAAGAATGAACTAAACGGAAGCATGCAAAGACTTTACCGATTGTGCCGACTACGATGGTCGATCTTGATCCCGCTGGCGTTACTGACGGTCGGGTCGTCCGTGCTCGCGCAAGCCGATCCAGCTTCAGAGCCCGCTGTTTTAGCGCTCGCGAAAGTTTTGCCGGCGGTCGTCAACATCAACACGGAGCGCGTCGTTCGGCGGACGGTGCGCGATCCGATTGAAGATTTTTACGCGCAATTTTTTGGCAACTATCGAAGCCGCCCGCGCGAGATTCGCCAGACGCTGCAAAGTCTCGGCTCGGGCTTCATTGTCGATCCGGCCGGCTACATTGTCACCAATCAACACGTAGTGGAGCGCGCGGCGGATTTGAAAATCCAGGTGACGACGAACGACGGCAAGACTTACAAAGCGGATTACATTGCGGGCAACGACAAAACGGACTTGGCGTTCATCAAGATCGACGCCAAGGCCGCGTTTCCATTTATCAACCTCGATAATATTTCGCCCAATTTGCTCGGCGAGACGGTCATCGTGGTGGGCAACGCTGTCGGTTACGGCAGCTCGATCAGCCGCGGCGTGCTCAGCGCGGTCAAGCGCGATATCACCATCGACAACGTCGAATACAAAGATTTGGTGCAAACGGATGCGGCCATCAATCCAGGCAACAGCGGCGGCCCGGTGATCGATCTTTCCGCGCGACTGGTTGGCATCAGTTCGGCTAAGATGGCCTTCACCCCGCAAGGCATCCCGACACAAGGGCTGGGCTTCGCCATTCCGGCCGAAGTCGTGCGCGACAGCGTTGCTCAATTCAAGAAAGTTGCCCAGAAACAGTCCGGGTCAAAAAAACAGCCCGCACCGAATGAAACATCGGCCGCCGAGCGCCTGTTTGGAATGCAATTGCAGGATTTGACCGAGGAATTAACCGACGCGCTCGGTTATGCGCGAGGTCACGGTGTTCTCGTCACCGCAGTCGAACCGGACAGTCCCGCCGATCAAGCGGGTCTCGAGCGCGGTCTGGTCATTTATCGCCTCGGCCAGTCCGAAGTGAATTCGGTCAAAGAGATGGAAGATCTGCTCAGGCGCGCGCGGAGTGGCGCCAGCGTCGAGCTCGCCGTCGGAGTTATCCGCAGCAGCGGGCAAGCTCAACGGGTCCAAACTGTGACGCTGGCGGCGCGTTGATTCAGAAAAAAATTGGCAACGCGATAGCCGTTCAAGTGTCTCATGGAATTACCGCAAAATGATTAAGGTCGAAAACCTAACGAAACGTTACGCCGGCCAGACCGCGATCAAGGACTTGAATTTCGAGGTCGGCAAAGGCGAGATCATGGGTTTTCTCGGCCCGAACGGGGCCGGCAAGACAACCACGATGCGAATTTTGGCGAGCTTCATGCCGCCGACTTCCGGGCGCGCCACCATCGCCGGGTTCGACATTTTCGAACAATCGCTCCAGGCGCGAGCGCATCTTGGTTACATGCCGGAGAACGTTCCGCTCTACAACGACATGCGCGTGACGGAATACCTGGATTATCGCGCCGCGCTCAAAGGTGTGCCGCATCGCCGCGTCGCGGAGCGCGTCGGCGACGTAAAGGAACTTTGCGGTGTGAAAGAGGTGGAGAAAAAATTAATCGGCACGCTCTCGAAAGGTTACCGCCAACGCGTCGGCCTGGCCGATGCGCTCTTGCACGAGCCCGATCTTCTTATTCTCGATGAACCGACAATCGGTCTCGATCCAAATCAAATCCGCCAGGTCCGCCAACTGATCAAAAACCTCGGTAAACAGCATACTATTTTGCTTTCGACCCACATACTCCCGGAAGTCGAGATGACGTGCAGTCGCGTGATCATCATTCACAAGGGGCGAATCGAAGCGTGCGACACGCCGGAAAACTTGCTCGGCCAAATTCGCCGGGCCGGTGGCGTCGTCCTCGAGGCAAAAGTTGGAAATGACAACGGCGCCGAGGAACTAAAGAAAATTTCCGGCGTGCGCGATGTGACGACCGAGGCGGAGGATGATTGGAAAAAATTTTCGTTGCGCGTCGAGTCCGGCGTCGATGTGCGCGAAGAAGTTTTTCAACTCGCAACAGTCCGCCGCTGGACGGTGCGCGAGTTAACGCAGCGCCGCGCCACGCTCGAAGACGTGTTCGTCGAACTCACGCATCCGGATGAAGTGTAAGAATGGAGTGACGGAGTAGTGGAGTAATGGAGTAATCGAGTAATGGAGTGATGGAGTAATGGATTATTACGAGACAGAGCTGCGGAACAAGAACCGCGGTTATATGAAATTGATTGTTTGGCAGAAGGCCATCCAACTGTTTGAGCTAGCTTGGAAGATTGCTTTCATAGAGGTGAAAATCGATTTTAAGCTCCGATCGCAATTAGCAGATGCCGTCCAATCCATTTCGGCAAATATCTCCGAAGGATACGGGCGGTGCTCGATTAACGAATACATTCAGTTTCTTTACTACGCGCTCGGATCACTCGCTGAAACGATGACGCGGGACATCGGCTTGAAACAAACAAAACAGATTTCCGCCGCGCTGTTCCATGAGTTCGATTTACTCCATTATGAGGTTGAAAACCGGCTTCTGCGTTTGATCGACAAGCTCGAACAAAAACGCGAAGACGAGGATTGGATCGCGCGTATCGCCGAAGACCCGGAGGAGTACGTCACTACTCCCTCACTCCAACACTCCACTACTCCAACGCTCAGAACCCATGCGTAAGTTCTACACCCTGCTTTGGCGTGAAGTGTGCGGCTATTTTTATTCGCCGATCGCTTACATCGTTCTCGTTTTTTTCCTGCTCGTAGCCGGGGTCGATTTTTATTTCCAGATTTCGTTCATGAACCAGCGCCCCGTGCAGTATTCCGTCGAGGAGGCGTTTTTCAATTCGGTCTTCTTCTGGTTCGCTTTTGTCCTGATTTTTCCGCTCATTACGATGCGCCTCTTCGCGGAGGAGTTTAAGCTCGGCACGATCGAGCCGCTCATGACCGCGCCGGTGCGCGACTGGCAGGTGGTTCTGGCGAAATTCTTCGGCGCCCTGGTTTTTTACCTGATCCTTTGGCTTTCAACGCTGATCTATTTCTGGATCTTTCAGACCATCACCCATCAACTGGCGGCGAATTCGGCCGGAGCCTACTGGGGCTCTTATTTAATGCTCTTGCTCCTCGGGATGTTTTACCTCTCGGTCGGCTGTCTCGCTTCGGTTTTGACGAAAAATCAAATTATTGCCGCGATCATTTCCTTTTGCGCAATCACACTGTTGTTTTTTCTCGGACTCGTTCAATTCATTCTGCTCGACGTCAGTTCGGGGACGCGCGATTTGCTCGGCTATTTCTCCGCCATCGAACACATGGGCACGTTCTCGCGCGGCATGATCGACACGCGGCCGATCGTTTTCTATCTCAGCATGACCATCGTCATGTTGACGCTGACTTACCAGGCATTCCAATCGCGCAAATGGAGACTGTGACGATAGCCGAAGAGACAAAACAGCCTACGCGGAAAAAAATTCGCCGCCTCCAGATCGGACTGAACGTTCTGGTTCAAGTCGTGCTCGTTCTGTTTCTCGCCGCGATGGTGAATTCCATCGCCTTCAAGCATTACCGGCGCTGGGATTTCTCGCGCGACAAAAAATATGCGCTTTCCGACAAAACGAAGCGCTTTCTCAACACGATCAAAGGCAAAGTCCGCATCACGGTATTCTTTTCGCCGAACACGCCCATCACCGTGGACGTGCAAAACCTGCTGACTGAATTTCAATATGCGGCCAAGGGAAAGATCGACATCGAGAACATCGATCCGGAGCGCAATCTCTCGCGCGCCAAGGAGGTGGTCGATAAATACAAGGTGGTCAGCGACGAAAGTCTGCTACCTAGTTGAAGGCAAAAAGAACACACTCGGCTACGTGCTTGGCCATAAAGAACCACCTCTCGCCGGAAACACTCCGATCTCCGTGCTGAAGACATTCATCGAGAACGAAAACATCAAGTTCCAGGAGTTGAATCTTTTCGATGTCGGCGCGATTCCGTCTGAATTAAAGGCGATCGTGATCGACGGGCCGCAGTACGATTTCTCCGATCGGGAAATGAAATTGCTGCGCGATTTCTGGGAAAAACAGGGACGCATCCTGCTCCTTCTCGATCCAGCGGCGAAAACTCCGAAACTCAACGCGTTTCTCAATGAGCTCGGCGTGACGGCAAATGACGACCGGCTGATGGTTTTTCTACGCACCGGAATTCAGGAGGTTGCGCTCACCCGCGATGTGCAAGCGCATTTTTTGGGTGGGAGCCCGATCACGAAGCGGCTGGCTGAGGTGCGCGCGCTGTTTTTTGGCGGCACATCGTCGCTCACGCTCGAGCCCGAACGCGTGCGCGCGGCCAACATTCGACTCGAGCCGCTGATTCAGGCGGAGAAGGGCTATTTTGCCGAGAAAGATTACAATTCGAACGACCAAGCTAAACTTCAGGCCGATGCCAAGCGCAATCCCGGCACGCCATTAACGATCGGAGTATCGATCGAAAAAGGCGGCAGCGCAGACGAACGCGTGCAGGTGAATTCGGCGCGCATGGTGGTGGTAAGTAACGCGACGTTCCTTCAAGACAACGCCCTCACGCAAGACCAGCAGGCGCTCGATTTCATTTCCGGCAGCGTGAACTGGCTGCTCAGTCGTGAGCAGCTCATCGGCATCGCGCCGAAAGTTCCCAAGACGCTCACCTTCAGTCTTAACGAAGATGCCTTACGGAACCTGCGCTGGATCATCCTGGTGTTGCTGCCGCTGGTTCCGGCGGTCATCGGCGGCGCAGTTTGGTGGCGACGCCGCGCCTAACGAATCGGTCCGATCACCATGAAGTCGAAGACGACGCTGATCCTGCTGGTCATTACCGCGGCGGTTTTCGCTTACATGTTCTTTTACGAACGCAAAGCTCCGACAACCGAGGAGGCAAAACGCCAGGCCCAGAACGTCGTCAATTTCAGTCGCGAAAAGATCGATGGGATCGTGATCCAAAATGGCGACGATAAGATCGACCTCCGCCGCCGCGACAAGAAATGGCGCCTGGAAACTCCGATCAAGGAGCAGGCCGACAGTTCTTTGATCGAGAATCTTCTCCTCGATCTCGAGAGCTGGCAGAAAGACGCGACCATCCCGGCGAAAGAACTGGAGGCGGACAAGGGCAAGCTGAACGAATACGGCCTGAGCAAACCGAAGCTCCGGTTGAAGTTGCGCGGGAAGGATGCGCCACGGGAAATCTTGTTCGGCAAAGACGCAGCGCTAGAAGGCAAGATGTATGTGCGCCTGGAAAACTCGAAGGAAACATTTCTCGCCGCACAATCGATCAAGAAGGAGATCGAGAAAAAGGCGACGGAATTTCGCGACAGGAAATTAACCGACTTAATTACCGCGCAAGTCTCGCGGGTTGTGCTGAAGACGGCCACCGGCGAGATGGAGCTGCAGAAAAAAGGCGATCATTGGGAAATTGTGAAGCCATTGCGCGCGCGCGGTGACGATCAAAAAATTGCCGATCTGATCGCGCAAATGACGACGGCACGCATTCAACAATTTGTGGCCGACGATCGCGGCGATCTGCATCCCTATGGGCTGGCCGAGCCACGCGGATCGATCACGCTTTTTGCTCAGGACGACAAGTCCGCCGGTCGGACGGACTCGTCCCGTGGCGAGCAAGGCCAGATGTTGCAGATCGGCGGCGCGGCTGAAAAAGAAAAGGACCAAGTCTATGTCCGGTTCTCGGCGCGCGCTTTTGTTTACACGCTGCCGAAAAAAATCGAGGAGATTCTCAACACTAAGCCCAACGACGTGCGGGACCGGCATCTGGTTCGCATCGACACAAACATTCTTGACCGGATTACAATCGATGCGCCGGGAAAAGGCAAAACCGTCCTCGCGCGCAAAGAGGAAAACTGGACAATCGCCAGCGGCAAGAATGCCCCGGCAAACTCGAGCGAAGTCCGCCGCTTGATCGACACCCTGCAAAATGAGCAAGTAACAAAATTTGCTGAAGAGGTCGCCTCCGATTTGCCGAAGTACGGTCTCGACAAGCCGCAGTTGCAATTGACTTTCAGCTCGTTTGCATCCGAGAACACGGCTGAAACCAAGGCAGGCGAACGGCCCTTTGCCACGATCGCGTTCGGAAAAGTGGATGGCGACAACGTTTACGCGCGCCTCGGTGATGAGCCCTTCATCGTGGCGGTGCGACGCGGACTGCTCGAGCAAATTTTTACCGACCCCTTGCAGTGGCAGGAATTGTCGATCTTTAAATTCAAGCCGGAACAAATCCACCGTTTCGGCGTCGTGACCGACAAAGAGTTGACGCTGGTGCGGGGCGCAAACAACCAGTGGAGTTGGCTAAAAGGCACTGGCGCAATCGACCAGGTAAATGTACAATCGCTGCTCAATACACTGTCGATGTTGCACGCGGTGCGCTGGGTTGGCTCGACCGCGCCGCAACATGCGTTCGAGAAACCGCAGCTCGTCATCACCTTTACAACGTCGCCTGACGATAAAGCGTCGCACAAATTGACGGTTGGTGCGGCAGCGCCGGATGGAATGTGGTTCGCGCGCGTGGACGAACGCGAAGGGACTTTTGTGATCAGCAATCCGGATTTCAACGCGCTGCGCCTGTCGCTCGTGAAGCCGGTTGAGCCTTCGCCCGCGGTCTCGCCGAGCGTTACGCCGAGTGCAACTCGTTAGGCGCAAGCCTGTGGGCGCTCACCGCGGCGGCTACAGTGCCTTTTTTCTTATCGCGATGTAAATCGTGGCAATGCCGCCGGTGAGCGGCTCAGCCGTCGCATTAGCGAAGCCGCTCGCTTCGATTAATCGAACCATTGCACCATCGCTCGGAAATTCTTCAATCGATCCGCCGAGATAATGGTAAGCGCGTTTTTGCTGAGTGAGAAACGATCCGAGGAGAGGCAGACAGCGATGCAAATAAAAACGGTAAACCGTGCGCAAGATCGACAATCGTGGCAGGGAAAACTCGAGGACGAGCAAATGGCCATTTACGCTGAGGACGCGCGACATTTCGCGCAGGGCGGCGCCCCAGTCTTCCATGTTGCGCAAACCGAAGGCGACCGTCGCGCAATCGAACGAAGAATCCGCGAACGGCAGTCGCATGGCATCGGCCACGATGGTTTTGCGCAATCCTTTTCGGTGCGCGACGGCCAGCATCTTTTCGGAAAAATCGACGCCCGTGATTTCCGCGCTCGGCAATTTCTTCGCAATGGCGAGCGCGAGATCTCCCGTGCCAGTAGCAAGATCGACAACTTTATTCGAGCGCCAGTTGGCCACGATTTCCGCGGCGCGGTTTCGCCAATAAAAATCAGCGCCGCAACTGAGCAGATGGTTGGCGAGGTCGTAGCGGCGGGCAATTGATCCAAACATTCGTTGGACCCGCTCCGGCTGCGTTTCGATAGCTGGTTCGTTCAAGCGCTCAAGGTCGAACATCCAACGCCCCACATGCAACTACAGATCAAGTTTAAAGGCGCCATTTCGTTAGTTAGAAAAAAGATGTTTGCCATTCCGTCCAACTCCGGCTATGTGAGGGCGCATGGACTTATCTCTTAAATCTTTGGAAGAAGCCGTCTCTATTCGCCGGCAAATCGATACTCTGGAAAGGCGCCTTGCTTCAATTCTTGGCAGTGCTCCAGCACGTTCAACATCCACCAGCGGCCGACGAAGAATTTCGGCGGCGACTCGCGCCAAGTTGGCGGCTGCCGCCCGAGCTCGCTGGGCCCGACAAAAGGCGGGCGGGAAAACGGCTCGAAGAACCGCGTCCGGAAAAAAAGGCGGACTCACCGCTGCGGGGCGGAAGAGGCTTTCCCAACTGATGAAAGCCCGATGGGCGGCAAGAAGAAGAGCCGCTGGGGGCAGCAAGTAAGTTCAAAGGGCACATCGCCTCTTAAATAGCCGACGTGCTCGCGAGAGGACTCGAACCTCCACGGGTTGCCCCATACGGTCCTGAGCCGTACGCGTCTGCCAATTCCGCCACGCGAGCAATAAGCAGCGGTTTCTAAAATGCGCACGCGCTGAAGAGCCGCAAGGTCAAAGCGGCCATGTCGGTCTGCTGGCGTTTCGCAGAACGCCCTACCAATCATTAGCCTCGGCGTTTCTTGCGCGCACGAACTTCCAGTTGATGCGCCTTGCGTGCTTTGCCGAGGGAACGCAGCAAGTCGGCGTAGTTCGACGCGACGATCTCGTAATCTTCGGGCGGCTTATCGGTCGCTTCCTCCCAGCTCTTGAGCGAGGCGCGGTAGAGCTCCGCCGCCCTCGCGTAATCGCCACGGGAGTGATAGACCACCGCCAGGTTACATTTTGATTGCGCAATGTCCGGATGAGTAGGCGGATGCACCGTCTCTCGAATGGCCAGCGCGCGAAGGTGTATTTTCTCCGCCTCGGAGTAGCGACGCTCGTTCGTGTAAAACACAGCCAGATTATTGAGCACCGAAGCCACATCTGCATGATCGGGGCCGAGCTGCTTTTCGTAAATTTGCAGGGCGTGCAAATAATATGGCTCCGCCGCCTTTTGGCGTCCTGACTTGCGGAAAATGAGCGCGACGTTGTTTAACATGGTGCCGAGGTCCGAGTAAGGCAGATCATCGAGTTGAGTGCCGATCGCGATCGCTTTTTCGTAGAAGCGGATCGCTTCTTCGGGCTGACCCAGGTTATCGCACAAAAAAGCAAGCCGGCGTGCAGAACGGTACAGAGGGCGCTGATCCAGCGGGCTTGCCTTTTCCAGAATCGCATATGCCTTGGAGAGATGTGACTTTGCGGCGGCGCGATCGCCGCGTTGATCGAGAAGCTGCCCTAGTTTTTCGTAGCTTAATGCCAGTGCGCTTTCGTCGTCGGCGAAAGTACGCCTGGCAACGTCGAGAGCCGTTTCCGCGACGCGGATTGCTTCAGCCAGGCGGTTGCTGGCGCGCAGAGTGTCGAGCTTGTCGTTGAGGATAGACCAAAGTTTTTCATCGCCTTTCATCGAGCATCACCAGCCCTCGCTCAACCCGCTGACCAATCGTGTGGCGAGGTCTTCCGTGGCCAGCGGCAGCGCTTGCCGTTCGTCGGTGGTCACGTCTGTGCCGACGAAAAAGCTGGTCGTTCCGACGGTTTCGCCCGAGGCCAGCGGCTTTCCGTCCCGCCCGAGGAGGGAGTATTTCAGACGCATGGCCAAATTGAATTCGGTCGTCGCGAGCACGTTTCCGCGCAGGGACCGCGCCGGAGACCGATCGATGCGAATGATTTCGCCTTTTAAGGTGGCGTCGGCGTTTCCGTCACTCGCAATTTGGAAAGTCCCGTCTTGTTGGAACTGCTTGATCACTGTGTCCGTCACCAGCACTTCCATACGAGGGATGAGAGTGTGGTTTTTGAAAGTGGGAACGGCGATCGTGTGAACGTCGCGGAGGTAATATGGCTTGGCGGGCCCGATGTGATAGCCGAGACAACCACTCAAGCAGAAAGAACCAAGTGCTACTGCGAATAATGCTTTCACGGCGCCGGCGAGGCGGACGCTTTGGGTGAAGCTGATGCCTCCGGCGCCGGAGACGCCTCAGATGTTGCGGTGGCTGCGGGACTCGGTGAAGACTCCGGAGCCGTTGTCGTATCGGGCGCGAGGGAAGCCGGCGGCGGCAGCGATAGATCGGTTTCCGGTGATGGCAACGGCGCCTCATCATTCGACGAGCCGCGCATTGCCGAGCCGCTCTTGGCCGTTTGCCCTTCGTGCGTACTCGCCTTTTTCTTCGACGCATCGGCCGCGGCAACAGCCGGCTGAAGAACTGCCTCACCAAACTTTGCGCGCAACTGGTCGATCCTTTTCTTGGCCCGCTCGCTTTCCGTCGAGCCCGGCTCTTGTCGGATGACCTCATTATAATAGATGACGGCGGCGCGATAATTCTTCTGTTTGTCGTAAAACTTCGCCACGTTGAACGAGGTTGCCGTTTGCTTGCGTTCAAGCAATTGCAGGTTCGCGCGCGTTTGCGCCACTTTCTCGCTGTTTGGATAACGAAAGAGAAAATCCTGGAAAGCAATCTTGGCGTTTGTCGTGGCGGCTAAATCTTTCGTCCCGGTTCGCGCAGCCGTAAACCAGATGTACCCGATCTGATATTGCGCATCGGCCGCGACCGGCTCGTCCGGAAACTTGTCGATCACGGCTTGGTAGGCCTGGAGGGCCGCGTCGTTCAAGCCCTGTTTCTCGCGCGCGAGCCCAATATCAAACTGCGCGCGGGCGGTGTACTTTCCGTAGGGCGCTGTCCGGACGACGGCCGCGAAAACCTCCACCGCACGGTCCATCGATGAGGCGAACGGAATGCCGAGGAACTTCACCTTTTTCCCACCCAGATACATTCCGCCGATGCGAAATTGCGCCTCGATTGCTTCCTCGAAGTGCGGGCTGCTGGGATATTTTTCCACCAGGGTGCGAAACCACTCCGCCGCTACGATATAATTATGCAGTTGTTCCTGCAGTTCGGCAGCGCGAAAGAGCGCACCCGGCGCGAGCGCATCCTTGGCGTGGCGTTGCACCAGCGTCTTGTAGGCCCGGATCGCTCGCTTCAGGTTGCCCTCTTTTTCCGCGGTCTGCCCAATATGAAACAGCTCTTCCGCTTTTCCGCTCATCTCTTCATCGCCCGGCGCCACGTACTTGACTTTTTCACCTGGCTTAAAAATCACCGAGGCCATGCTGAACCCGGGAAAAGCGAGGCTGGCAGAGACCAGGAAAGAAAGGACTCGAACTCGGAAATCCATGGAGTCTGGCAGGGTAGTTAAGTTATCGGTTCCGTCAAGTTGAGCAACGGGCGAAAAACCATCCAATTTCGCGTCTCCGAATCGTTGGATCGATATGTTGTAAGTTTTGTCCGGAGGTCTAAGACGCGTCCTAACCGAGACTGCATCGACATCTTTCCGCAGCGCGCGATTTAGATTAACTTCCTCTTCGATTGAATCTGACCGATCAACAGAAAATTCGGATCGGCGCATGCGCGTGGAGTTTTGACGAGTGGCGTGGCGCTTTTTACCCGCCGGACTTGCCGGAGTCTCACTGGCTCGAGTTTTACGCGCGCCATTTTCCCACGGTCGAGATCGACTCGACCTTCTACGGCGCCCCGGCGGAAAACACCGTGCACCGTTGGGTGGACACAACGCCGACCGCCTTTCGTTTTGCCTGCAAGCTTCCGCGTGAGATCACGCACACCTGCCGGCTGCGCGATTGCAGCGCCGAGCTAAATGCTTTTCTCCACGCGATCGAACCGCTTGCGCCAAAGCTTCAGGTCATTCTCATTCAACTGCCGCCGTCCTTCGCTCCCAAGGATGGCAGACAGGCGCTTCGCAAATTTTTCGAGCAATTGCCAAGAAATTTTCGCTTCGCCGTTGAATTTCGTCATGCCGGCTGGCATCGGCCGCAAATCATTCGTCTCCTGGAAAAGTATCGCGTTTGCTGGGTCTGGGCCGATACCAGCGCGCTCAATGAAAGAAATCTCGCGCCCTTCGAATTCCTGCCGCGCACAACCGATTTTCTTTATCTGCGCCTACTCGGCGATTACGCGACGAAGTACGATCGTGACGGCCTGTTCGTTCATCGCTACGATAAACTGCTTTGGAAACGCGAAGCTGCTCTGGAAAGCTGGTCGCTTAAAATCGAGCGGCACCTCGCCGAAGTGCGTAACGTTTGGACATTCGTCAGCAATCACTTCGAAGGTTTCGCCCCTGAAACTTGTCAGCGGCTCGCCCAGCGTCTGGGCTTTGAGCTGCCACTACCTTCAGAAGCCGAAACGGCTTTGTCTGAACAAGATCGATCGCAGCTCGATCTGTTTCGGAGTGACGAAGCTCGAATGACGAATATCGAAGGAATGCCGAAATCCGAATGACGAAAGGGAATCGCCGCGCCTGTTCGAATTTCGTCATTCGTCATTGTTTCGTCATTCGTCATTAGTGCTTCGTCATTATTTCCTCATTCGTCATTCGATCTTGGCCGCGCCGAAATAACCCTGCAATTTTTCCGGAATTCGGACCGAGCCGTCCGCTTGCTGACAATTCTCGATGAGCGCTGCGAACAATCTCGGCAGCGCCAGCCCGGAGCCGTTCAATGTGTGGCAAAACCGGTTTTTCCCGTCGGCATCTTTGTAGCGGAGATTCATCCGGCGCGCCTGGAAATCTTCAAAGTTCGAACAACTCGAAACTTCCAGGTAACCGTTCTGACCCGCCGACCACACCTCGATGTCGTAAGTTTTCGCTGAACCGAAACCTAAATCGCCGGTGCAAAGCTCGACGATCCGGTAATGCAGGCCGAGCAGTTGCAGAACTTGCTCTGCCTCCGCCGTCAACCTCTCCAGTTCATCATAAGATTTTTCCGGCGTCGTGATTTTCACCAGCTCCACTTTGTCGAACTGATGCACGCGAATGATCCCGCGCGTCTCGCGCCCGGCGGAACCGGCTTCGCGGCGGAAACACGGCGTGTAAGCGACAAATTTCTTCGGAAGGTCCACAGGCGAGAGGATTTCTTCGCGATGAAGATTTGTCAGTGGTACCTCGGCCGTCGGCGCGAGAAACAGTTCGCCATTCTCCAGTCCGTACATGTCTGGTTCAAATTTCGGCAGTTGACTTGTCCCGACCATGCAATCTCGGCGCACCAAAAACGGCGGACTGATTTCGGTGTAACCGTGCTCGCGCGTGTGTAGATCGAGCATGAAGGTAATGAGTGCGCGCTCCAACTTCGCACCCGCGCCGGTGAAACAGATGAATCCGCTGCCGCTCAATTTTGCGGCGCGCTCGAGATCGAGAAGTTTCAGCTTCGTCCCAAGCGCGAGATGATCGAGCACCTCGCCGTGCAATTTCGGCTTCTCGCCCCAACTGCGCGCGACCACGTTCGCGCTCGGGTCTTTGCCGAGCGGCACGTTTGCATGCGGCAAGTTTGGAATTTCCAGGAGCAAATCCTGCTGCAGAATCTCGCTCCCATCTGCGGCTAACTCCTGCTCGCGCCGATTGATCAGCGCGGCATTTTCATTCACGCGTCGGATCAAATCCGTCGCAGATTCTCCTTTGCCGCGCAACACGCCGATTTCTTTGCTCAACCGATTACGCTCTGCATACAGTTTTTGAAGCTCGGTCTGTGCTTTTCGAACGACGAGGTCAAGGCGAAGCACTTCGTCGATCTTTGCTTCGTCGCCCCCGCCGCGTGTGGCCAGTCGCTCGCGCACGAAATCGGGTTTTTCACGAATCAAACGAATATCGAGCATCGCGGCAGATTGTAGAGGCCGCCGCCAGCGGCGGCAACTGTTGCGACGCGATCGCTGCCCCGCTAATGACCAAGCTCGAATGAGTCGCGCCGGGTTCCCCTTTCGTCATTCGGATTTTGTCATTTCTTCGGCATTCGTCATTCCGATTTCGTCATTTGACCCTGGCTACAACTTACTCGTGACAATCAATCACCTACGCTGATAATTTCCCGCGTGGAAAAACTTCATCTCCTCGGCGTCGCTCTCGGCCTAGCTTGTCTCGCTGGCATTAATCTCTACCTCACCGTTTTCATCACCGGTCTCGCGATCCATTTCCACTGGATCACCCTCGCACCGGCTTATCAATCGCTCGAAGCGCTGGGCAATCCCGTGATCATCACCATCGCGGGCATTCTTTATTTTCTGGAATTTTTCGCCGACAAAATTCCCTGGATTGACTCCGCCTGGGACGCCGTCCACACGGTGATCCGCCCGATTGGCGGCGCATTGCTTGCGCTTCAAGTGCTCGGGCATCCGAGTCCTACATTCACAGTGATCGTTGCCTTGCTTGCGGGAGGCACGAGCCTGATTACACATACAGCGAAAGCGGCGACGCGCCTCGCCAGTAACACATCACCCGAACCATTTTCGAACATCGCGCTTAGTTTCGGCGAAGATGTCGCCGTGCTCGGCGGACTCGCGCTCATTCATTACAATCCGGCGCTCGCCTTGTCGATCTTCGCGCTGGCCATCGCGGCGTTTCTCTATTTTGCGCCAAAAGTTTTGCGCGTCATGAAAGCGAAGATTTGGCTGGCATTGAAAAAATTGAATGGTCCCGCCGATCTCAGAGTGCCGGTGAAATTGCCGCTTACTCTGCCAACGCGCTTCGCTTCGGTTTTCAGCCGGCAAAATGTCCTCGGCGAAACAATCGCGTGGACCGCGCCCTGCATTAGCGGACGGGGCCGCCGCATTCCGGCAAATCTTTTCGGGGCGCTCGTCGCGACGAACGAAGAGCCGCGCAAGATTTTATTCGTCGCCCGGAAAAGCGGACGGCCCTTTGCCCAGACCATCGAGCTCGATGGCTCCATGGTCGCGCATGAGCCGAAATTTCTTTCGGAAAATTTGATTATTTTCCCGGCAGCCGGCAAAGGCCCGAAATATCTGTTCGTGTTTCCGCGATCGCAGGCTGCGGTGGTCGAGCACATCGTCGATTACTTGCGTGAGCGCTTAACCGAGCCCTCGCTCAGGAGCGAATCTCTCGCGGCAACGTAGGTGGATCGAGCAGTCGCCGCCGCGGCGACCTCGATGCTAAAAATAATGCGCCTTCGGCGCCTGATTTAACATCGCGCGGCGGAGCGCACGATCCACCTTTCCGTTTGCTGTGCGCTACGCTAGAAGAAGAGCTGATGCCTCTGCTCGAGAAATACGTCCAAATACTCACCAGCGGGCGCGTGCGCGAGCGAGCGCTGTTTCCTCCGCAGCGAATCCCGAGCGAACTGGAACTGCAAGCGCGCTGGTTCGCGGGAGATTTCGGCAAACATTTTGTCACTCCTGCCGGGGAGAAGATCGACATCGTGCAATTCGGCGTTTGGAATCGCGAAGCGGGACCAGATTTTAGCGACGCCGCGATTCGCGTGAACGGAAGTGAACCGATGCGTGGCAGCATCGAGTTCGATCTCACCGATCGAAATTGGGAGGCGCATGGTCATGCCACCAATCCCGCCTTTGAAGACACTGTGTTGCACGTGTTTGTCCACCCGAGCGAGCGAACATTTTTCGCGCGCACCAGATCAAACCGCGAAGTGCGACAGGTGCGGGCCGATCCAAACGCGCTGGCCGAGACGTTGAGCGCGAACATTCCGCTCGCGCGGCCGGGCCGTTGTCAGGCGCCGTTGAGAAATTTGCCGGAAGACCGCGTGCGCCGCGTGCTGGATGCGGCCGCCCAATTCCGATTGCAAAGAAAGGCCGCGCGCATCCGGAGCAAGATCGACAATCACGGTCGCGACGAAGCGCTTTTTCAAGAGATCGCGGCCGCGCTAGGTTACAAACAAAACAAACTTCCGTTGACGCTGCTGGCGCAGCGATTGCCGCTGAAATTATTGCGCGCCAACTCGATTGACGCGGAAGCGATGCTTTTCGGCGTCGCCGGGTTTCTGCAAGCATCCGACCTCGATGTCTACGAAAGATCGGCAAGAAAATATGTCCGCCAACTTTGGGACCGTTGGTGGCCGCATCGCGACGTGCTACAACGGCTGATTTTACCCGCGAAAATCTGGCGCTTGAGCGGCACGCGTCCGCTCAATCATCCGCAGCGCCGTCTCGCCGCGCTGGCGGCGATTTTGGAGAAATGGCCGGCGTTCATCAAATCGTTAGGCAAAATGAATACCCGCGCCACGGAACAATTCTTTTTCACGCTTGCGCATGCGTTTTGGGATTTTCACTACACACTGACCTCGCGGGCGTCACCAGAAGCGATGGCCATCGTCGGCAAAACACGCGCAACCGAGATTCTCGCCAACGTGGTGTTTCCGTTCTTTATCGCGGAGGGCCGCGATGTCTGGAGCGAATTTTCAAAACTGCCCGCGCGCCTTTCCAATCGGCGGCTGGCCACTGGAGCAACGCGTCTCTTTGGCGATGATGCGCAGCGAATGCAATTTCTGAAAAGCGTCGCGCACCAACAAGGCTTGCTCCAGATTTACGAAGATTTTTGCATGCAGGACAATTCCGACTGCGCGCAATGCCCGTTCCCGGAGCAGATACGGAAGTGGAGATGAGGAAGAAAACGTTCAACGCTCAACGTCCAATGTTGAACGTCCTACGCAGAGACGCCTTCACTCTCATCGAGCTGCTCGTCGTCATCACCATCATCGCGATTTTGTTGGGACTTTTGTTTCCCGCCTTCCGCGGCATCCAAAATCAGGCGAAACGAACGCAGGCCAAAAACGATGTCACCCAAATTGTCACCGCCATGAACGCGTTCTACACGGAGTATGGCAAGTATCCGCTTTCAACGAGCAGCGATACAACTTTTGGGCCAGGAGGAAGCCCGACAACGAATGAGACTTTGTTCAACGAGCTACGGGGGCTTTCCGCCACGACGTTCAATCCTCGTCAGATCGTTTTTATTTCACCGCCGGATGTGAAAGATGCGAACAATCCCTGGTCTGGTATTGGCACGAGCGCCGGCAACGTAGGCCAATATTTTGATCCGTGGGGCAAGAACTACGTGATCCGGATTGATGGCGATTACGACAATCAAGTCGACAACCCGTATTCAGCGAATGCCGGCAGCGCGCCTAAGTTGCGATGTAGCGTGATTGCCTGGTCGTTAGGTAAAGACGGCACCGGGGGCTCTGGCGACAAGAAATCGGCCTCATCCAATGACGACGTGATTTCGTGGCAATGATTGTTCGCTGTTTGCGCATCGCTTAGCTTTTGACTATTCACGAGTCACCAATCACAATTCACTTCCTCATCCGCGGGTGTAGTTCAATGGTAGAACGGTAGCTTCCCAAGCTACACACGGGGGTTCGATTCCCCTCACCCGCTCATTCTTTCCTTCTATTGAGCGTTGAACGTTGAAAGTTCAGCGTTGGGCGTTTCCCTCGCAATTGACAAGAACGGTCAACGTTCAACGTCCAGCATCGAACGTTCAATGCGAGGTACGGTTATTTTATTTTCCGCCAAAAAGCCTCCGGAACGACCGGAAGATGCGATTGGGAAAGGCCGCCGCTCTCTCGGGGAAACCTTGCAGCTTGTCGGCGAATTGCATTTGCTCGCCGCCATGCACTTCGCAGGCGACTGTCGGAACTTTATCGGCCGGCAAATCGATTTCATAGGCGGTTCCCGCTGCCTGACATCCAGTGGTGGCGAGGTGATTGGAAATGGAACAGACCATGGCGTGCTGGATCGGCATCGTTGGCTGCAACGGTTGGGTGGGATAAAGTTGCGCGGCTCTGTTCATCACCTGCGTCCAGACCGGCAGGGCGAGGGCCGCGCCGTAGCCGCGCGGTATGATCGTGACCGGTTGATCGAAGCCGACCCACACGCCGCAAGTGAGCGTGTTAGTGTAACCCATGAACCACGCGTCCTTGTAATCGTTGGTCGTACCGGTTTTGCCAGCGGCGGGCAGGTTGAAGCCCAACGAACGCGCGCTGGCGGCGGTCCCGCGGGTGAGCACTTCTTCCATTAACTGCGAGGTCATCCAGGCCGCACTCGGATCGAGCGCCGGGGCGGAGATATGGGCCGCGCGATAAATCGGATGGTGCTCCGAATCGTCGATGCGCTCGATGATGTAAGCCTGCTTGCGCACGCCGGCATTCGGAAAAACGGAATAGGCGGCGGTAAAATCTTTCAGGTTCGTTTCGAATGAGCCGATGTAAATGGCGGGGCCGCGCGGAATATTTTCACCGAGGTTGAGCGTGGTCGCGACTTTCTGCACGGCATCGAGTCCGGCGAATTGACCGACGCGCACGCTCATGGTGTTGCGTGAATGAATCAGGCCGTAGGAGCAAGGCTGGATGCCGACGTAAGTTCCGTCGGAATTTCCCGGCGACCAGTTTCCCGCGCCGTCGATTTCGCCTGGTTGAATCGGGCCGTCGCTGATGGACGCGCCGGGCAGAAGCCCGTGGGTGAAGGCGAGCGTATAAACGAAAGGCTTGAAGGCTGAGCCGACCTGGCGATTCGCGGGTGAGAGCGCGCGATTGAATTTGCTTTGCGAATAATCGCGGCCGCCCACAAGTGCGCGAATGCCGCCGCTGGCGTTGTCGATCGCCACGACCGCGCCTTCGAGATAGGGCATGGAGGAATCTTCGCCGTTCTCAGGCGGCTGATAGGTCGCTTTGATCGGATGATGGAAATTTCGTTGGCGCTCGATTTTCGTGAGCTGGGTCTCGAGCGCCTGCTGCGCGGCGTTTTGCACGACCGGATCGAGCGTGGTGTAAATAAAGAGGCCGCCGTTATCGATCTGGTCCTGGGTGAGGAGCACGTTTAAATCGCGCTGCACCGCGTCCATCGCATAATTCTCCTGGATTTGGAGCAGACGTTTGGGATGCGACGTAACTTTCGCGATCTTCGCTGGCTCCGCTTGCGCCGCGGAGATTCTTTTTAATTCGACCATGCGATCCAGAACGGCGTTGCGTTGAATCGCGGCGCCCTCGGGATTTTTCAGCGGCGAAAATCGGTTGGGGCTGCGGATCAAACCCGCCAGCAACGCAGCTTCGGGCAGATTCAGCTGCGACGCGCTTTTGCCGAAATAAGCTTGCGAAGCTGTTTCAACGCCGTAACAGCCGGAGCCGAAATAAATGCGGTTGACGTAGAGCTCAAGAATCTGCTGCTTAGTGAAATCGCGCTCAACGCGCAGAGCGACCATTGCTTCCAACAACTTGCGGCTGATGGTGCGGCCTCCGAGTGGGAGACTGTTGCGAGCGAGCTGCTGGGTGATGCTGCTGGCGCCTTCCTTGGCCGAGCCGCTCAGGATATCGTGAACAAGCGCACGCAGAATTCCGCGCCAGTCAATTCCACCGTGTTGATAAAAACGCGTATCCTCCCGGGCCAGCACGGCATTGATAAAAAGGGGCGAGACTTGATCGAGCGAAACCTTCAGCCGGTTCGCGCCGGCGAGACGGCTATAAATTTTTCCATCGACATCGAAGACGGTGTTGCGCTCGGGCATTTCGCCCACCTTCTTCATATCAAAGGTTCCGGCCCAGGCTCCGAAGAAAAAGAGAACGCCCAAACCGCTGGCCACGAGCAGGCCGAGAAGCGAAAGCTTCCAGCCGAAACGAAAAAGTTTGCCGCGCCTCTTCCTTCCAGATTGAGCGCGAGCGAACAGTTTCATCGTTAAAACGTTAAACCTTTAAATCGGCCAACCGCTGTAACGATTCAAACGATTTAACGATTCAACGCTTCAACGCTTCAGAAGTTGAGCTTCACTTCGCTCTCGTGCTGTTCGGTTGCGCACGGCGCATTTGTCGGAACGTCTGTCGCCGCTTCGCTCGGCTGCACAATCTTATTGTCGATCAAATATTGCTCCACTTCCTCGCCGCTTACGTCCGCGAGCATTTTTCCGTTGATCTCGACGCACGGCGAAAGCGGCTGCCCGCTCTTCGTCTCCATCTCCCAACGAAACGCTGGGTTTTGGATAATATCCTTCTCCGTGTAAACAAGACCGTATTTAGCCAACACGGCGCGCACGCCGGCGCTCCATCCACAATAGGTTTTCAGATAAGCGATAACTTGAGGCGTATTCATTTCTGGAAACCTAGCACGAAAATCGGAGAATCGCACAAAAGGACGCGATCAGATTTTTCAGAGCAAGGCGAGTTCGGCAAAACCTGTTCAACCCGGACGTTTGAAATGGGTCGCGAACCTGCGGAATCGCGACACCACTGAGGTTTTACGCCAGCCGCGTTGATCGCTTGATGCAGCCGCAGCCGGGCCGTCCGCGATCTTTGCCAGCACTTCATCCGTCGGGAGCACCCAATCCATCGGAATGGAATGACAACCGTGGCTCGGACAGATCACGCGCAGCGGCCCGGTTCCGCGCGTGCCGCCCATGATGTGAATTTCCCGTCCCGTGATGATGGTACTGCAGACGAGGCAATAACGTTTCTCGTCCAGCGACCTCCACTTACGGAATCGATCGAGCCGTTGCAACGCCTCCAGCTTCTCCTGCTCGGAGAGCTTGAGCGGAGGCAGCAGCGCCATTGCCAAGGTATATCAGGTCGAGAAGTTACGACGCAACACATTTCGGTAGTGGGTCAGTTTGATTGGCTTGGAGCGCCCGTAGGCGCGCTCTGTTTATAGCGTGCCATCCGTCCTCAAAATGAAGTTGTAGTCGCTCGCCGCGGCGAGCGCGGCGCGGGCGTGAGAATCTCATGCGCATCGCGTCACCCG
>WNFO01000470.1_pt1 | contig 29261 bp, 27 predicted proteins | sample 5400251 | NCBI WGS metagenome assembly WNFO01 (sample SAMN13153354, study PRJNA577476) | soil metagenome | isolation source: 100 cm saprolite under Madrone tree | place: USA:California | collected 2016-06-14
TCATCAGCGGCTACGCGGGGCAGATCTCCTTCGGCCACCAGGCGTACTTCGGGATCGGGGCCTACGTCACCGTGCTCCTCGCCGCGAAGCTCCATCTCACCCCGTGGCTCGGCATGCTCGCCGGGGTGGTTGTGGCCGTGATCGCCGCCGTGCTCATCGGCACCCCGACCTTCCGCCTCGCCGGGATCTACTTCGCGCTCGCCACCCTCGCCTACCCGCTCATCTTCCGGATCGTGATGGACTTCCTCGGCTACCAGGAGGTCGCCATCCCGATGATGCGCGAGCAGCCGGGGCTCTTCATGCAGTTCGCGGACCCGCGCCACTTCGACCTGCTCGCCCTCGGCATCCTCGCCGCCACCCTCGTCCTGTCCCGCCTGATCGAGACGTCGCGCCTCGGGTACTCGCTGCGCGCGATCAAGGAGAACGAGCAGGCGGCGGAGGCGATGGGCGTCGACAGCTTCCGCTGCAAGATGATCGCGTACATGCTGAGCGCGGCCCCCGCCGCCGTGGTCGGCGCCGTCTACGCGCACGCCATTCTCTTCATCGTGACGCCGGAGGCGGTCTTCGGCGTGATCGTCATCGTGCAGACCCTGACCGTGTGCCTCGTCGGCGGCGCGGGCACGCTCTGGGGGCCGATCATCGGCGCCGCCATCATGATCCCCATGAGCGAGATCCTGGATTCGACCGTCGGCGACCGCCTGCCCGGCATCCAGGGTGTCGTCTACGGCGCCGCCCTCATGGCCGTCATGATGTATGCCCCCGAGGGACTGTACTGGCGGCTGCGGAACACCCTGCTCGCCCTGACCCCGGGCGCCTCTCCGTCCATCCGTCCCACTCCCGCCGTCCCCACCGCCCCGGCGGCTACCACGCCGGCGGCGCCGGGCGCGGCGCTCCTGGACGTGCGCGGGATCTCCAAGGCGTTCCTCGGCCTCCAGGCCCTGTCCGACGTGAGCTTCGACGTGCGCGCGGGGGAGATCCTCGGCATCATCGGCCCGAACGGCGCCGGCAAGACCACGCTCTTCAATGTCCTCAACGGCTTTCTGCTGCCCGAGCGAGGAGACGTCCGGTGGCTCGGCCAGTCCATCACGGGACTGCCGCCTCACGTCGTCTGCCGGCGCGGCGTCGGCCGCACCTTCCAGGTGGTGCGGCTCTTCCCGCACCTGACCGTGCTCGAGAACGTCATGGTGGGGGCGTTCGCCCACGGCGGCACCCCCGACCACGCGCGCGAGCGCGCGCGGGCCGCCCTCGATATGGTCGGCCTCGCCGACCGCGCGGACCTCGCGCCTACCGGCCTCACGACGCTCGAGCTCCGCCTGATGGAGCTGGCCCGGTGCCTCGCCACGTCGCCGAAGCTCATCCTGCTCGACGAGCCGCTCGCGGGATTGTCGGCCGACGGCGTCGAGCTCATGGCGGCCATGATCCGCCGCGCGCGGGCGGGGGGCGTCACCGTGGCCATCATCGAGCACACCATTCACGCGCTGGTGAAGCTCGCCGACCGGCTCGTCGTCCTCGATCAAGGACGGCGGCTGTCGGAAGGCCTCCCCGGAGATGTCACGCGCAACCCGGCGGTGATCGAGGCGTATCTGGGCAAGCGCTGGCTCGCCCGTCACGGTGTCACTCATGCTCCGGATCTCCGGGCTTAGCGTCTCCTACGGCGGCCTCCGCGCCCTCGAGGACGTCTCCCTCGACGTGGCCGAGGGCGAGTTCGTCACCATCGTCGGGCCCAATGGCGCCGGCAAGACGACGCTGCTCAAAGCGATCTCGGGATCGGTCCGGGGCACGGCGGGACGCATCGAGTTCCGGGACCGGGACATGACCCCCCTCGCCGCGCATCGGCGCGCCGCCCTCGGGATCGCTCATGTCCCGGAGGGTCGGCGGATCTTCTCCTCGCTCAGCGTGCGGGAGAATCTCGAGCTCGGCTCGTACCGCCGCGCCGCGCGCGGGCAGCGCCGTGAAGGCCTGGAGGCCGTGCTCGCCATATTCCCCGTCCTCCGCGAGCGGCGCCAGCAGCTCGCCGGATCCCTCTCCGGCGGCGAGCAGCAGATGCTCGCGCTCGGCCGCGGGCTCATGGCGCAGCCCGATCTCCTGCTGCTCGACGAGCCCTCGCAGGGCCTCGGGCCGCGCGTCGTCGAGCAGATCTTCGAGACCATCGATCGTATCCGCAAGGCCCGCCGCCTCACGATCCTCCTCGTCGAGCAGCGCGTGGTCGAGGCTCTCGAGCTGTGCGACCGCGGCTATGTCCTCGAGACGGGCCGCGTCGCCCTCGAAGGCGCGCACGACGTCCTCCTCGCCGACCCGCGCGTCCAGCGCGCGTATCTGGGCGCGTGAGCGGGCCCGCATGATCCGCGCCGTGGAGAGCCCGCGGAGCCGCACCCTGCCTCAGCTGCTCGACGAAATGGCGTCGCGGCAGCCCCAGCGCGAGTTCATCGTGGGCGCCGAGGCGCGACTGACCTATGCGGAGACGCGCGCGCGGGTGCGCCGCCTCGCCCAGGGGCTGTACAGGCTCGGCGTCCGTCGCGGCGAGAAGGTGGCGCTCCTGATGAACAACCGCACGGAGTGGCTGCTCGTGGACTTCGCGGTGACGCTGCTCGGCGCCACCCTTGTTCCCATCAGCACGTGGTCGCGCGCCCGCGAGCTCGCCTACGTGCTGAACCACTGCGACGCCATCACCTTCATCACCGTCGACCGCTTTCTCGGCCAGGACTATCTCGCCATGCTCGCCGAGATCGGCGCGCCCGGCTCGGATCGACTGCCCCAGCTCAGGCGCGTCGTGTCCGTCGGGGACGAGCGCCCCGCCGGCATGGTTCCCTTCGAGGACCTCTGGAACATGGGCGCCGATGTGAGCGAGGCCACCCTCGACGCGTGCCAGCACGCCGTGGGTCCCGATGACATCGCCTACATTCTCTACACGTCCGGGACCACGTCGACACCGAAGGGCGTGCAGCTCCAGCATCGCGGCCTCATCGAGAACACGTGGCATATCGGCGAGCGCCAGCATCTCGGGCCCGATGACCGCATGTGGATGGGGATCTCGCTCTTTTGGAGCTTCGGCTGCCTGAACGCGCTGCTCGCCGTCATGACCCACGGTGGGTGCATCGTCCTGCAGGAGCACTTCGACGCCGCCGCCGCCCTCGCCCTCATCGAGCGCGAGCGGTGCACCGTGTACTACGGCACGCCCAATATCGCGCTCGCCCTGTGGGAGCATCCCGACCGCGCCCGGCGGGACCTGTCCTCGCTCCGCACCGGCGCGGCCATCGGCCCCGCCCCCGCCATGCAGATGGTCATGGGCCTCGGCGCGCTCGAGATCTGCAACGTCTACGGCCTCACCGAGTGCTACGGCAACAGCCACGTCACCGACGCCTCCGATCCCGTCGACGTCCGCCTCCACACGGTGGGCCGCCCGCTGCCCGGCATGGAGATACGCATCGTGGACCGGGACACGCGTCGTCCGCTGGCCGCGGGCGAGATCGGCGAGATCCTCATCGGCGGCCGGCTGACTCCGGGCTACTACAAGGACCCCGAGCGGAACGCGGCCGCCTTCGACCCCGAGGGATTCTTCCTCACCGGCGATCTCGGCCTCGTCGACCACGATGGCCGTCTGCACTTCCGCGGCCGCATCAAGGAGATGGTCAAGACCGGTGGCATCAACGTGGCGCCCCTCGAGGTCGAAGAGGTCCTCCTCGGTCACGCGAGCGTCGAGCAAGCCCACGTGATCGGGCTGCCGGACCCGCGCCTGGAGGAGATCCTCGTCGCCGTCGTCGTGCTGAAGGACGGCCGCGACGCCTCCCCGGAGGAGCTTCGCGGCTTCTGCACGCAGGCCCTGGCCGCCTTCAAGGTGCCCCGGCACTTCCGAATCATGAAGCGCGCCGACCTGCCCGTGACCGCCACCGGCAAGGTCCAGAAGTTCCGGCTGCAAGAGGCCCTGTCCGAGGAGCTGCGGGGAGCACGATCGTGACCGTTGGGAGCATGGCGCAGGCTGTGAGATAATCGCTCTCCATGCAACGGACTTCTGACCTTCGCATTGAGAGTTATCGTCCGCTCCTGCCCCCCGCCATTCTCCTGGAGGAGATCCCGCTCGGGGAGCGGGGCGCGGAGACCGTCGCCCGCGGGCGTGCCGATGTCGCGCGCATCCTTCGCGGTGAAGACGACCGGCTCGTGGTCGTGGTGGGGCCGTGCTCCATCCACGATCCGGTGGCGGGGCTGGAGTACGGGCGCCGGCTCCAGGCGCTCGCCGACACCCACGCCGCCGACCTCTGCCTCGTCATGCGGGTCTACTTCGAGAAACCGCGCACGACGGTCGGCTGGAAGGGGCTCATCAACGATCCGCGGCTCGACGGCAGCTTCGCGATCAACGAGGGGCTGCGCGCGGCGCGCCACCTGCTCGTGGACCTCGCCGCGCTGGGGCTGCCCGTCGGCTGTGAATTCCTCGATCCGATCTCGCCGCAATTCACCTCGGACACGGTGTCGTGGGGCGCCATCGGCGCCCGCACCACCGAGAGCCAGGTGCACCGCGAGCTCGCCTCCGGCCTCTCGATGCCGATCGGCTTCAAGAACGGCACCGACGGGGGCATCCACATCGCCATCGACGCCGTGCGCTCGGCCGCCCACCCCCACCGCTTCCTCGGCGTGACCGAACAGGGCCTCTGCGCCATCGTGGCCACGCGCGGCAACGGGGACTGCCACGTCATCCTGCGCGGCGGCGAGAGCGGCCCGAACTACGGCGCGCCCTTCGTGCAGAAGACGGCGAGCGCGCTGCGCGCCGCCGGCGCCACCCCGCGCCTCATGATCGACACCAGCCATGGCAACAGCGGCAAGGACTACCGGCGCCAGCCGGCGGTCGCCCACGACTTGGCCACCCAGCTCGCCGAGGGCGAGACCGCGATCTTCGGCGTCATGATGGAGAGCTTTCTCGAGGAGGGCCGCCAGGATCTCTCCGCCGCCCTTCGCTACGGCCAGAGCGTCACCGACGCGTGCCTGGGCTGGGAGGCGACGGTCCCTCTCATCGCGGAGCTGGCCGAGGCCGTGCGCGCCCGCCGCCGCGCCGTCCGCGAGGGAACTTCGTAGAACAAACTGTACGCCCCTCTGGGGCTTTCCTTCCGCCGGGGTTTGGGTATAATCCGAGGCCTCCACAAGGAGGTGGTGCTTCGTCCTTCCGGGGCCCGGACCGCCCTCGCGCAACGCTTGTGCGACGTTCCTGTCCCTTTCCGAAGGAGGCTCGTGATGCCCCACTTTCTCAGTGACGACGAGCTGCAGCTCACCGCCCCAGCCGAGACCGCGACCTTCGCGTCTCCCGTACCCACCCAGATCGTCTCCAACGGTGAATACAACCCCCTGCCCCAGACCCGCGAGCAGGCACGGGTCGAAGCCCGGATCAAGGACCTCGCCGACGGGCTCGCTCCGCGCCATGGCATGGACCGCCGGCGCTTCCTCGCCAGCACCGCCGGCATGGCCGCCGCCTTCCTGGCGATGAACGAGGTCTTCGGCCCGCTCTTCGACGTGAGCCGCGCCGAGGCGCAGACGCCGGGCGTGGCCGACCAGCGCGCGGGCGCCCTCGCCGGGCAGTTCATCTTCGACGACCAGACCCATTTCGTCCGCGACGACTTCAACCAGACCGGGCTCCTCGATCTGGCGAAGTACGCGAAGCAGAACTGGAACCCCGCGTTGGCCGGCGAGAGCAACCTCGCCCGCTACAAGTTCGAGAACTACGTCAAGGAGATCTTCGTCGACAGCGACACCAAGGTGGCGCTGCTGTCTGGCGCGCCCTTCGACGATCCCACCTGGGACCTCCTGACCAACGACCAGATCGCGGCCGCGCGCACCGCGATCAACCGCATCTCCGGCTCGCGGCGCCTGCTCGGCCACGCGGTGATCACGCCGAACAAGGGCCCGTGGATGGCCGAGGTCGACCGCTGCATCGCCCAGGTCCGCCCCGACAGCTGGAAGGGCTACACCGTGGGCGATCCGCTCTCGCCGTCCAAGCTCAACTCGTTCTGGCGGCTCGACGACGAGAAGCTCATGTACCCGTTCTACGAGAAAGCGGTGAAGGCCGGGATCAACACCATCTGCATCCACAAGGGGCTCCTGCCCGCGGACTACCAGAAGTCCTGGGCGCAGGCCTGGCAGTACAACACCGTGTGGGACGTGGGCAAGGCGGCGAAGGACTGGCCGCAGATGAACTTCGTGATCTACCACTCCGCCCTCCGGATGTTCCTGGAGCCGCCGGACGCCATGCTCGCGGCCTTCCGGCAGACCGGCCGGATCGACTGGGCGACCGACCTCGCGGAGATTCCGTCGAAGTATGGCGTCAACAACGTCTACGGGGAGGTCGGCACGTCCTTCGCCACCTGCGCGGTGGCGAGCCCGCCGCTGGCCGCCGCGCTCATGGGCACCCTCGTGCGCGGCCTCGGCGCCGACCACGTCGTGTGGGGCAGCGACTCCGTCTGGTACGGGTCTCCGCAGTGGCAGATCGAGGCCTTCCGCCGGCTGGAGGTCCCCATCGAGATGCAGAGGAACAACCAGTTCGCGCCGCTCGGCGCCCCCGACGGGCTGGTGAAATCCGCCATCCTCGGCGGCAACTCCGCGCGGCTGTACCGGGTCGACGTGAAGTCGGCGCAGAGCGCCATCACCACGGACAAGATCGCCGCCATCAAGGGCGAGTACGTGGCCATGGGCGGGCTGCGCAGCAACACGCGCTACGGCTACGTGGCGCCCGCTCGCGCATAGCGGCGGACGGCGACCGAGCATGGCTCACGCGGCCTCCTGGGAAACCAGGGGGCCGCGGGCCCGACGCTCTCGTGCTGCACCCGCAACGAGGCGCTCCCGCCCAGTGAAGTGCGACGTCTTCCCAGTTCGACCTCGAGTACCCCGCGTCGAGGGCGGTATGCAGTACTATCGGGTTGCGTCACGTACGCGAGTCTACCCTTCGGAGTATTCTCTGGACCACGGTCCGCGAGGAGGAAGCCATGGCGCGTGTGACAGGACTGGGGCACGTCGGCATCTACGTTCGAGATCTCGAGGGGATGGTCGCCTTCTACCGCGACACCCTGGGCATGCAGGTGACCAAGCAGAACTGGCGCCTCGGCGCCGTCTTCCTCAGCGCGGACCCGGAGGCGGTCGATCACGAGATCGCCCTCATGCGCGGACGGCCGAGCGCCGATGATCCGCACCTCATCCAGCAGATCTCCATGCGAGTGGAGAGCCTCGCCGACCTGCGCACCTTCCACCGTCGGCTGGTGACCGAGGGCTATCGCATCGAGCGCGTCGTCAACCACGCGAGCGCCATCGGTTGCTATTTCTTCGATCCCGAAGGCAACCGCACCGAGGTGTTCTGGGTGACGGGGCGACCGAGCTGGGTGCCGGTGGCGACTCCCATCGACATCGAGCAGTCCGACGAGGCCGTGCTCGCAGAGGTCGACAAGCTCTGGAACCAGGTCCGTCACGTGCCCGTGGGCGGAACGATGAAAGAGGAGCCCGCGACTCTCGAGATCACGATCTAGCGAGCCCGGCCCCACGACGGACGCTCTCCAAAGGAGGAGACCATGGCGGTGAGAGTCTCGCGGCGGACGTTTCTCACGGGCGCGGCGGTGGCGGCGACCACGATGCGCGCGCCCGCCTTCGCGCAGCAGAAGCCGGTCAAGATCGGCCTCCTCACCGTGAAGACCGGTCCCCTGGCCTCGGGCGGCATCCAGATGGAGCAGGGCACCATCTGCTTCCTGAAGGACAAGAACTACACGCTGGCGGGTCGAAAGGTCGAACTCGTCGTCGCCGATACGGGCGGCAATCCCGCCGGCACCAAGACCAAGACGCAGGAACTCGTCGAGCGCGACAACGTCGACATGATCTTCGGCCCGCTCGCCGCCTTCGAGCTGCTCGCGATCAGCGACTACACCGCGCAGGCGAAGATGCTCGTCCTGAGTCTCGCCGCCGCGGAGGACATGACGCAGCGGAAGCCGAACCCGTATTTCATCCGTGCCTCCGCCACGTCGTCGCAAAACATGCACCCGCTCGCCGACTACGCGACGAAGGAGCTGAAGCTCAAGCGGATCATCACGATCGCCGACGACTTTGCCTTCGGCCACGAGCAGATGGCGGGTTTCCAGCGCGTGTTCGAGGAGGCCGGCGGCAAGATCGTGAAGAAGCTCTGGCCGCCGCTCGTGACGCCCGACTACACGCCCTACCTCGCCCAGATCAGCGGCGCCGACGCGGTGGTGCAGGGCTTCGCGGGCTCCAATCCTCTCAAGTTCATGAAGCAGTACCGCGACGCCGGGCTCAAGCTGCCGGTGTTGGGCGGCAGCACCGCCGGCGACGAAGCGCTCCTCAAAAGCTACGGCGACGAGGCGGTCGGCATGATCACATGCTCCCCCTACACCGGTGATCTTGACACGCCGACCAACAAGAAGTTCATCGACCGAATGGTGCGTGACTACGGCAACATCCCCGGGCTCTACTCCGCCGGGCTGTACATCAACGGTCTCGTGGCGGAAGCGGCGCTCCAGAAGACGGGGGGGAAGACCGACGACCGGGAGGCCTTCACCACGGCCATGCGCGGCGCGTCGCTCACGGACACGCCACGCGGGCCGTTCACGTTTGACCACTTCGGGAATGTCGTCGGCAATTTCTATATCCGGCGGATCGACAAAAAAGGCGACAAGCTCGTCAACACCACGATCAAGACGTATCCGAAGGTGAGCCAGTTCTGGACGTACGACGAGAAGTGGTTCCTCTCGCAGCCGGTGTACTCGCGCGACTATCCACCGCTGAAGAGCTGATCCGGAGGCGTCGAGCGTGAGCCTGTGGCTGCTGCTGGCCGTCAACAGCATCACGCTGGGCGGCCTCCTCTTCCTGCTCTCCGCCGGCTTCTCGCTGATCTTCGGGCTCATGCGGATCCCCAACCTCACCCATGGCTCGTTCTTCATGCTCGGCGCGTATCTCTCGACGAGCCTGATCGCCCGCGGCCTCGATTTCTGGACGGCGGCGATCCTGAGCGGGCTCGGCGTGGCCGCGTTCGGCGGGATCGTCGAGCGGCTCATCCTGCGCCGGCTCCCCGGCGCCGAGCTGGCGCAGGTGCTCGTCACGCTCGGGCTCTCGTTCATGGTGGCCGACGTCTGCCTCATGGTGTGGACGGGGGATCCGATTCGCATCGACACGCCGAGCGCGCTGCGGGGCACCACCTCCGTGCTCGGCCTCGACTTTCCCAAGTACCGCCTCGCCGTCAGCCTCGTCGCGGTGGTGTTCGCGGCCGGCCTGTGGGCGCTCCTCGAGCGCACGCGGCTCGGTGCGATGATCCGCGCGGGCGTGGACGATCCGTCGATGGCCCGCGTGGTCGGCATCCGAGTGTCGAGGCTCTTCACGATCGTCTTCTGCTTGGGCGCGTGGCTGGCGGGCTTCGCCGGCGTGATCGGCGGACCGATTCTCTCCGTCTATCCCGGTCTCGACGCGGAGATGCTGCCGCTCGCGCTCGTGGTGGTGATCCTCGGGGGTAGCGGCAGCCTGCTCGGCTCCTTCGTCGGCAGCTTCATCGTCGGTTTCCTCTACAACTTCGGGCAGGCGATGTTTCCGGAGCTCGCCTACGTCGTCCTCTTTCTCCCGATGCTCATCGTGCTCGTGGTGCGGCCGCGGGGCCTGTTCGGACGGCAGGCGGCGTGAAGCGCCTCGCGATCGTCGCGACCCTCGCGGTCCTCGCCACGCTGCCGCTGTGGGTACGCGGGACCTTCTACGTCAACATCGCGAGCCAGATCCTCCTCTATGCGATCTTCGCGCTCGGCGTGAATGTGCTCGCGGGCTACGCCGGCCTCGTCTCCCTCGGCCATGCCGGACTCTTCGGCGTCGCCGCCTATACCGGCGCGAAGATCCTCACCGGCGGCTACGGCCACGTCGTCGTCGACACGGCCGCCCTCGCCGTGACCGTGGCCGCTGCCGCCGTGTTCGCAATGCTGGCGCTCCGTGGCACCGGTCTCGGATTCGTCATGATCACGGTGGCGCTCGGCCAGATCGTGTGGGGCGTCGCCTATCGCTGGATCAGCCTCACCAACGGGGACAACGGCATCTCGATCACCGGGCGACCTCGCCCGTTCGGGCTCTCGCTCGCGTCACCGCGAAGTTTCTACTGGGCCACGTTCGTCGTGTTCCTCACCGCCATCCTCTCCATGGCCGTGTTCGTCGCGTCACCGTTCGGGGCGAGCGTGCGTGGCACGCGCGATCAGCCGCGCCGGATGAACGCGCTCGGCTACCACGTGTGGATGATCCGCTTCGTGGCCTTCCTCTTCTCGGGTTGGTGGAGCGGCGTGGCGGGGCTCCTGTATCTCTACTACAATGAGTTCGTGAGCCCGCAGGCCGTCGCGCTCACCGCCTCCGCGGAAGCGCTGTTGATGGTGATCGCCGGTGGTACCGGCACGTTGCTGGGCCCCATCGTCGGCGCCGCGCTCGTCGTCGTGATCAAGAATGTGGCCAGCGCATACATCGAGCGCTGGAACTTCGTCCTCGGCGCGGTGTTCGTGATCATCGTGGTTTTCATGCCGGACGGCCTCGTGCCGGGCGTGGCGCGACTCGCCCGGCGGGTGAGCGTGGTCCTTCGATCCGGGCCCCGGATGGCGACCACCGCCACGCGCGACGAGACGAGCCGGTGAGCGCGCTTGCCGTGCGCGGCCTCGAGAAGCACTTCGGGGGGCTCCGCGTGAGCGCCGCGGTGGACCTGGCGGTCGAGGCGGGGGAGCGGCGTCTCATCATCGGCCCGAACGGCGCGGGGAAGACGACGCTGTTCAACCTGATCACCGGGGAGCTGAGACCCGACCATGGTGTCATCACCCTGTTCGGCGCCGACATCACGCGCGTGCCGGCCCGCCGGCGCGCCCACCTCGGCATCGGCCGCACCTACCAGATCATCACGCTCTTCCCGCGCGACACGCTGTCGCACAACGTGATGCTCTCACTCCTCGCCCTCATGCCACTCCGCTGGAGCCCGTTCGTGCGCCTCGACCGCCAGACGGCGCTCGTCGCCGCCGCCCGCGCCGTCCTCACGCGCGTGGGCCTCGATCACCTCGCGGAGCGCCCGCTCACGCAGACGTCATACGGGGAGCGCCGCCGCGTCGAGATCGCGATGGCCCTCGCCCAGAATCCACGCGTGCTGCTGCTCGACGAGCCGTTCGCCGGACTCTCCATCGAGGAGCGCCGCGACGTGCTCGCGCTGGTGACGGGCATCCCGCGCGACGTGACCATCGTGATGATCGAGCACGACATGGACGTGGCCCTCGATTTCGCCGAGCGCATCAGCGTGCTGCATTTCGGCGAAGTGGTGATGGAGGGCACGCGCACCGAGGTGGTGGCGCATCCGCGCACGCGGGAGATCTACCTCGGTGAGTGATGCCCTCTCCCTCAGCGACGTCGACGCCTTCTACGGCGACAGCCACGTGCTCCATCGCGTGTCGCTACGCCTCGGCGAGGGGCGGCTCCTCGGCCTCTTGGGGCGTAACGGCGCCGGCAAGTCGACCGCGATGAGCGTGACCGTCGGCTGGCTGCCGCCCCGCCGGGCGTCATCGCGGTGTTCGGCCGGCCGGTGACCGGCCGCGCGCCCGAGGCGATCGCCGCCCAGGGGGTGGCGCTCGTCCCGCAAGGCCGCCGTGTGTTTCGGAGCCTCACCGTGCGCGAGAATCTGATGGTGGCCGCGCGCACGCCGCGCGGCGGGCCGGCCTTGTGGACGTTCGAGACGTTGACCAAGCTGTTCCCGCGCTTGCACGAGCGCCAACATCAGTTCGCCGGGTCACTGTCCGGAGGCGAGCAGCAAATGCTCGCCATCGGGCGCGCGCTGATGTCCAATCCGCGCGTGTTGCTGATGGACGAGCCCTCGGAAGGCCTCGCGCCGCAGCTCGTCGCGGAGGTGATGGCGACGATCCATCGCCTGAAGGCGGAAGGACTCTCGATCGTCCTCGTCGAGCAGAACGCGAAGTTGGTGTTCGACGTTGCCGACGAGATCGTCGTCCTGAATACGGGTCGGGTCGTTATCGACGCCTCCGCCACCGAGCTCCGCCAGAGCGGCGTGGACCTGCGTCAACACTTGGGAATCTTCTGATGCTCGCGGCCGAGCGACTCTCGCTCCGCGGAGTCGACCTCCAGATCCTGCGCGGGGGCGCCGGTCCTCCGTTCCTCTTGCTGCACGGGCTGGCGCCCGTCGAGCCCGACGCGCCGGTGCTCGACTTGCTCGCCGCGCACGCGGAGATCCTGGCCCCGACGCATCCGGGCTTCGGGCACGCCCCGCGTCCAGACGACTTCGAGACGGTCTATGACCTCGTGCGCCTCTACCTCGACCTCCTCGATCATCTCTCCTACGCGAAGGTGACCTTGATGGGCCTGTCGTTCGGCGGCTGGCTCGCCGCCGAGATCGCGGCCACCTGCCCCCACCGGCTCGACAAGCTCGTCCTCGTCGGCGCCGTCGGCATCAAGGTGAGCGATCGCGAGACCCCCGACATCCTCGATCTGTTCAACACGGCGCCGGCGGTGGTGGAGCGTCGGCGCTGGCACGACCCCGCGAAGTGGGCACCGGACTACGACGCGATGTCGGACGACGCCCTCGTCGCGCACGCGCGCAATCGCGACGCGCTCTGCCTCTACGCCTGGGACCCTTACATGCACAATCCACGGCTCAAGCGTTGGCTTCCGCGCATCGCCGTCCCCACGCTCGCCCTGTGGGGCGCCAGCGACGGCGTGGTGAAGCCGGCCTACGGGCGCGCGTACAGCGCGCTCATTCCGGGCGCTCGCTTCGAGGTGATCGAGGCCGCGGGGCATCATCCGGAGATCGAGCAGTCCGTCGCCTTCGCGGAACGGGTCGTGGCATTCTTGCGTCAGTGAGCGCGGAGGCGAGGGAGGTGCGGCCATGCAGGCGTGGTACCTGAACGAAAACCCATACCCCTTCGTTCCTCAGCACGTGCTCGAGAGCGTGGACTCCGTGCGCGCGAGCCTGCCCAACAAGTACTGCGACCCCAAGCGCTCCGCCGATCTCTTCGAGGAAGCGCTCGACGAATATCTGCTCTGCGACGACATCGGAATCAACGTCGTGTCCAACGAGCATCACGCCGGCATCAACTGCCTCTTCGGCGCGAGCCCGCTCATCCTCGGCGTACTCGCGCGGCAGACGAAGAACGTGCGGATCCTGAGCCTCGGTACGCTGGTCACCGTGCGCAAGGATCCGGTTCGCGTGGCCGAGGAATACGCGATGGCGGATGTGATCACGCGCGGACGTCTCGAGATCGGGTTCGTGAAGTCGGGCGGCTCGGAGATGGCGTCAGGCAACGCGAACCCCATCGGCATCGTGGACCGATTCTGGGAAGCCATCGACCTCATTCTCAAGACGCTCACGCATCGCGAAGGACCGTTCAGCTGGGAGGGGAAGTACTTCACGCATCGCCACGTCAACATCTGGCCCGGCCCGTGGCAGCAGCCACATCCGCCGCTGTGGGCGGCCACCGGTGATCCGGTGACGTCGGCGGAGCTCGGACGGCGTGGCATCGTGAACGTGATGGTGTTTCGGAGCATCGAGGAGACGTTGCGGGCGTGGGCGGCGTACCGGCAGGCCCGCGTGGACGCCGGGCTGCCCGCGCCCGGCCCTGATCGCTTCGGTCACACGGCGTTCGTGTACACCGCCGATACCGACGCAGAAGGCGTCAGGGTAGGCAGCAAGCTCCTGTGGTTTCTCAACACGGGCTTGAAGTCTGCCCCGCAGTACGGAAAGTTTCTGCCCGGGGCGATGAAGCCTGAAGCCGCCCCCGGCCTCTATCGCACGAGGCCGCGGCCCGGGGCTCCGCTCGCGGCGCGTCCCGCCGCGGCGTTGATGGGTCTCACCGCCGAGCAGGCGATCGCGAAGGGGCTCATGTTCGCGGGGAATCCTGACACCGTGTACCGCCAGATCATGGAGCACCGCGAGAGGGTCGGTCCCTACGAGCACCTCGTCCTTGCCAGCCGCTCCGGCTTCATGACGCACGAGGAAGCCACCAAGGGGCTCAAGATGTTCTCCCGGGAAGTCCTGCCGCGCCTGCGCGCGCTCTGAGCGGAGATCCAAGGCGCTACTGCTTTTTCAGCCGCACCTCTTCGAGGGGCGCCGAGTAGGGGAAGGACTGGATCAGCGCGAGACCGGCTTCTTCGACCCGCGGCCCGAAGGCACGGATGAAGCCGTTCTCCCAGATCGGCGCGTAGGTCACGCGGTCGGCCAGGATGCGCTGGATCTGATGCAACATCTCCTCGCGCTTCTTGCGGTCCATCTCCTGGATCTGCTTCGCGAACAAGGCTTCGACTTCGGGAATCGTCCCGTAGATCAGGCCGCCCTTGCTCGTCGCGAAGGCTTCGAGGCGCGTGGACGCGTTGCCCGCCGACCCTGTGGCGCCGACGAAAACGCCGCGCATCTTCTTGTCGCGCCACGCCGAGAGCAGCGACGCGCGCTCCATCGTGCGGAGGTGCGTCTTGATCCCGACGGCGGCGAAGTAGTTGACGATCGCTTCGCCCATCCCGGTGTACGGCGGAAACGGCGTCAGCTCACCCGCCTCGAAGCCGTTCGGGTAGCCGGCCTCGGCCAGGAGCGCCCTCGCCCGCTTGGGATCGTATGGCAGCGGATCGATCGCCAGGGCGAACTCCTGGTGCCGCGGCACGATGTTGCCCGTCGGAGCCGAGTAGCCGAGTGACTCGGCCTCGTTGATGGCCTGCCGGTCGATGGCGTGGCTCGCGGCCGCCCGCACGCGCCGGTCGGCCCACGGCGAGCCTTGTGTCCACTGCTCGGGGAATTCGACCCACAGGACTCCGTTGGTCCGCATCGCGGTCAGCGTCAGGCCCGCGGTGCGCTTCACGTCGGCCGCGATGGGGCCGTTGAGCAGGTAGGTCACGTCGATGTCGCCGCGCTTGAGCGCCGCCGCCCGCGTCGATTCCTCGGGAATGCTGCGAAAGATCAGGCGCTTGACGCTCGGAACCTTGCGCCAGTAGCCGTCGAAAGCCTCCAGGACCAGCTCGATGCCCGGCTGGAAGCTCACGAACTTGTACGGTCCTGCCCCGATGGGCGCCTTGCGAAAGCCATCCTCCCCGACCTTTTCCACGTATTTCTTCGGCACGATCCAGCCGGCGGCGGACGCGCTCGTTCCGTAGAACGTCATGAAATCGGGCCACGGGTCTTTAAGTAAGAAGCGAACGTGGGTCGGGTCCACGATCTGCACTTCGCGCACTTTGTCCTTGAACAGCGTGGCCGCGGCGCCGCGGTACCGCTCGAAGGAGAACTTGACGTCCTCGGCGGTCACGGGATCTCCGTTGTGGAAGCGGACGCCCTTGCGCAGGCCGAACTCCCAGGTGCGCCCGTCCTTGGACATGGTCCACGACTCGGCCAGAGACGGCGAATTGAGGTTGCCGGGCATCGGCTTGACCAGCGCGTCGTGAAGCGCGTAGAGGATCATGAACGGCGTGATGTCCGACTCGGTCTCGGAGGTGTCGAGCCAGCGCGTGGCGAGCGTCACGTGCACCCCCCACGTCATGGTGCCGCTCGGCTGGGCTGCAGCCGGCGCCGCGAGCAGGTGCAGGAGCAACACCAGCGTCAGGAGCGGTCGGGACGTGAGGCGCAGGTTCATGGCCGATCCTCCTGCCGGGACAGTACCCGGTTTCGCCTGCCTGCGCTACACTCCGGGCAGGAGGCGCCCCCATGGACTACGGACTCTTCACGATGCCCTCGCATCCGCCCGAGCGAAACCTCTACGACGGCCACCAATGGGATCTCCAGCAGCTCCGCTGGGCCGATGAGCTGGGCTTCAGCGAGGCGTGGATAGGCGAGCATCACACGGCGCCCTGGGAACCCCACCCCGCGCCCGACCTGCTCGTGGCGCAGGCCTTGATGCAGACGACCCGCATGCGCATCGGCCCCGGCGGCTTCCTCATGCCGTACCACCACCCGGCCGAGCTGGCCAATCGCGTCGCGATGCTCGACCATCTCGCCCAGGGGCGCCTCAACTTCGGCGTGGCGGCCAGCGGCCTGCCCAGCGACTGGGCCATGTTCAACGTCGACGGCACCGCCGGCCAGCACCGTGAGATGACGCGCGAGGCGCTCGAGATCATATTGCGGCTGTGGAGCGACGAGCCCGAGTTCGACTTCCAGGGCAAGTACTGGCACGTCACGAAGACCGGCACGCTGCTCGACACGCTGGGGCCGCACATCAAGCCGCTGCAGAAGCCGCATCCGCCCATCGGCGTGGCGGGGGTGAGCAAGGGCTCCGACACGCTCAAGCTGGCCGGCGAGCGCGGCTACTGGCCGATGAGCCTGAATCTCAACCCCACCTACGTCGCGAGCCACTGGGAGTCCGTGGAGATCGGCGCGGCCAGGACCGGCCGCACCCCGAAGCGCGCGGACTGGCGTCTCGTGCGCGAGATCTTCATCGCGGACACCGACGCGGAGGCCATGCGGCTGTCCGCCGGCGGCATGATGGGCCGCATGATGTCGGAGTACTTCCTGCCGCTCCTGGCGTCATTCGGATTCACGGAGTTCCTGAAGCACCGGCCGGACGTGCCGGACTCGGACGTCACCCCGGAGTACTGCGCCCGCCACAACTGGCTCGTCGGCTCGCCGGCCACGGTGGCCGAGCGGCTGCAGGCGATCTACGACGAGGTGGGCGGCTTCGGCACGCTGCTCCTCTTCTGCTTCGACTACTCGGAGAATCCGCAGGCATGGCGCCACTCGTTGGAGCTCCTCGCGCGCGAGGTGATGCCCAGATTCAAGGATCTGCTGCCGAAGTGAGGACACCTGCCAGATGATCAACTGCACGTTCGAAAATGGCTCGCGGGCCTCCCTGCGTCACGTCGTCGTCCACGCCATAGTCGAGAGAGACGGCGCGCTCCTGCTGGTGCGGCGCGCGCCCCATCTGCTCGAGGGTGGCAAATGGGGACTCCCCGGCGGTTTCCTGGATCGGGACGAGTCATTGAGCGACGGCATTCTGCGCGAGCTGCGAGAAGAGACGGGGTGGGACGGACAGGTATCCGCCCTCATGCGTATCAACTCGAGGCCCGATCGACCGCATGAAGATCGTCAGAACGTCGCCTTCGACTTTGTGGTCACTCCACTTCGAAAGGTCGGCGAGCCGGACGGAGAGTCCTCCGCGGTGGAGTGGGTCCCCATCGACGGACTGCCGCCCTTGCCCACCCTGGCCTTCGACCATGGGGACACCGTGCAGCTGTATCTGGCCTCGCGCGGCAAGGTCGGGCAAGCGCCGATCCTCGGGTAGCGCCATGGAGGAGCCGCCGTGATCCAGAGCATCGAGACGTTTTATATGCACACGATCGCGTACACGCCGAAGGTCTTCGTCATCTACCACACCCACTGGGTAGGTGGCCGAAGCATCCACGCCACCATCGCGCTGAGCGGCGTGTCTCAGGGCGCGACCCCTCAGGGCGCCGGCAGCGTCGGCGCATACATCAAGCGCTGGGGCCTCTACGATTCGCCCGGACACGAGATCCAGGTAGATCCGACACCGACGCCCGAGCGAAACGAGATCTGGATTCCCGCCTGCACCTTCATCACCTTCGGGCTTTCCGCCGAAATGGCCGAGGGATACGCGGTCGGCACCGTGTACTACCTCTCGTGAGGGGCGCCATGACCGAACCCGATCGGAAGCTCCGTCGCTCGTTCGTGGTGTACGACAAACGAACCGGCGAATTGGTGGGGGTGCACCAGATCTCCGTCGCCGAAGGCGCCGACCTGCCCGCCCCGAGCGACCTCGTGCGCCTGGTCCTTCGAACGGCGGCCACGGACAAGCGATCCTCCGCCCGGCTCGCCGTGCTGGAGCACGGGAGCGCGATCGCCGACCCCTCGCGTTACTCCGTGAACATCCGGACGGGCCGGCTCATCGAGAAGCGCCGGGCCCAGCTTCCGGCCGGAGCCCGCCGCGCCCCACGCCGCCCACGCCGGTCGCCGGGGTGAGCGAGAGTCACTCGACGGTGAGGGCGAGCATGGCCACGGCCTTCGAGCGCAACGCCTCGGGCAGCGGGACCGAGCGCCGCGCCTCCCGGTCGAGGTGCACGCCCGACTGCTCGAGCGTGGCGACCGGCCCGCCCGTGCGCGCGTTCGTCATCCGGTGAAAGAGCCGGAGCGAGGACTTGCCGACATGAACGAGCGCGCTCTGCACTCGCACGAGGTCGCCGGCGCGCAGCGGACCGACCACGCTGAGCTGGAACTCGAACGTCGATAGACCGCGCTGCTCGGCGCGCATGTAGGCCGGCGTCATGCCGAAGGCGGCCATGAGGTGGCCGCCCGAGGCCGAGAAGCGGTGAACGTAGTGCGCGAGCCCGCCCCGGCCGAGGACGTTCATCTCCGACGGCTTGACGGTGTCGAGGCACCCGTCGACGAAGCCCTCGTCGCCGCGCGGCCGGGGCCGGCGCTCGGGCGGCGGCTCCTGCCAATCGACGCGATGGGCCTCGGCCGCGCGACGCTGGGCCGCGGCGAGGGCGATCGGCCCGTCCGTCCGCACGTCGACGTGGGCCACGCGCTGCTCCACCGTCGTGCAGAGGGCGCCGGAGGCGGATTCGAAGAGCCGGTGGCCGACGACAAGCGCCTCCTCCTCGATCGCGAGGACGCCGCTGCGGACGTGATAGATGTCGCCGCCCCGCAGCTCGTGGAGATAACGCACGTAGCAGTCCGTGGTGAGGCAGTCCCGGCCTTCACTCCGCGCATAGGTCGGCCCGAGGCCGAGCGCCTCCAGAGCCGCGAAGCCGGCATCCTCGATGCGCTGATGGTAGTACGCGACCGTGAAGTGGCCGACGTGGTCGACCTCCCACGCGGCCACGCCGCCCCGACAGGAATCGATCCAAGGGTCCGTCATGGCCGTAGACTAGCATCCGGTCTTCGCCTCCGGCCCGCCGATCGCCTGGGCGAGCTCTGCGCCGGCCAGGCGGCGAGCATCGCGGTCAGCGCCCGCACGGCGCCGGACAGGTAGGCGCGCCGGCGATGGATCAGCACGACCGGGATGGTGACCCGCATGGCCGGGATCCGTAACACGTGGAGCGTCCCCGCGCGAAGCTCTTCGTCGACGCTGCTCTCCTGGAGCAGCGCCAGCCCGAAGCCCGCCTCGACCATGCGCTTCTGCGCGGTGAGGCTGTCGATCGGAATGATCTCGGGCGCGCTGACGCCGACGATGGCGAGGCCGCGTTCGAGGACGGAGGTGTACGGCTCCCGCGCGGAGCCCGGCCGGAGCGGGAACGTGATCCACCGTTCGCCCGCCAGGGATGCGGCGTCCACGCGGCGGGCGCGCGCGAGACGATGGTGCACCGAGCACACCGGAACCATCGGCTCGTGGTGGACCGGCGTGGACACGAGATCGGGATGCGCATCGGCCTCGTACCTGAGCCCGAGCGTCGCGTCGCCGCGGCGGACCAGCTCGCTGATCTCGTGGCTGAGCGCGGTGCGCACTCGCAAATCGATGCCCGGGAAGTCTTCGCGAAAGCGCCGGAGGCGCGCGGTCAGCGAGGTGCTCGCGAGCGTGCCCACCACGGCCAGCGTGACGGCGCCCTGATCCGCGCCGCGCAGCGCCCCCACCGCGTCGATCCCGTCGCGCATGGATGCGAGCAGGGCCTCCGCGTGCGGGAGAAACGCGCGCCCGGCGTCGGTGAGGATCACGCCGCTCCGGATGCGCTCGAACAGCGGCGCGCCCAGCTCCCGCTCGAGGAGGTGGACGCGGCGGCTGATCGCGGGCTGGGAGAGGTGCAGGGTCGCCGCCGCGCGGGTGAACCCGCCGCGACGCACGATGGCCACGAATGCCTCCACGTGGTCGAGCTCCATACGTCCATCAGCATAGCTGATGGGTACGAGAAAATCTATGCATTGGACACATGACTGGCGTCGGCCCTATCGTACGGGCAAGGAGGAGCCATGAGAGCCAACGACGTCAGACCGGCCGAGATCCTTCGTCACGGAGCGTACGTGTGCCTGCGCGTGCCGGACGGCGCGCGCCGCGCCGTCGCCACCGCCGCGGTGCCCGCCCTCGCCGAGAGCCTGGGGCTGCGGAACGAATTCGCGGCCGGGGACGGGCCCCCGGCCGAGGCGATCGCGTACCTGCGTCGTATCGGCGCGGCGCCCGCGGACATCGCGGACGACCGGCTCCTGCACGCCGACGCCGTGGTGCACGTCGCCTCGGCCACGGCGACGCCGGTCGCGGAGTTCTGCGCCGGAGTGGCGCGACTCGTCGGCCCGGGCGTCACGCCCCTCGTGCTCGGCGGTGTCGTGCGGCCGATGCTCTACACGGGCAACGCCATGTACAACTTCGCCTACGCGCATCGGGTTCTCCAGGAACCCGGCACGGTCATGCCCAACGCCTTCCTCGTTCCCATGAGCAAGACGGCCGACTGGTGGGCGAAGGACTGGATGGAGCGCCACACGTACTTCCTGCCGCGCTACGACGAGAGAGGCCGGATGGTGAACGAAGGGCACGCGCTCGCGTCCGCGGCGGGGGTCGCGTGCCTCATGCGGCGGACCTACAAGCACGAGACCGAACCCGCGCCCGCGGGCAGCTACGACTTCGTGACGTACTTCGAGTGCGCGGATGCCGACGTCCCCACGTTCCACGAGGTCTGTGCCGCGCTTCGCGACGTCAAGAAGAACCCCGAGTGGGCCTTCGTGCGCGAAGGGCCGACCTGGCACGGCCGGCGCGTCGCGACGTGGCCGGAGCTCTTCGCATGAACATCGCAGGGTGTCGTACGGCGCTCGACGTTTCGCGGGAGCGCGTGCTCGGGACGGCCGAGGACGGCGGGACCATCCTCACTCAGGCCACGGGGGCCCGCATGGTGGCCGCGTGGACGCTCGCCCCCGCGCCGCGGGATCCCGTTCGCCACCTCGAAGCCGCCCACGGCCGCGCGCGCAGCCACCTCGCCCGGCTCACGGCTCACGATGCCGCGCGCGAGGTTCCGTCGGTCATGACCAACGAGCTGTTCTCCCGGCTCACCGATGCCCGGCCGGCGCCGCTCACCGTCTCCGCCGGGGTCCACCGGTATACGTATACCCCGCGCAAGGCCCTCCGCCGCGTGCTCGACCACGCCCTGGATCACCTCAACCAGATCGACCAGTGGCTCGCGTGGCGGAACGACGGCGTCGTGCCGACGCCGACCGACGGGTGGGTCCCCTCGACCGTGACGCTGCCGGATGACCGGCTGCCCCTGACCCGGCCCGACCTCGAGGCGTGGCTGTGGCGCATCGACCAGGCCGCGCGGCTTCTCCTCCAGCGCGCGGCCGGACTGACCGAGGCCGAGCTCGATTGGCTGCCGCCCGACGGAGGCTGGCCGCTGCGTCGCATCCTCCACCACGTCGCCCGGTCGGAGCTGCTGTACTCGGCATCGCTCGACGAAGCGCTGCCGGAGGAGAATCCCCGGAGCCGATACGAGGAGGCGTGTCGGCGGCTGGACGAGGCCGTGGGGGCGGCGGCCGCGCGTGGCGAGGACACGTCGATCGTGTACGCGGGACTCTACGGCGTTCTCCGCGGACCCGCGGAGGTGGTCGACGACGTGCTGGTCATGGAGCGTGAGCTTCTCCCCGGCTGAGGTCATGGCGCGCTGACGGTGGTATGCCGGTCGATGTACCATACGCGGCGCGGAGGACGTGAGGACCTTGCCGTGAGCGCAGATACGATTCGAGGACTTTGCGAGCCCGGATTCGAGCGGGTGCGGGCGGCGCTCTCCGAGATCCTCGCTGCCGGCTCCGAGGTGGGCGCCGCCCTCGCCGTCTACGTCGACAAGCACCCGGTGGTCGACCTGTGGACGGGGCACACCGACGCCGCGCGGACGCGACCCTGGGAACGCGACACGATCGTCAACCTCTACTCCATCGGGAAAGCGGTCACCGCCATCTGCGCCCTCCGGCTCGTCGAGGCCGGCCTGCTCGACCTCGACGCACCCATCGCGCGCTACTGGCCCGAGTTCGCCCAGGCGGGAAAAGCGCGGATCCCTGTGCGCTATCTCTTGACTCATCAGGCGGCGCTCCCGGCCATCGCCCGCCCGCTGCCGTCGGGGACGTGGAGCCGGTGGGAGGCCATGACGGAAGCGCTCGCCGCGCAGGCGCCGTGGTGGGAGCCGGGGGCCGGCCATGGGTATCACGTGAACACGCAGGGATTCCTGATCGGCGAGGTGGTGCGCCGAATCACCGGCAAGACGCTCGGAACCTATCTGCGCGACATCCTGGCTGGTCCCGCGGGCGTCGATTTCTTCATCGGCTTCGGCCCCGAGCTCGACTCTCGCTGCGCGGACGTGCTACCTCCGCCGGCAAGCCCCGAGGGCGAGGAGCTGCGGCGGCAGCTCAGCGTGAATCCCGAGAGCCTGACCGGCCTGCCCCTCATGCGGGTCAACGCCTATCGCAACCCGCCGGAGATTTCCGGGACGGGGGTCGTCAACACGCGGCCGTGGCGCGCCGCGGAGGTGCCGTCGACGAACGGGCACGGCAATGCGCGCGCGGTGGCGCGGCTCTACTCGGCGCTGGCCGGTGACGGCGAGCTGGACGGCGTTCACGTTCTCTCTCCGGAGACCATCGGGCGCGCGGCCACGGAGCAGGTGTACGGGGAGGACCTCGTGCTGCAGCGCCCGACGCGCTTCGGGCTCGGGTTCCAGCTCACCATGGCCGAGCGCCCGCTCGGTCCCAACCCGCGGGCGTTCGGCCACTTCGGCGCCGGCGGCTCACTCGGGTTCGCCGATCCCGACGCGCAAGTCGCCTTCGCCTATGCCATGAACCAGGGACGCGGCGGCTGGCAGCACAAGCACGTCCGTCATCTCATCGATCTCGTCTACGCGGCGCGGTAACCGCGCCCGCGGCGGCGCGGCCGGCCGGTGGCGCGGGCAGGCCGGTGGCGGGATCCAGCAGGAGCCGGCGCATGACGGGCCGGGAGAAGTCGAACATGTCGGCGAGCGAGCCGGCGATCCGGTCGAAGGAGATCGCGCTCACCCGCTGGCCTCCGAGCCAGTTGTCCTCGATGAAGCGCAGGATGGACGTCTGATCAGTTAGCGCGTGGCTTACGTAGTTCGCCTTCGCGTAGGGAGAGATCACCAGCAGCGGCAGCCGCGGGCCGTAGCCGCAGCGGGCACCTGGCCCGTCGGTGCGGCTGCCGCACCGGAAGTCGATCGGCGTGTTCGACTGGTTCACGATGGGCGGCATCACGTGGTCGTACCATCCGTCGGAGTCGTCGGCGGCGAGGATCACGGCCATGCTGCGCCACTCCGGCAGCTGCTGGAGACGGTTGATCGTCTCGACCAGGAACACCTGCTCGTCGAGCGGGTTCGAGGTTCCGGGATGACCGTTCTGATAGGAGGGCGCCTTCAGGAAGGACACGGCCGGGAGATGGCCCGCCTGGGCCGCCTTCCAGAACCACGTGAGGTCGTAGAGGTGCTTGGCCTGATCCGTCTTGCCCACCATGGCCACCGAGGTGGGAGGCAGGTGGAGCGGGTTCGCCGTCGTGGCGAAGTACTGAAAGGGATTGTGATGGGGCACGTAGTCCGGGAACCGCAGCGGATCGGTGCGGGGATCGACCCCGACCACGCGATCGAAGGCCTCCAGCGGATGGCTGTCCGAGCAGGCGCCCGCGCGGTCGCGGGTGAACCCGCCCTGGAACCATCCCCACGTCACGCCGGCCGCAGTCAGCAGGTCACCGATGTTGCGGCCGGTCAGCGCCGCCGTCTGACCCGTCGAGCAGACGTCCCAGTACGGATCGGTGTCGTCCACGAACGTGCCGAGCTGGCCGTCCGTGGGCGCGGCGGTCGACGTCGACGCCGCGGGCGGGCCGCACTCCGGCACTGGCCCATACACGGAGGACTTCGGCCCGCACAGGACGCCGAAGGTATCGCCCGCGGTGAGGTTCAGCGCGCCCCGTGTCGACTGGCCGGACATGGTGGCGAAGCTGTTGTCGCTGAGGGCGAAGTGCTGCGCGTAATTCCAGTAGGCGGTGACGGTGTTGCCGTCGAAGTAGCCCATGACCGTGTCCCAGTGACCGGACGGCATCTTGCGGCAGAACTGGCGCTCGTTCGTCGGGCCCTGCGCGTCGAAGCGCGGGAACTGGTCCATGAGGCCGCCGTTGCGCGCCCGCTGCTCGGCCGTGTAATCGTGATCCTGGTCGCAGGTGAAGGCCTGGGTGCGATCGATGCGGAACGGCTTCGACAAGTTCGGGTTGCGCTCGATGAGGGTCGGCGTGAGACCGTTCACCGACGGCGTGCCCGGTCGCGGCCGGAAGGCGGGCTGGCCGGGCGGATTCATGGCGAGCGGATAGGTGGCGAAGTAGGCGTCGTACGAGTGGTTCTCCTGGAAGATCACCACCACATGCTTGATCGGCGTGACGGGCGCGGGCGGTTCGGCGGCCGGCGTCTCGCCCCGTCCGTAGAGCAGGGCGAGCGCGGCGAGCCCGACGGCGATGCCAAGCCACTCTCGCATCGATGTCGTCCCTTTCGTCGGTGCGCTCAGGACCGCGTGCGGTGGACGAAGAGGTCGCTCGCCTTGGGTCGCGTGAGCTGCACCGCCGGCGGTCGCATCGCGTACCTGACGGGCCGCGCGTGGTCACCGTACTGCCGGTCGGCCGAGTACACGCGGCTGAACTTCCAGAGGCTCCGCACGAAGTTGGTCTGGCCCCGCAGCAACAGGCGCCCGGCGATCCCCGCCACCTCGCGGAGCGCGGCCCAGCCGAGGTGCTTCTTGTTGATCACGGCCTGCGTCCGCACCAGCTCCTCGTAGAAGCGCCGGAGCGGGAGCCGCGTCGGCAACACCGCGTGCTGCACGTCGAAGAGCCGGTAGTCGAGGGAGGCGAGCCGGCGCGACTCGGTGAACCAGCTCTCCGTGCCCGGATAGGGCGTGTTGACGGTGAGGTGGACGATCTCGGGGCGGCTGAGCGCCCACTCGCGCACGATGGCGAATCGTCGCTCGTCCCAGTCGGGGTCGGCGATGATGTTGACGGCGACCATGATGTCGAGGGCGCGCGCGACCTCGAGCGCCCGGAGGTTCTCGCTCGGCGTCACGCGCTTGCGGTGCAGCCGGAGCGCCTCCTCGTCGAGCGCCTCCACCCCGAGGAACATGTATTCGAGACCGAGCCGCTTCCAGTACGCGAAGACCTCCGGATGGCGGAGCAGCACGTCGCACCGGGTCTCGAGGTAGTACCGCTTGCGCACGCCGCGGCGCTCGAGCTCCTGGCCGATCGCAAAGCCGTGCTCAGGATGGATGAAGGCGACGTCGTCCACCAGGAAGACGTTCGGCTCCTCGATGCGCGCGAGATCCTCGGCCGCGGCTGAGGCACTCGCCTTGCGGTAGCTCCTCCCGTAGAACGTCCACGCGCTGCAGAACGAGCAGTCCCACGGGCATCCGCGCGTGAGCTCCGCCGAGGCACAGGGGTCCAGCACGCCGATGAAGTAGCGGCGCCGGTGCCGCGCGAGGTCGCGGGCGGGCGGGAAGGCATCGAGGTTCTCCAGCAGCGTGGGCGGAGGTCCCGCGCCGTGCCGCGTGACGACCCCGGACAGGTCTTCGAGCCTCCGGTCGCCGATCGCTTCGAGCAGGCGGGGCGTGATGACTTCGCCCTCCCCGCGGACGACGCAGTCGAGGGCGCCCGCAGCGTGGTCGAGCACCTCGGGGGCGATGAAGGACACGCTGTGCCCGCCCGCGAAGAGGAAGCACTGCGGCCAGCGCCGGCGGGTCTCCTTCGCGAGGTCCAGGACCTGCGGGACATTGGCGAGGTAGTTCAGCGAGAAGCCCACGGCCGCCGGCTTGAAGCTGTCAACCTCGGCGAAGTAGTCCCGAGGCTGGAAGATCTGCAGGTCGAGGAGCCGGACCTCGTGCCCGGCCGCCCGCACCGCCGCCGCCACGCGCTCGAGGCCGAGCGGCTCCAGCCGCAGGTAGATCTCCGAGTACATGAGCGCGCCGGGGTGCACGAGCAGAACACGCATGGGAGTCGCCTCCGCGCGATTCTACCAGCCCCGCGGGGGTCAGGTCTTACATTACGACATTGCTCCGGCCCTTCGCGAGTCCCCGCCAAGACCAAATGTCGTAATGCAAGACCTGACCCCGACTATCAGTCGAGCCAGTCTTCTTCTTTGAGCTTCCTGGGCAGGTAGGTCTTGGTCAGGTAGCGGAAGTCCTTGTTGGCGAGCGCGTCCAGCTCGTACTTGAGGCCGTTGTCGAGCATGCGCTTGATCTCTTCCTGCCACGGCTTCTTCTGGAACCAGCGGTACTTGATCAGCTCCTTTGCGCGGCTGATGTCCTTGTCGTTGAGCTTGATGCCGACGTTGCGCGGCAGGCCGTAGCGGTCCGGGTCCGCGCTGGAGAGCCCGATGAACTTGGCTTTCGGAATCGCCATCCGCTCGCTCTCGAACGCGAGGTTGATCGACCCCTGCTTGACGACCGAGTAGATGTAGTAGCCCCAGGGGTCGTTGTCCACGAGGACGTAGACGGGGATCCTGTATTCCTCGTGGAGGCGCCGCGCCAGGCGCCGGACGCCGCGGGGCGGCTGGCCGTTGCCGGTCAGGAGGACGCAGTTGTAGCGGCGCCAGAACTTGTCCTCCGAGAGCCGGTTCCACTGCGTGCCCTTCTCGACGAGCAGGATGAAGTCGGCTGTGCAGCGGCGGATCTCGATGAAGTCGGGCTCGACGATGGACGGCACCGAGTAGCCGCCCTTGCCGAGGCGCGCGCAGTCCACGCGGTCGCCGTCGTCGCCGAAGACGACGGGTCCTACGATGCTGCCGGCGTTCTCGGCGCGCACATGGAGCTCTTCGCGTAGCGCTGCGAGCGACACTTCGAGGTCCTCGATGAGCGGGTCGGACTCGTTCTGGTTGTCGAAGGTGTTCTCGCTCGAGTCCTTCATCGTGTGCTTGGTGCGGTAGTAGATCTCGCGCAGCGAGGTCGTGAGGTCGGCCCGCTGCAACTCGGAGAGCGCGTCGGCCACCAGCACGGTCTGCATGAACTTCTTCGCCATGCCGACGTTGAAGAGCGTGCGCGCCTGCTTCCGCTTGCCCATCTCGATGATGCCGCGCTTCTCGTTGAAGCGGATGTTGGCGAGGCTGCGCACGGGGATCGACAGCGTGGGATCTTTGCTGCGGTCGGCCGCGGTGATGACGGCGTCGGCCACGCCAATGAGCTTCTTCTCGACCGGGCCGATCTTCTTCACCTTCGCTTTTGCCATCGTTACTTCTTTCTCTTTTTGGGCTTGGGCGCTTTCGCCTTGCGCTTGGCCGTCTTCTTCGGTTTCGGCTTCGGTTTCGGCTTCGCTTTGGCCTTGGCCCTGCCCTTGGCTTTCCTGCGTGCGGGTTTGGCCGGCTCCCGCTTCGGCTCCTCGGGTGGGGCGGCGGCAGCCACCTCGGCGCCGGGCAGGACGGGCGCCTCTCCCTCCGTCCCCTCGGCTGTGACGATGATCGAGTGCGGCAGGCCTTCCGGGCCGCTCTGGCGGTCCAGGATCGCGTCGGTCTTCTCGCCGCCGGTGCGCTTCGCAGCGATCTTTTCCAGCTGAGCCTTGAGCTTCTCCTTCGAAAGCTTGCCGCCCTTCAAGCGCGAGCAGGCCTCGACGACCTCCTCGATGTAGAGCTCGAATATGTTGCGCCGGCGGAACTCGCTCTTCGCCCGCTCGCGCCGCCGCAGGAACATCCCGAGCCGGCGCCCGCATTCCTGCAGCGCGAGCTTGATGTCCTTGCGGATCTCGTCGTAGTCGGCGATCGCTTCCTTGGACTCGCTGGTGAACGGCACCCAGACCGACGCCATGTGAACGAAGATCACCATGGGGCCTGCCGGGAGCGCGCCCCGCGACTGCGAGATGCCGTAGTTCCGCCACGCGGTCTCGAGGGCGGCCTTGTAGGTCGCGCAGGCCGCCTGCTGGTAGAGCAGTGGGACGCGGTTGGCGTAGCGGATCACACGGGCCAGCTCGCTGTCGTCGTCGCGCTCCTCGCCTTCCGCGAGCGGGACCACGGGCGCCTCCGGGGCGGCGGCCGCCGCCTGGTTGGGCGCCTTCCCGAACGCCAAGCCCGCTTCGATCACGAACGGGTTACCGCGGTAGACCGACGGCGGCCGGGTCACCGCCGTGTAGAACTCGCCCTTGATCTGCTTGTAGAGACCGTGGAGGATCGCCTTCTCGCCGATGGGCGAGATGCAGTTCGAGGGGGGCGCCATGATCTTGGTCGCCTGGATGGCCTTGTAGAGGGTCTCGGCCTCGGTGCCGTGGATATTTCGCGGCCGGGCGTCCGGCGACAGTTTGGCCGTCCGGCAGATTTCTCCCGCGAGGGCGGAGGAGACGCGGCTGAAATCGGCCGAGAGGAATCCCGCGAGCGAGTGGCTCCTCGTGTCGTGGAGCATCCTCAGGAGAATGCCGAACTCGATGCCGTAGGGATGCGGCTTGATCTCGCGGGGCTGGGGCGGCAGCTCGTCGATCGTTCGCGGATACTCCCGGGTCTCACCCTCCGGAGTGTGATAGACGAGCTTCACGTGCGGATTGGCGATGGCCACCTGCTCGAGAAACTCGTCCACGGAGCCGCGGCCTTTCTGGTAGCGTCCCTCGATCTCGAGGGTCACCTGGGTGCCGCGCTGATGCTCCCAGTCGACCTTTTTGCTCTCGAAGATCCTGGGCTCGTTCTTCTTGGTGTCGATCTGGACTTCGAAGTAGTGGGCGGCGGCCCGCGCGCCGGTCCGCGAGGTGATCTGCACCGGCTTGCCGGTCGTCAGCTGGGCGTACATGCCCGCCGCGGAAATGCCGATCCCCTGCTGCCCACGGCTCATCCGCAGCCGGTGGAACTTCGATCCGTAGAGGAGCTTGGCGAAGATCGGCGGAATCTGCTGCCGGACGATGCCGGGGCCGTTGTCGGTGACGATGACCCGGAAGCGGGTCGCCTGGCTGGGAGGTGGCGGCTCCGTCCCGTTGGTCGGCGCGACCTCCAGGGTGATGGCGACGTCGGGCAGGATGCCCGCTTCCTCGGCCGCGTCGAGCGCGTTGTCCACGGCTTCCTTGACGCAGGTCAGGAGCGCCTTTCTCGGATTGTCGAAGCCGAGCAGGTGGCGGTTCTTGGTGAAGAACTCGGACACCGAGATGTCCCGGCCGGGCCAATTTTTAGTTATCCACCATTCGGGACAAGGTGCCGGATTGGCCTTCGGAGATTGTCCGTGGCAGAATCTTCGCGTGAGCAGCCTCGATCTCACGGAAAAGCACTTCTAAGCAGCGATGACGTCGTTCGCTGAAGAGTTCCGTCGCGAAACCGTGGTCGCCATGGGCGCGGTCGAGCGAGCGCTCGAGCTGGCTCGGCGTGGCGTCGGCGCCCAGGACATCAGCTCCAAAGGC